>Ga0187786_10000137_pt1 | contig 23730 bp, 25 predicted proteins | sample 0815_BV2_10_20_M_FD_132449 | JGI IMG/M metagenome (GOLD analysis project Ga0187786, IMG submission 132449) | Tropical peat soil microbial communities from peatlands in Department of Meta, Colombia - 0815_BV2_10_20_MG | ecosystem: Environmental > Terrestrial > Soil > Wetlands > Peat | place...
AAGTTCCAAGTTCCTTTAATATTAGTTTCAAACGTGGATATTGGATTTCTGTTAGCAATGGTGACTATAGTTTGGGCTCCTAAATGAAAAACAGAATCTATTTCATATTCATTCAAAGTGCGTTCTAACAGAAAATAATCTTCCAGCTCTCCCCTTACGGTAGTTATTTTTTCGTTAAAACCAGACCAGTTAAGGTTTGATTTAGGAACCAGATCCCTTATTAGTCCCACCACATTGGCTTCTTTTTCTACCAACTTTTTAGTTAGCCATGAGCCCAACAATCCGGTGCAACCGGTTACTAAAACATTTTTATCTTTCCAGAAGTTATTTTCCAACTTTTAGCCCTCCACTATTCCCATACTTTCCAGGGGGGGTTTTCTTTCCATAGTGCATTTAATATTTCTAGTTCCCGGTAGGTGTCAACGCATTGCCAGAATGAGTTATTGCGGAATAGCATTAATTCTCCATCTTTTGCCAGGTTGGTCATGGGATCTTGTTCTAATATACAATCTTCTCTATCACTCAAATAATCAAAGAACTCTCGATTGAACACAAAGAATCCTCCATTAATCATTCCCTCTTTGGCTTGGGGTTTTTCGTAGAATTTTGTGATCTGGTTATTTTTTGTGTTAAATTCACCAAATCGAGATGGAGGATGCACACCGGTCATGGTACCAATTTTTCCGTGGGATTTATGGAATTCAACCAGTTCATCTATGTTAATGTGAGACACACCATCTCCGTAGGTTAGCATAAATGTTCCATCTTCACCAATGTATTTTTCTATCTTTTTTACTCGGGCCCCAGTTTGGGAGTCTTCCCCTGTTTCTGCCAAAGTGACTTGCCAATCATGTTCTTCATGGTCACTATGTACCTGGATATTTTCTCTTTTTCCCAGGTTGATGGTGAAGTCGTTGTTCATCATTTCGTAGTTCAGGAAGTATTCTTTGATCATGTTTCCTTTGTATCCAAGACATATCACGAAATCTTTAAAACCGTAATGAGCGTAAATTTTCATTATATGCCATAAAACAGGCCTGTTACCAATTTGGACCATGGGTTTAGGGCGGTACTCTGTTTCTTCTTTTAAACGAGTCCCTTTTCCACCACATAGAATAACAGCTTTCATATTCTCCTCCTTCTCAAATAACATTTTATTAAGTTTTTAAGTCTCTTTTAATTTGTTGTTTGAAGATTTGCCCTACAGAGTATATGTGATTAATATCATTCAATCATCCAAATTATTTTCTTCCTCTTTTTCGGATTGGCCCTTTTGAATAGCAATTTCCCTAACTAAATAAGTTATTTCCTCTTCAACACTTTCAATCATGTTGTATATCCTGAATATCATGTAGAAACAGCCAATTAAACCGAATATGAGAATTATATCCAGTCCTCTTCCTATTCCTGTAACACTGGCCAGTAATGATGTGGCTCCAGGATATAGGGAGAAAATAATCAGAAGCACCCAGATACCACTCCAGACCAGGAGCATATTTAAAGACATCTTACCATTTCTAAATCTTAAAATAGACACGATGATGCCTACAATACCTACTATCAACCCAATATATTGATATATCATTACCATAAAAGCATCTCCTTATTTAAAAACGTTTCTAATTAATTTAGCCAGTATTTTAAGTCCAACTTTGGTGTTAGTACCCTTGGAAAGAGAATAATCAGTGTAAATGGTGACAATGGGCACTTCGACCAGCTTCAGGTGTTTTCGTTTTACTTCACCTATGATCTCAGATGAAACACCATAATCACGGGCGTGCAGTTCCATGGTTTCTGCGGCTTTCTTGCTCAATGCTCTGAGGCCGGACTGGGAGTCGTTTACATTTATTCCGTAGAAAATGCTGGTAATGATGTTCATGACGTTGTTACCAAATTTTTTACGAAATGGCATCTCCTGGAAATTTCTGGTACCAATAACCACATCGGCATTATCTTCAATAACAGGCTTACATACAGGTATTAGGTCATCGGCATGGTGTTGACCATCGGCATCGAAAGTTACAATTACACGAGGATTTTCCAGAAGGGAAGCTTCCATACCAGTACGTATAGCAGCACCTAATCCCCGATTAAGGGGATGTCGATACAGGCGGACCTGATTTGGATAAATTTTTTGGATATTTTTCACTATTTTGGAGGTTTGATCCTGGGATCCGTCATCAACCACTACCAGTTGCAGGCCTTGAGGTAAAAGTTCATATATGACAGTTTCAATGGTTTTTGCCTCGTTATAGGCAGGCATGACTATGAAAATATCTTTACCATAGGCATTGAAAAAAACATCCATTTTTTCTGTCAACTCTATTTTTCCTCCCTATTCAGACTGTTATAATATAGTATCTTGACTTAATTTCAATTTTCTCTAATATATATTTTATAATGGACACAATTTAAATTGAAATTACTTTAAGTTAATATTTTTAGTATTAGAACTTAATCTTTAGTATTAGAACTTAATCTGAGAGTTTAAGTGCCACTTCAGCCACTCTTCTACCCAGGTTGCGGGAAGTTTCCAGGCCGACGGGATCGCTTTTGGCATCGCCAGGAGCTGCACCCCATCCAGTGCCTCCGTAATGGGCAGTGGAAGCTCCGTCACCCACCACGATGGCTTCATGGATTAAGAAAAATGAATGAATAGCATTTATAGTGGTTTCCTGACCACCGTTACGGGATCCTCCTACACTGATGGCTCCACCTATCTTGTTTTTAAGGTTAAATTCTGTCCGGAGGGGTCGGGAACGGTCCATTAACATCTTAAGTTGCGAGGTGATGCTACCAAAGTACACAGGACTACCTAAGATAATACCATCTGCTTCGCTCATTTTCTCCAACACGACCCTCACATCATCATAAATAGCACATTCTCCTGTATCTTTACAGATGTTACAAGCAATGCACGGTTCTATTTCCAGATCACTCAACTTTATAAGTTCAACAATAGTACCCGCCTCTTTTGCAGATTCAAGTGCAACTTCTACCAGTCCTTGAGTATTTCCATTCTTACGGGGGCTGCCTACAATTCCTATTATCTTAACCAAGTAAACCACTCCTTACTCCTAAAAATTTAGATTGATAATTAATAATTTTATTAATGAGTTCTTATATAAATTGAAATCGTGATGTAGTACTTACATTGTACTAGTTACATCATAGGAAAAAGTATTTCTATTTATAGAAAAAGAGGATGTATTTGATAATAAAAAAATGAAATACATTGATCATATGGATATTGATTAATGGAAAGTTAAAATAATTTAAGTTAAAATAGTCATAATGATGTTGTTGGAGAACACATGAGTATTTACTCGATCCTTTCAATTTCTGCGGCAGCTCTGGTTTTTTCTTTAGGTTACTTTATTTACTACCAGAATCAACGTCAGCCACTTAACCAACTCATAGCTATATTCAGCTTCCTTTTATCTTATCTTCTTTTTATTGGTTTTGGACTCAATCAGGCCTCTGATTTGCAGATGGCTTATTTGTGGGTTAAAGCCGGATTCTTATGGCCATTTATACCTGCCATTCTCCTGCATATTGTCCTAGTGTTTACCAACTACTATAAAAAAATCTCATCCTGGCTTTTGTACCCTCTTTTATACTTGCCTCCAGTTGTCATTGCTATTCTAGAATTAGGCACGAAATTAATTACCAATGGAGCTATTTTAACCAGTTGGGGATGGACTTATACTGTACCTGTAAATCCTTTATTCTATGATATCAGCAATATCTGGGGAGTTTTCATGGCTGTTCTGGCTATTGCAATTGGGGGTTTATTTTTATATAATCAGAAAAATGAGGTCTTGAGAGAACAAACAATATACATTCTGATTGGTCTATACCTGCCTGTATTATTCGGCACCTTCACTGACATTTTATTACCTTTCCAGGGCATAGATGCGCCCACTCTGGCTAGTCTGGCTGCGGCACTTGGTATTGCTTTTATTAGCTATGGAGTATGGAGGTACCGTCTTCCTACACTGTCGGATCGTTTAACTCGGAACATAACCTCCCACATGTCTAACTTAATGATAATCATAGATTCTAAAGGTAATATATGGGATGTGAACCCTGCGGCCCTTGAACTTTTAGATTACTCCCGGGACCAGCTGCTGGACCTGAAGATGGATTCCATTTTTTTTGAGTGTAAAGATAATGTTATAGAAAAGTATGTGAAACTGGCAAAACCACAAGACAACCTGGAAGTTAATTTTCAGAAGTCTGATGGTTCTGATATTTTGATACTGTTGTCAATATCTCCCATTGGAAATTTCCGCTCGGGTGTGAAGGGGCTGCTCCTTATTGGAATAGATCTTACCCAGCGCAAAGAGATGGAAAACCATATAAAAGAGTCTTTAAAAGAGAAGGAACTTTTACTGCGGGAAATACATCACCGGGTTAAAAACAACATGCAGATCATCTCCAGCCTACTTAATTTGCAGTCCATGAGAATGGATGGAAAAGCAGCAGCAGCCCTGAAGGATAGTCAGAACCGGGTTAAAAGCATGGCCATGATCCATGAGAAACTGTACTACTCTACTGATCTTGATAATTTGGACTTTGCTGATTACATAAACAGTCTGGTGAGTAGCTTATTTTCCATCTACAGCACCGACAATACTCCGATAAAGTTGGAAATCGATGTAGAAAATATCTCTTTGAACCTGGACACCGCCATACCCTGCGGTCTTATCATCAACGAACTGGTAACTAACTCTCTAAAACACGCCTTCCCCTCCATGGATGGGGCTCAAACCCTGGACGGGTACATATCTCCTGAAGAAGAAGTTCATGATGTTAAGGGGGGATGGATATATGTGGGGTTACATGAACTTAAGGAAGGACTGGAACTGATAGTGGAGGATAACGGTGTGGGACTGCCTGATGACTTAAAATCTATGGAGACCGAAAATTTGGGTCTGCAGGTGGTTAATAGTTTGGTCCGGCAATTAGATGGTAATATAGAAGTTAAAAATGGACATGGTACTCATTATAGGGTGAACTTCCATAGATTGAATTATAAACCGAGATTTTAAGTTGGATTTCATATCTTGTTTTAAATAAGAAGTTTTAGTTATTTTTATAATCTATTTTTAGGAGATAAAAGATAATTTAAGACATTAAAAGATAATTTTTAGGAGATAACTTGAAAAAAGAAACTAACTACTCAGCTGTTACCCCCCACCAGGAAGTTTTGGATCTGGTAAAAAGATGGTTTAAGGCAGAACAGCAGGGAAACAAAAATGCACGTAAAAGTGCAAAAGAAGAGTTAGAGCCATTGTTGACTCGAACCAGTGATGGATCTTTCACCCTGCCTTCCCGAGAGGTGGGTGGAAAAGTAGAAAATATGCATAGTATTCATGGAGCTATCCAGGAAGCTAAGGAGAAGTTTGCTCGTCCTGCCAGAATCCATGGCCGGGAAGAAGTCCGCATCCTGGATCTGTGCAGTGGATTGGGTTACAATGCTGCTGCTGGTTTGGATGAGGTATTATCAGATTATAGTTTAGATACGGTATTGTTAGATGATAATTATGATGGCGTATCAGATAAAGATGAGTTGCTACATGGTAATAAATCCTATAAAACTTCTCTTTCGGAGAATAAATTACCTTCAAAGATAGAAATAGATCTGGTGGAGATATTACCAGAAACCTTGGCAGTTGCACTTTTAATAAATCCTCCTTTAAAGGTTCACGCACTGATAAGGCGTGCTATAGAAGATCATTTGATAACTGAAGGATTTTTACGTTTCCATGAAGAGGAACTTTCCTTTGAGGGAAAAGAAATTCACTCAATATCAGAGGGAGTACCATCCAATACAGAATTACCATCCAATACAGAAAAACAGTTCAACATAAATATAAGGATAAATACCGGAGATGCCCGGCTTGTTGTTAAAAATTTAAAAGGACCTTATCATGCTGTTTTTTTGGATCCATTTAGTCCAACTAAATCCCCTGAACTTTTCACCGTGGAATTTTTAAGTGAATTGGCCAGATTATTATCTTCTAATGGGCTGCTTTTAACTTACACTGCAGCAGCCCCCGTTAGATCTGCCCTATTAGAAGCAGGCCTGGAAGTGGGAGAAGGACCACCAGTGGGAAGGAGAGGTGGTACAGTATCTTCTCACTCTCTTAAAGTGCTCCAATCACTAAAATCTGACGACGAAAGAATGATATCCCTATCTGATGTTGGAATACCCTTCCACGATCCTCATTTAACTGATAATCCCGAAACAATAAAAAGGGTGAGAAAAAAGGAAAGGGAGGCTGCCCGTAACTGCATTTGTTTCCCCTCTACGGCGCGTGCCCCACTTTATCTTAATAATGAGCCAGATGATCCTAAACTGGAAAGAAGAATTAAAAGGCAGATCAACCAAATGGGGATAGACGACTTAAATTCCAGCAAAGCCCGCTACCTGGTATGTCCACAGTATGATGAGTGTATCTGTCACTGTGGACAGGGAAAGTATGAGGGATCCCGGGAGCGAATAATGGAGATGCGAAGAAGATTAGGAATAATTTTAAAGGATAATGAAGATTTAAATGATGATAAAGACAATTTTTGAGTGAATTATGAATTAGAGTTTATTATTGGATTAATTTAAGTCCTAAATATAATTCTCATATATGCTAAATATAATTCCACCATCACTTAAACTATCAGTTTTAAATAATTCTCACCACATGTACTAAATAAAAGAGGGGACAAACTGTTTATCTAATTAAATTAAAAAGTCTAACCTTATAATGAGATAAATCTAACTTTAACAATTTAAATAAAAAGTCTAACTAGCAACTATTTTAAATATTATCTTTACTTATTTCAAACTCATTTCCAGGTGATAATTAACATGAATTTCGAGATCAAGTACAAGGACGCCATGGGACGGATTGGAATCCTCAAAACTTCCCACGGCAATATCAGAACCCCTGCTCTTATGCCGGTGGTTCACCCCGGGAAGCAGACGCTTCCTGTTAAAGACCACGGGGCAGAGATAGCCATTACTAATGCCTACCTCATCTACAAAAACGATGAATTAAGAGAAAAAGCTCTTAAAAAAGGAGTCCATAACTTAATTGACTTTTCAGGACCAATAGTCACGGATTCTGGCTCATTTCAGCTGTCAGAGTACGGAGAAATTGAGGTCTCCAATCAGGAGATCATAGAATTCCAGGAAGCCATAGGCACTGACATAGGTACCAGCCTGGACATTCCCACCCCACCGGGGGTTAAAAAGGAGCGGGCCCAGAAAGAACTGGAAATAACTTTAGAACGAGCCCGAGAAGCTTTACAGGTACGAACTGATCTGGTTATGAATTCTGTGGTGCAGGGATCCACCTTCCCTGATCTGAGAAGTTACTGTGCTCAGGAACTGTCTAAAATGGATTTTGAAGTCCATCCCATTGGTGCTGTAGTGCCTCTGATGGAGTCCTATCGCTATCGGGAACTGGTGGAAGTAGTAATGGCATCAGTGGAATATTTGCCGGACTCCCGACCCCGCCATTTAATGGGTGCTGGCCACCCTATGGTCTTTGCCCTGGCGGTGGCTATGGGATGTGATCTTTTTGATTCAGCGGCCTACATATTGTATGCACAGGACGACAGATTATTAATGCCCGACGGAACCCACAAACTGGAAAATATCCTGGAGATGCCCTGCTCCTGTGAAGTGTGTACCACTTACACCCCTGACGAACTACGAAAAATGGACAAAGAAGAAAGAACACTTCTATTGGCCGAACATAATCTTAACATTAGTTTTGCTGAGATCAGACAGATTAGGCAGGCTATATTCGAGGGTAGTTTGTGGGAACTTGTTGAAAACAGGTGTCGGGCCCATCCCAACCTGTTAGATGCATTAAGAAAATTAGGAACCTACCACGAACTTCTGGAGAAGTATGATCCTCCTTACAAAAAGTCGGCATTTTTCTACTCGGGACCAGAGTCATTAAACCGTCCTGAAGTGTATCGTCATCAAGAAAGATTAAAAAAACTATCCAAAAAAGAAACCCTCCTACTGCTTCCCAAATCCACCAAACCCTACTCCCATAATCTGAACGAATGCCAGGGAAAACTATTATCTACTATTGATTTGCAGGTAACTGAAGGTAAGCTGACCATTGATGAACAGAAATTAGATACCAGTAACCTTCAAGTGGCAGTGGTGGATGTACCCTTTGGTGTAATACCTCTAGAACTGGATCAGGTATATCCTTTAGCCCAGAATGAAGCTCCCACTACTCTGGATGAAGATGCCAGAAAAGAGGTAAAAAAGATAATAAAGAATTATTTAGAAGATTTTAGTCATATAATTGTAAGTGAGAAAGTGGCCCTGGATTTCAACCTGAAATTTGATGATATTCAAAATAAAACATCTTCTACTAAAAATTTACATCAATTTATTCTTTCAGAACCTTTAAAAATCGTGACGGATGATTTAAATAGGATTAAGATGATTGCTGACTATCAGTTCCAATCTGGAGCAGGAGAGGCATTATTTAATGGAAAAATAAAAGTGGTGAAGAGTCGCAAGACAGGTAAAATCCGTCACCTTTACCAGGATGAAGAACTCATTGCTACCTTAAGAGCCAGTGACGGGGTTTTTGTTTTGGCTCGCGAGGGTGCCCGTAGACTCCACCAGCACCTTCCCTACCCTACTAACCGGGTAGTGGTGAACCAGGAGGCGGAACCCTTTGCATGTGAAGGAAAAAGTATATTTGCTAAATTTGTTATAAATTGTGATATAGATATCCATGCACATGAAGAAGTGTTGATAGTTAACCAAGACGATAAACTCCTGGCCTTTGGCAAGTCCATTTTAAATGGTCGGGAGATTACCAACTTCCAAACTGGTCAAGCAGTTAAGACGAGAAAAGGAGGATTTTAATGTTACCTGGAGCGGGAATGAATCCCAAACAATTAAAACAGATGCAGCGGTCCATGAAACAGATGGGCATGAACATGAAAGACCTGAAGGGCGTTAATGAAGTTATTATCCGTTTAAAAGATAAAGAACTGGTTATTAACAACCCCAAAGTCAGCATCATGAACTTCATGGGTCAGGACACCTACCAGATTACAGGTAAAGTCAAAGAAAGCAAAGTCGAAACAGAACTGATCATCCCTGATGATGATGTAGAGATGGTGGCTGCCCAGACTAATAAAACACCGGAAGATGCTAGAAAAGCCCTGGAAGAAACCGGTGGAGATCTAGCTGAGGCTATAATGAAGTTAAGTTCTTAAGAGGTTGTTATGGCCTATCTTGCCCATATATCAGACTTACACGTAGGGTCAGTGGACTTTCGAGAAGAACTCATCATCCAAGCAGTGGATGATATTAACTCCTCCCAACCAGATGCCACCATAGTCACTGGAGATATCACTGAGAATGGCTATTACCAGGAGTTTGAAAGGGCAGCTGGATATCTGGACTTGTTAAAGTCTCCCATGCTGGTGGTCCCGGGTAACCATGATGCCCGACATGTGGGTGATGAAACATTCCGGGAACTTATAAAGGAAAGATACGGCACATTAAAGGTTAAAAAGAAGGGATTAAAAATTATAGGGCTTGACAGCAGCGAACCTGACTTGGATTATGGTAAGGTGGGTAGGTCCCAGGAGAACTGGATGATAGATGAATTACAAAAGGCCACTGAAATTGGCCTGTATCGGATCATCGCCCTTCACCACCACATCATACCAGTGCCTCGCACTGGAAGGGAAAGGAATGTATTAAGCGATGCCGGTGACATACTATTATCCATGGTGGACAATCAGGCCAACCTGGTTTTATCTGGCCATAAACACATACCTCATGTTTGGATGGTAGAGAACACTGCTTTTTCAACGGCAGGTACAGTTTCCTCCCTGAAATTAAGGGGGAAGGAACATGCTTCTTATAATATTGTGGATATAAATGACGATTACATTGAGATCCTCCTGAATAGTGCTGATGGAGAAGTAAGGTCTTTGGCCAAATATGAAAACACGTGCAGGTGATCCATTGCAGGTTATTATAGATGCAGCTAACGTGGCCCATTACGGGAAAAAAGAGGGTAAACCCAGCTTGGGGAATATAACCCTGGCTGTGGAAGCCCTGGAAAAGATGGGTTACCAACCGGTACTCATTGCTGACGCATCCCTAAGGCATGAGATAGATAAGAAGGATGAGTTTAAAGAGATGGTGGACGGGGATAAAATACAGGAAGTTCCTTCAGGGACCACGGCCGACCATTATATTTTGAATATGGCCGAAGATCAGGACGCAAAAATATTGTCCAATGATGTTTTCCGGGAATATGCCGATGAATTCCAGGATATTAAAAGTCGGCGATTACCTTACACCTTCAAGGGTGGATCTATTATTATTGGATCCACAGCCAAGCCCAAGAAGATCAAAAATATTCTCCAGAAGATCTGCACTCAATCCTTAAACGAGTTCGAGAAGAAAGGCTATGATTCTTATCGTTTAAAGAAGAATAAGAAACTTTCAGGGATAGCAGTGGCTAAAGAGGCTATTGATCGTATTACTAAGACCCGGGAGGAAGGTATTGACTCCAAACTGGAAGGGGTTTTCATGAAGATACCTCTTTTTGAGAAGGTACTGAGCATGGTGGAGGATGCTGAGAACACCAGTGACTTCATTATATTTGTACTTATAAGTCCCCGCGACTATCGGGAAGCTGTTAGAAACGCCGGTAATATTGCAGTGACAGTGGGAGACAGGCTTAAAATGGATCATGCACCCTTAGTGGCGGTTCGTAATGATTTATTCACTAAGCCGGGGTCTTTCGAACTTAATATTATTTATTCCGATGAAATATTGGAAGAATCTCCTTTCCATGTTAACATCACTATTAATGACCATGATTATCCATTTGTTAAGAAAAACTCCCGCAATATTGCCAGCACTGTAGCGGCACGTTTGGGGACCTGGAAATTCCCCATAGTATCTGTCAAACCCAGCATGCTAATGGAAAAACCAGGAAACTTTGAAATCCACCTCGAAAAGGGAGGAGAGGGCTAAATGGCCGGAGACTATCTGTTAAGAACGATCTTCGGTTTCCTCCTGAAGCACCGGGTACTTTCCATTGGGACCAAATATTACCCCACCAATGACCGGGAACGGGAATATGTGGAGATGGTTAACTACACCCGCACCATGCTCCTGGAAATTGAACCTGCGGACATTAACACCCAAAACATTTTCCAAAATGTTTTAAAGGAGGTAGGGCGGGGCAATATCCCAGACAACCGGAGATTCATGGAGATCGAGGCTGCCGAGAATGAAGTCAACGAGTATGCCCTGCTCTCCAACATAATTATGGGAAGCGACCGCTACCTCTACGTGGAAATCTTCGGCGGCGACCGCAGGATTATCACCGACTTTGTTAACCTCATAAAAGGTGAAAGGGGTACCATTGTAGAAAAAAGTTCCACCGAAGTAGTCGCTCGTTTACTGTCCAAAAATGATGCCATACGGGTGGGAATTGCTTTGATACGTATGGGAATGGACCGGGCCGTTGATGTTCGGGCGGCAGCAGGAATGACTGGTGCTGCTGCAATTGAAAGATCCATTAACCTTAACAAACAAATTGGAAACACCAGTGGAGTGGGATTCACCAAACTGGGTGGGGAATTTGCCATTGTCTTCTCGGATCGACTGGGTAAACTGGAAGGAACTCCTGCAGTTTATGATAATTACGTGTTCATTGATGTTTTTGACTCCACAGGTTTCATAGAGGAAGAAGGTCGGGACCGACTGGTGGACATCATGAACGAGATCAAGAACTTCATTGAAAAGGACTGCCAGGGCAAGATCGAAGGTTACCGGGAGGGGGGGGACGACCTCATCGCCAACTTACCCACTAAAGATGCGGCTTTACGGGCAGGAATTGAAAGTGCCTGGCATGGTTTAAACAATGGCACCCGCCTAAGAGTGGGAATAGGTAAAAGTCGTCGTGAAGCAGGTGAAAGGGCGCAACTAGCCGATGAAATCAAGATCTGGAATAACACGCCAGTAATGGTTTTTGACGTAGCCGACGGGGTTTATGCCTACTACATACCCTCCGAATTCACCAGGGCAGTTTCCGAGTTCATGCAGCAAAGAACAGGTCAGGTAGTGATAATATTTCTCTTTGTATTCATTGCCACATTCATAGGTTGGAACGCTGGTTACTGGGAATTAGGAATAGTTTCCATTATACTAGCAACTTTGTACGCTATTGCTACGGGATAATAATTTCTATCTTCATATCTAACCAAATAAATTCCCATTTAACCAAATAAAAACAATCCATTAAACCAAATAAACGATCAATATTTTTTAAATTAAATGAGGATTAACTAAATGAGACCCGAACTCAAGGCCCGGGCCCTGGTGGCCCTGGTAGTGTCAGTTTTAGCCTTTTCCATGGCCAGTGGACTGGGTATGATGGCGGGTTTTACTTTAAATAAGACCAACATGCCGGATTTGAACTTCTCCCAACCCGGAAAACTTCCGGTAATATGGAACCAACCATCCAATACCAGTACCGATACTCAACAACCTATCACCACCAACACTAATCAGGAAAAAATATACGTGGAACCATCTTCTGACACTCCGCAGACACCAGTGACTAATCAGACGGGCGGAAACCAGACACCCTAGTTTATCTAATCCTAGTTTATCTAATAATATAGTATTAATCTATAGTATTAGTCGAAGAATATCAAGTATGTAAAAATCAATAGTATTATTTAACAGTTTATTGGGAGAAGAAAGAAAAAAATGAAAAAAATAATGGGCGGAATATGCGCAGTAAAGGATGTTAAAGCAGCCGGAGCATGTCAGGGAGATTATGGAGTGGCAGTTATAGCCTATCCTGGTTCTAATGCTGCAGCAGTTTACACTTCCAATCAGGTGCAGGCTGCTCCCATTATTGTAACCCGGGAAGCTTTAAAGAACAGAAAATTATCAGCCATTGTAGCCAACAGTGGAAATGCAAACTGTTTCACGGGGAAAGAAGGGTTGCAAGATGCCCGAGAAATGGCAGATCAGGTGGCCATCACCCTGGAATTACCCACCCGTGAAGTTGCTGTAGCATCTACCGGTATAATCGGGCGAAAATTACCCATGGACACTATCCAGGGGCTGATTCAAGATGCCCTGCGCCGCCTGGATAACACCGATAAGTCCAGCCATAACGCAGCCGAAGCCATCATGACCACCGACACCTATCCTAAGGAGTACGCCGTGGAAACCACTCTGGAAAATGGGAAAACAGTGCGAATTGGGGGTATAACTAAGGGTTCTGGTATGATTGCCCCTAATATGGGCACCATGCTGGCTTTTATAGCCACTGACTTAGAAGCATCCGCTAATGAACTGGAAGAAGCACTTAAAAAGGCAGTAGAAAAAAGTTTCAACATGGCTGATATCGATGGAGATGTGAGTACCAATGACATTGCCATTCTCATGGCCCGACCAGGGGATGGTAATATCGATGTTAAGTTCCAGGAAGCCTTAGACCACCTGTGCATTGAACTGGCCAAGATGATGGCCCGGGATGGGGAAGGGGCCACTAAGTATATGGAAGTAACTGTTACCGGATCAAAATCATTAGAAGATGCTAGAAAAGTAGCTAAAGCCGTGGTAAGTTCTTCTCTGGTTAAAACAGCCCTTTTTGGTGCAGATCCTAACTGGGGACGTATTGTGGCAGCAGTGGGATATTCAGGAGTAATTATGGATCCAAATATTATCAGTGTATCTTTAGAATCAGCAAATAATAAAGTTGATATCGTAACCAATGGAGATATTAAAGCCTTTGAAGGAACTGAAGAGCTGGAACTTGCTGAGAGCATCATGGAAAAAGACGAGATCTTAATCACCGTGGATCTATCTCAGGGAAATTATCAAGCCACGGCCTATGGCTGCGACCTGACCTACGACTATGTGCGCATCAATGCTGAATACAGTACCTAATCACGGTTTATAGTTTTAAGATCAATTAAGTTAAATCAAAATTATAAGTTTAAGATCAAATTAAGTTTTAAATCAATGATAAAAGGTATTAACATGAAAGTACTAATTATTGGCTCGGAAGGAATGTTAGGACACGACCTGGTGGATGTTCTTTCCAAAGAAAACGAAATAGCGACAACCACCATCGACACCCTGGACATCACCGACCTGGAAAAAACCATAAAAACAGTTAAAAACATCAACCCTGATGTGGTGGTCCATGCTGCGGCCTTTACTGATGTGGATGGGAGTGAGACCCACGCTGACCTGGCTTATAAAGTCAACGTTATTGGAACTCGAAATGTAGCTGTGGCCTGTCAGGAAACCAACAGTGCTATGGTCTATATCTGCACCGACTATGTCTTTGATGGCACTAAAGGTACCCCCTACCAGGAATATGACCAGACCAACCCTTTGGGGACATATGGCAAAACTAAATATCTAGGCGAAGTAGTTATTCGTGATATATTGGATAAATTTTACATCGTCCGCACTTCCTGGTTGTACGGTTACCATGGGCCTAATTTCGTCACCACCATGCTTAACTTAGCTGAAAAAATGGATGAGATTAACGTGGTGGCGGATCAGATTGGATCTCCGACTTATACCGTTGATCTTGCCCAGTCCATTGCTATTTTAATTAAAAAACCCGTTTACGGAATATATCACGTTACCAACAGTGAATACTGCTCCTGGTATGAGTATGCCCAGTTAATCTTTGAAATAGCCGGAGTGAATGTGAAACTGAATCCAGTTAGTACCGAGGAATTTGGCAGTCCAGCTCCCCGACCAAAATATTCTGTTCTGGAAAACTATAACTGGAAGATGGAAGGGTTTCCAAAAAACAGAAGTTATAAAGAGGCAGTGAAGGAGTATATGGGTTTATTGTAAATTTAAAGGTATTATAACTCCATTTTTTGTATGAAAAGGATTTTATCTATAATTTTTTTTTATCTATATATGTGTTTTTTTAAAACGAATTAAAACACGATCCTAACATAATTCTGGTCTTCGTCCCCAGAATTAAATTCAACACTCTTAAAAACTCTGGCTAGTTCATCGTACATCTTCCACAGAGTATCATCATCAGCGTAGGCGCAGAATGTATTATCGTCTTCTAATATGATTTCTTTAATTTGGGGATAGTGTTCTTTTAATTCTTTTAATATTTCATCTGCTGATTTTTGGTTAGTGGGTTCCATAGAAATTCTCCAGTAAGTGGGGGTGTTAATGCAATATTTTTATTTATAACCATTAATATAGATATTAAACAAGAAAAGAATTGGAGAATTAAGTAATAAGGAAAATTTTAGAATTTGAGTATAATACTGGGTGTTTACCATGGAAACTGTTAACATTCTCATTGAGGCATTGCCTTACATCAAGAAGTTCCATCAGAAGAAGATCATGATTAAGTATGGAGGCCATGCCATGATCGACAACGCTGCCAAGAGCAGCACGGCCCGAGACACGGTTCTTTTAAAGTACGTAGGTATGCAACCGGTGGTAGTTCATGGTGGCGGTCCAGAGATATCACGTTCCATGAATAAACTGGGTAAGGAACCTAAATTCATTGGTGGTCTACGGATAACTGACCAGGAGACCATGGACATTGTGAAGATGGTTCTGGTGGGTAAGATCAACACTGAAATCGTGGCCAACATTGGACTCCATGGAGGTAAGGGTGTAGGACTTTCTGGTAAAGATAACCTTCTTTTGAAGGCCCGTAAACGCTCCCCACAGGTGGTGGTGGACCAGGAGACGGGTGAAGAGACCACAGTGGATCTGGGACTGGTGGGGGAAATTGAAGCTATCAACCCCGAAATTTTAGATGTGTTGACCCAAAATGATTATATTCCAGTAGTTTCACCTATAGGGGTGGATGAACAGGGTCAGACTCTTAATCTGAACGCTGATACTGTAGCCGGTGAAGTAGCAGCCAAAGTCGAGGCCGAAAAGTTAATTATTTTAACTGATGTGCCAGGTATACTCGCTGATCCGTCCGATCCTGCAAGTTTGATTAAGAAGATCAGTATTGAAGAAGTCATGGAACTCATTGATCAGGGTATTGTAAAAGATGGCATGCTTCCTAAGGTAGGAACTTGCATCAGTGCTCTGGAAAAGGGTGTTAAATCAGCCCATATCATTGATGGTCGGGTTAAACACAGCATACTCCTGGAGATATTTACCAAAAAGGGTATTGGGACTATGATTACCTTGTGATTAATATTGTTCTGACTTATTAGTGGAATTAGTGGTACATTACCTATCACAATCACTGGCTAAATATCCAGACCCCCCGGGCCAATATTACTATTATTAATAGCACTATTATTGCTATTAATCCCCTGTTTTCCATTATATAATCCTCCAATTTCATTCTCTAGTTATAACTCATTATCACTACAATAAAAAGACTCTCACGCTTTTTTGTGAGAATATTCACATGGAAGTTGGATTATGGGTTTACAGTATATGTCTAATCCTCGTGTTCCTTCCCATCAGTCCTCCCAAATATTTATATATTATAACCAACAACTCATCCATAGATTTGGATATACGGGTGTAATTAACATGGATGAAAAAAACATCAAAGAATACGTAAAAGAACGCTATGGACAAATAGCCACTAACCAGGGCGCTCTATGCTCCTGTTGCGGTGGAGACGACACTACAGGTCAGGCTAAACAAGCCGGCTACACTGCTGAAGAATTAGCACAACTACCAGAAGAAGCAATTTTAGGCTTAGGATGTGGTAATCCCACTGCCTTAGCCGGATTAAAAGAAGGAGAAGTAGTTTTAGATCTGGGCTCTGGTGCAGGGATTGACGTTTTTTTAGCTTCAACTAAAGTAGGGGAAACTGGTAAGGCTATTGGTCTGGACATGACCGAAGAGATGGTAGAAAGAGCCAACAAAAACGCGAAAGAAGGAGGATATACCAATGTGGAATTCCTTTTGGGTGAAATCGAAAACATGCCCCTTGCTGATGGGAGTGTGGATGTTATCATCAGTAACTGTGTGATCAACCTCACCACCGACAAACTAAAAGCCTTTGAAGAAGCCCATCGAGTACTCAAAACTGACGGCCGAATGATGATTTCTGATCTGGTAACTGAAGGAGAACTGGACCCTGAGATCAAAAAAAGTTTTGCAGCCTGGTCTGAATGCATAGCCGGAGCACTGGAGAAGGAAGAGTACCTGGACACCATAGTAGCAGCTGGTTTTAACAATGTGATGATACTCACCGAGACAGATTATCAGGAGCCTAACTTAAATGAACAACTGGAAGGAAAAATAAAAAGTGTGCAGGTAAAGGCTATAAAAGGTGACTGCTCTGGTCCCGGAACGGGTTGTTGTGGTTAGGAAGCTTGTTGTAGGAATAAACATGAATTGTAACGAAGAAAAGTGTCGACCAAATCCGGAGCAGATAAAAAACATCACCCAGTTACTGGATGATCTGCCATCGGAAGAGAATCTTTTTCAGGACTCAGAATTGATAAAAGCCCTGTCTGATGTAACCCGGTTGAAGATTCTACATCTTCTCCGTGGGGGAGAGTTATGCGTCTGTGAAATAATGTACGCACTGGAAAAACCCCAGTCCACTGTATCCCATCACTTAAATGTTCTAAAAAGTGCAGGATTAATCAAATGGCGCAAGGAAGGTATCTGGAACCATTATCAGCTTATGGATCCAGAACTGGTTGAAAATCTGGAAAGACTGACCAAATTCTTCCAGTCTAGACGATTTTAAGAAATATATTTTAAAGAAGTACTTCTTTTAAAGAAGTACAGATTTTTCTAAAGTTGTACCAGATTCGTCAAGAAAAACTACATCAAAAATATTGTAAGAGGAGTAATAATGATCCAAAACAAAATTGCACTTGCTGCTTGCAGTGGAATGAGTCCCAATGGACTGATCAGTCGGGTTGCTGCTGATGACATAGTTAAAGAATCAGATAACATTATTTCAATTTGTATGGGGGCTACCTCTGCTGACAGGGAAGGTTTTCGCGGGCTTATAAAAAAATATCCCATTATAGCAATTAACGGCTGCGATGGAGAATGTGTTAATAAGATTCTGACCCAAAAAGGTGTAAAACCAAAAACTACCATTAATGTCATGGAACTTCTTAAAGAAGAAAATATAGCGGCCAATGATGTTTCCCGCCTGGATGAAAATGGAGAGAAGTGTGTTCTGGCTGTTAAAAGGAAGGTTAAACAGGTTATGGAGTAGTTCAATGACTTACCCTAACTCCATCGATGATTCTGACTCTAAAAAGAATGTACTTTTTATCTGCCGGAACAACTCTGGCCGGTCTCAGATGGCGGAAGCCCTCCTGGAATACATTTACAGCGACCATTACCAGGTTTACAGTGCCGGGTCAGATCCCAAACCTATTAACCTTCTCTCTATCAAAGTCATGGAGGAATTAAACATTGATATGTCTACCAAGTACTCCAAAAGTCTTAAAGAGTTTGAGGGCTATGAATTTGACCTGGTGGTATCATTATGTGGGGAAGAAGATGAACAGTGCCCAGTATTCTTAACTGGAAAACGTTACATTCATCATGGATTCTCAGACCCCCGGTCCTTCACTGGGACTTCCGAAGAAAAATTGGAATTATTCAGAAAAGTACGAGATGAAATTCAAGAATGGATAATCAGGGAATTTTAAAACTCCTTAAAAATTATTTGATCTAATCTTAAATTATTTGACTTAACCTTAAGAAGACTTAACCTTAAGAATTTATGACCTAAAAAACTCAAATTTTATCTTAAAATAATCCGGAGGAATATCTTTGAAAATAACAATAGTAACAGATGGCCCCTACGGTGAACGAGCCTATGCTGCCATAAAAGAAGAATTTGAAACTGAATTCGTGGTTTTAGAACCACCGGAAGGAATGTTTGCTGAAAACGTGGAAATACCTCCCAAGGAGCTGGAAAAAATAAAAAGTTCGGATCTGGTAATAACCTATACTCTGCACCCGGACCTCACTCTAGATCTGGTGGATGCTATCCATTCTGACGTGTACTGGATCATAGTGGGAGCCTGGAGAGGGGAAGGCTTTAAAAATCAATTGTTACGGTACGGCAACGTTACCTGCCCCGAAAATATGTGCGATCTAACCAAAAAAGATAATCCTACCTTTAATGAATTCGTGGCCAAATTCGGTCGTCCCTTAGTTAAGATCAACTGTCAGAAAGATAAAGTCGTTGATATTGAGGTTAAAAGATGTTCCCCCTGTGGATCCACCCATTTTGTGGCTGATGCTTTAGAAGGAGAAGACATCAAAGACTTGCCCATCAAAGCCGGGCTGAAGATTCAGCACTATCCCTGTCGTGCACCTAAGATGAGACTTTTTTCAGATGATGAGTGCAAGAAGGAAATGGCTGCTAACTTCCATAAGGAAGCTTTTGAAGAAGCCTTAAAAGAAAATAAAAGTGAATAATGATTTTTTTGAAGTTTAGTAAGTTTATCGTGCATTCACATAATGGGGGGAGTGAAGTGCACATAATTATCACTATGATAATAAGTGCACTCACCGACGAATAAACCGCCTCCGTGTCCAAACCTCCAAAAAAGGATTGGAGGAACCTATTTTGGACAAATAATGATCGAGGGCCCATCACATATAAATCTTTTGATTTAATTCTGGCAAATTCTGGCGTTTTAGTCTCCTTTTCTTATTTAAGACGCGTTTTGTGGATATCCAAATGGCCAGATAGAGATAATGATATCCTGGGGCCTTTTTAATCTTTTAACCTTTCTTTAATGATAATATAAAAAAAAAGAATCAATTCAACTCCTTTTTAATGAGAAGCCCTGAACGTAATCATGTTCTAAACGATAAACTGTCCTACTTGTTAAAAAACATCTTATTTGAAATCTTTTATGAATATTAATACATTTAACCAGATTTCAAAGAGTAGTCAATCTCCTTAAAGCTTTCTAAAAACTGTGATTTTAATGAAGTGCTGATGAAAAATAAAATTAAACCATAAAAAAAATTAAATATTAATTCTGGGTTGTATTAGGTGCCTATATTTTTATAAAAATGATATATTATCGGTATTAGGTCATCAAACAATTTATAATTATTATTTTCTTTTCTCATAATGGGAGTATATTGTTCCGTCAATGGCAGGGGTTAGAAAAAAATTTCAGAAGTGATTTATTTAAAATGGAGTCTATAGAGCAATTTATTTAAAAGTGGAAGCCTAAGAATTAGATGGTGAGAAACAATGTTACAGGTAAGTATTATAGGAGCTAGTGGTTACACTGGTGGAGAACTTTTAAGATTACTGCAACATCACCCTCAGGTGGAGGTGATGGCAGCCACATCCCGGCAGCATGCGGGACTGGAAATCCGCAAAGTTCATCCTAACTTGCAAGATTTGGAATTAAGTTTTCAAAACATCGCTCCAGAAGAAATTGATGCTGATTTGGTATTTACTGCTACACCTCACGGTGCTTCCATGGATATTGTCCCTTTACTGGTAGAACAGGGAATGAAAGTGGTTGATCTAAGTGGAGATTATCGTTTTAACGATATTGCAACCTACGAGAAGTGGTATGACCTTAAACATAAGCATCCTCTGGACGCGGTTTATGGGCTGCCTGAAATGTACCGAGACGCTATAAAATCGGCACAATTAGTTGCTAATCCAGGTTGCTTTCCTACAGGTGCAATTTTAGCTGCATTACCCCTGGTTAATGAAGAACTGGTGGACACCTTAATTTTCGACTCTAAAACAGGCATAAGTGGTGCTGGTATTAAACCCACTCCTGCGACTCACTATCCCAACTGTGGTGATAATGTGGTGGCTTACAACGTAACTACCCACCGGCACATGCCTGAAATACAGGAAAAGCTTAATGAATACTCTCAGGTGAAGGTAGGTTTCACTCCGCACCTGGTACCGGTAATCAGGGGTATTCTAACCACATTGCACACCTATCCCCATGAGGTAGTTACTCCTGAGGAGATACAAATGTTATACCAGAAGTTTTACCAGGACGAACCTTTTGTGAGAGTTTTAGACTCTGGTGAAATTCCAAGTTTGAGTTCAGTACGTGGTTCTAACTACTGCCACATTGGAAGCTTCCAGACTGACGATAATGGGCGTTTAGTAGTTGTATCAGCCATTGACAACATGGTTAAAGGAGCAGCAGGTGTTGCAGTACAGAACATGAACTTAATGTGCGGATTCCCCGAAACTATGTCCCTGGAATTTATGGGATTACATCCCTAAAATTTATGGGATTATATTCCTAAACTACATCCCTAATAAACATAATCATTAGAAAAGAGTCATTTGGAACATTTTAACAAAAGTCATTTTGAACATTCAAACAAGGTATATCATTGATGAGATGAAGGATGTGTTAACCCCTAAACTTATATGATAGGGTTTAAAGATTTAGAGCTAATGAACCGCAACCTTTGTGGTATCTGTGATACATGTTTGTTTTATCTTTGTGGATAGTAATGAGGTGTCAAAATGAAGACTGTGATTTTATTCTACTCCAGGACCAGGAAAACGGCCCTGGCAGCTCAAACATTATCTTCTGAAGTGGGAGCGGACCTGATTGAAATAACAGACCTTGTGGACCGTATAGGTTCCTTGAACTACATGAATTCCTTAATAGACGCTATCCGTGAAAACAAAACCAAAATTAAACCTGAAAATATTGACTTGTCAAAGTATGGGCTGGTTTATATTGGGGGGCCCACTTGGACTGCTAAACCAACTCCCGCCATAATCACTCTCGTTGATCAGTGTGATTTGCAGGGTAAAGATATCATTTTATTTACTACCATGCGTAACCGAGGCGGCCACCAAGTTATTGAACGGATGCGGGAGAAAATTGAAGCCCGTGGTGGACGTATGGTTAGTTCTTTCATTTTAAAAACAGGAAATCATAGTGATGAAGATATCGTTGAGGATGTTAAAAGGATAGTGCAGGATATGGATCTGCCCATCTATGGAATATAATACTGGTGATGTTTCATGAATGTAGAAAAAATATTGGAATCTTACAAACCATTAATTGCCATACCCGTGGCGATAACTCTGCTCTGTCTAGCCATAGTGGCTATAAATGGGCTTCCAGGGAGTATAGATCTTGATGGGGGCACTATTGCTACTTTACAGTTGGAAAAACCCGTAAGCCAAAGCCAACTACAAAGCATAATATCTGGGGGTATAGGTACATCCGAAGTGGATGTTAAATCTATATCAGGGAAAGTAGCAACAGTAGACATAACTGGAAATGTGGATGTGGTTAAACTCACCGAAACAATTAAAGGAACTGCCACCATCCAAAGTTACCGGTCGGTAGGAGCTATTCTGAGTAAACAGTCTCTTACCCAAGTGTACTATGCATTGGCATTTGCCTTTTTATTCATGAGCATTACCGTGTTCATCATATTCAGAAATGTGGTACCCTCTCTGGCAGTTATATTCGCAGCATTATCTGACATTATTATTGCCATAGGTGGGATGAGCTTATTGGGTATACCCCTGTCCCTGGCATCAGTAGGAGGTCTATTGATGCTTATTGGTTACAGTGTGGATACAGACATCCTCCTAACCACCAGGGTGTTGAAAGAGAAAAAAGGAACTGTAACTGAAAGGGCAGTGGATGCCATGAAAACTGGTTTTACCATGGCTGCCGCAGCTATAGGATCCATGGTGGCCCTGTATTTGGTGGTTATATTTTTAATACCGGCTGCCTCTATTTTGGCAGACATTGCTGCTGTACTTATCATTGGATTGGTGGCTGATGTACTGGCCACCTGGCTTATGAACCTGGGAATACTTCGATGGTACCTGGAGGTACGCAAATGAATTTTAAAGAGTTTCTCAAGGATAAGAGGGTCATTCTCCTGGTGGTACTGTTACTGCTGAGTATAGCCTCTATATCTATAAATGGAATTCAGCAGGGGCTGGATCTGAAGGGAGGATCCTTAGTCCAGATCCGTCTGGAACAACCAGTAGATACTGCTACCATGGGCACGGTAACTGCAGTATTAGACAAAAGATTAAACGCTTTTGGAGTTAGAGATGTTAAAGTCCGTCCCAGTGGAAATCAGGATGTTATTATAGAAATGGCGGGGGTGACACCGGACCAGGTAGCCAAAGTGGTATCAACGCCAGGTAAGTTTGTGATTAAAATAGAAAATCAGACGGCCCTGGTAGGTTCTGATATAACAAAGGTATCGCCTTATGAGGTAACTGGAAACAACTGGAAAGTACCCTTCACCATATCTACCGAGGGGGCTCAGAAGTTTGCCAAGGTAGCTCAGGGTAAAACAGATGCTCCGGTGGACATGTTTTTAGATGATCAGCTCATATCATCACCATCACTGGATGCGGGATTGGCAAATGGTGTTCCATCCACCACAGTGGAGGTCACTGGAACTAATAAATCTAAAGAACAAGCAGAGATCGAAGCTAAGAATATTCAGACTGTGCTGCAGTCAGGTGCACTGCCAGTGAAGGTTACTATTGAAGGTATCAGCAGTGTATCAGCAGAACTGGGTGACCAGTTCCAGAATGGTGCTTTAATTGCCGGGTTCCTGGCACTGGTAATAATCAGTATCATCATACTGGTCCGCTATCGCACCCCCGTCTTGGTTATACCCATTATTATTACCAGCGTAGCAGAACTGGTGCTGATATTGGGAACTGCCAG
>Ga0187786_10000138_pt1 | contig 23649 bp, 23 predicted proteins | sample 0815_BV2_10_20_M_FD_132449 | JGI IMG/M metagenome (GOLD analysis project Ga0187786, IMG submission 132449) | Tropical peat soil microbial communities from peatlands in Department of Meta, Colombia - 0815_BV2_10_20_MG | ecosystem: Environmental > Terrestrial > Soil > Wetlands > Peat | place...
CTCAGCCGGAGGAGCTTCTCCATCATGAGAGTGAAATTCAGGAATACAACCGACAGCAGGAAGGAACTTACCAGCTCCCTGAGGATGGAACGATGAAGGATATACATAACTTATTAACATATCTCAAGTTATGCCCAAAGGTCAAAAAACGGTTTTCAGGGCGATAAATCGTGCCCCTACATTCCACAAACCATTCCGTAGGGGCGCAATTTATTGCTCCCTCTGTAATTTTCTATCAAATCCTCATTCTATCTAATTTGCTTTTTAAATCAAGATTCAATTATCCTAAAAGTATCAAAAATCTGGAGGTTCAAGTGTTTACAATTACAGATAAAGCGGCCGAAAAGGCCAAGGTGGTCCTTGCGGAGGAAGGCAAGGCCGATTGGGGACTCAGGGTTTACAATGCCGGCGGAGGGTGCTGCGGCCCGTCCTTCGGTCTTGACATAGACGAGAAGGCATCAGCCGAAGACGAGGTCTTCGAGAAGGACGGCCTGAAAGTCTTCGTGGATAAGGGATGCCTTCCGTCGCTTACCGGCATGTCGCTCGACTACTATGACGACGGCGAAAGGGCCGGCTTCATCCTCAGCGGCGGCCAGGCGCCTTCGTGCGGTTCGGGCGGCGGCGCTTCAGCCTGCGGCTCGGGTTGCAGCAGCTGCGGCTAAAATAACCAACATTCAGGGGCGAACTGCTGTTCGCCCCTGTTTATTTTCGCATGTTTCCCGTCCATAGATATAGAAGGCTGAGAAAAAATCCGGTCATCAGGAAGATGGTCAGGGAGACCACCGTCTCGCCCGATGACTTTATCTATCCCCTCTTTGTAACTGCCGGCAAAGGCGTCAGAAAAGAGATATCCTCGATGCCGGGCTGCTATCAGGAATCCATCGACCATCTGGTCAAGAACGCAAAAGAGGTCCATTCTCTCGGCATTCCTTCGGTCATCTTCTTCGGCATCCCCGATAGCAAGGACGAGCTCGGCACGGGCGCATATGCCGAAGACGGCATAGTCCAGCAAGCAATCAAGGCCGTGAAGGACGCAGTGCCCGAGCTGTATGTGATCACCGACGTCTGTCTCTGCGAGTATACAAGCCACGGACATTGCGGGGTTATCGATAAGGGCGATGTCGAAAACGACCAGACACTCAGGCTGCTGTGCCTTGAAGCCGTTTCTCATGCGAAAGCCGGCGCTGATATGGTCGCGCCTTCGGATATGATGGACGGCAGGGTGGGCGCCATCCGTGCGGCCCTCGATCAGGAGGGTTTTACCGGCACGCCTGTCATGGCTTATGCCGCAAAGTATGCATCCGCATTTTACGGCCCCTTCAGGGAGGCAGCCGAATCTACGCCGCAATTCGGCGACAGACGTTCGTACCAGATGGACCCTGCAAACAGACGCGAAGCCCTGAAAGAGGTTGCGATGGACGTTGCCGAAGGAGCCGACATCGTCATGGTCAAGCCTGCTCTTTCATACCTCGACATCATTTCGGATATTAAGAACACCTTCAACCTGCCGGTCGCCGCTTATAACGTAAGTGGTGAATATTCACTTGTCAAAGCCGCAGCGCAGCTGGGATGGATCGATGAAGAAAGGGCGATGATGGAAATCCTCACCTCGATACGCCGTGCAGGCGCAGACATTATCCTCACCTACTTCGCAAAAGAAGCCGCCAAGATACTCGGTTAGTCCCTTACAGTCGATAACGAAACCCCTGAGATTCAATTCCGTCGCAGCCTTGCGGCCAATATGTTGACACTGCGCGGTTATCCGTTTATAGTGTAAGGGAGGGTTTCCCTACTGTTTTGTCATGTGAGGAGGTGGAAGGGTAATGAGAGTCCCATTTATGAAGCAGGTTGCCTGGTATCTTGTGATTGCAATGTTTGTTATAGGCATAGCCCCGAGGGTAGACGCCGGTCTTGCTCCTTCGGAAGTTATAGCCCTGGCCCAGACGGACAGGCAGGCAGATCTCGCCAGTATCCAGAAGGTGTTGGAATCCAAGATGATTAGGGAAAGGCTTGAGCAATACGGACTGACGCAGAGCGAGGTCGAAGCCAGGCTGTCTCAGATGAGCGATCAGCAGATACACAACTTTGCGCTGCAGCTGGATGATATGAAGGTCGGCGGTGACGGGGCCCTCGGCATCATCATAGCGCTTCTGGTTATTGCTATTCTTGTTATCGTAATTATCAACTTGACCGGGCACAGGGTTGTTGTCAGATAATTTGCATGCCGGGGTGGGAGAGATCAATGCCCTGCCCCGGTCCCTGCCTCAATAAAATCGTGATAAAAAAGGCGCTGGCTATTATTATGGTTGCACTATTGCTGTCTGCGTGTTCCTCCTCGCCGGTAAAGCCTCATGTGAACGCTGTTGTACTCGACAACGTCCCCTTCTTTCCTCAGGAAGACTATCAGTGCGGACCGGCTTCTCTTGCGGGGGTCCTGCACTACTGGGGATCAAGCGTTGACATCGGGGAGATTGCTAATGCGATCTTCAGCAAGTCTGCAAGGGGCACTCTTACCATTGATATGGTGTTGTATGCTGAAAGGCTGGGGTATTCTGCAACTCAATATTCGGGAAGTCTCGACGATCTCAGGTCGAAGATACGGGCCGGATATCCGCTGGTTGTGCTGGTCGATTACGGAATATACGTATACAGGGTTGATCACTTTATGGACATAATCGGATATGATGACAACGGCGTGATTGTTAATTCAGTGAGGTCCGAAAAAATATATTTATCGAATGAAGATTTTCTCAAATCGTGGAAACGGACAAACAATTGGACCTTGTGGATAAAACCAAAGGGGAAAAGCGAGTAATGACGGGGTGCAGATTTGTTCATATGTGTTTATCCTTTTTTTTCATCCTGCTTGTTTCCTCGTGTTCTCTGCCGCGAATCATCGTCCTGGATGATCCGCTATCTCCGCAAGAGCATTTGAACCTTGGTGTGGCTTACGAGAAGAAAGCGGAATTCGATCCTGCCATCGACGAATATAAAAAGGCTTCCAAGAAAATCCCCCTCGCTTATGTTTATCTGGGCAATGTCTATTTTCAGAAAGGTGAATCAGGCAAGGCTGAAGATTCCTATAAGACGGCTATCGACAAAGATCCGACTCTCGCCGATGCATACAATAATTTGGCCTGGCTTTATTACAAGAAACAGGAGAACCTCTCCGAGGCGGAAGCCCTTGCAGCCAAGGCGGTGGCAATCGATCCCAAGAATGAAACCTATCGTGACACGCTTGCAAAGATCAGAGAACACCGATAAAGAGCGTGAATGATTCTTATTGATCGCCGTGCCCGGTGAAGTTATCGCTGAAGGCTTTCCTGACATGGAGAACCGCCGTGTTCTTCCTCCACCGTAGCTGATTTTCATATGCCATCGGGTCTGTTTCGTCCTGCTTTTCGTTTCGATATAGGCAGTGCTGTTTACCGGGATCTGAATCATCAACAGCAATCTGATTGTGGTGAGGCAGTGAGCCGCGGTCGGAAAATCCAGAGGCATTTTTCAGTTCTTTCGGAATGTTTGTCAGTCCTTCAGTAAGGTGGTTCGTCAGTCCGGGCTGAGTATCATCTGGTTGTGCATAGCGGCCTGAAATGAGGCGGTTCGCCCATCTACGTGCAGCGGCCTCCTTGCCCAGTTTCCACAGGCTCTCATTGATGCTGAATTTATTATTTGTCAGGTCAAAAGTAGACGGCGGTTCATACGATGGGGCCTCATTCATAGCCACCTGACCCGGCGGGTCATTGATTTCGGCGTGTCCTTGTGGCGAGCCGGGGTCCACCAGCTGCGCAAAATGCATGTAAGAAGAGTGGGCGTAGAAATCGGCAATTGCATGTGCTGCACGGGCAAACGACTGCAGATTTGTCCTGCTGTCTTCCCTGAATGAAGCGAGGTTTTGCGAAACCCTGTCCCATGATTCATCTATATATCCGTTGTCGAAATGGTCAAGCGGGCTGTAATCGGAAATGTCCAGATCGATGGAATCAACGATCGGCCCGGCAAGAAAGAGCCTAGTGAAGTTGCGCTTTAGTTCTTTGAGCACCCAGGACGGAGTGCCGGGCACGCCGCAAATCGCCTCTTCAATAATGGACATGTGCACCTGCCCAACGAATTTCGGATTCAGCCGGGACCATTCCCTGTGAAGGAAAATGTCAAGGCTGTCTCGGTCGGCCCTGTCTTTGATTGCCCACAGGTGGCTGTCATTGAAAAGAAAATGCGGTTCGTACTCGACCTGCGGGGCGGCTGCGCTCTTGTCCTTCGTCGCAGGGATATGATCGTCGGAGAGCGCCCTGCCAATACGAAGGGGCTCTACGAGGTTCCAGTTGCCGCGTTCATTTTTGTACATTACCCACATGTGATCGTGGGGTTCATTATCAACTATCATCTTTCCGAAGGCAACACGGATATTGTATGTACTGATACCTGCTGCCAACATAAGTGATGCCAGAAGAAAGGCGCGATCCTCGCAGTCCCCGGCCTTTATTGCCAGTGTTTCATCGGGGAACTGCCAGGGGTCACGGCCACGTCCGGACTGATACTCGATTGTATCAGCCACAAAATTTGTAATGGCAGCCGCCCGGTAGTCGAACGATCCCTGCTTATGCGCTTCGAAGCGTGCAACACTGCCCCCGTGTTTTTTTATGTAGCGGGGGAGCGTCTCCCTAACAACCTGTTGCATCACAGCATTATGAGTGGATGTCAGGTATTCGCGCACGTCAATGTTATAGCTGCGACGGCTGCGCACCCCCACAACTTTGCGTCCGGACGGTACTATTGGCTGATGAATGATCACATCGCCGTCCCAGTTCCATTTTAAAAGGCCCTTCACGTTGCTTGCATCGAAGCACATTATCTCACCCCCTGGATTGTTTAAGGATGATTTGAGGTCATTTTTAAATTACAGGCAAAAGACGCATATTGCAATAGCAGGAACGTTTTTCTAAAAAAATGTATACTTAACCCTAGCGTTGCATAGAAAGGATGGTAGGAACGTATCAAAGTCTTTAAAATGTGATGCTGAAACCATATTCATCGGGACTACAGGAATTTGACCATTTGTAAATTCTTGTTATTGATAAATTCATGGGTATGAAAATCTTAATAGGTATCGCTTTAAAGCCTTTGATTCATCACTACCATCCTGGCGTTAGAAATATTGTGCAACTGTAAGTTTGATGAAATCTGAGCGAACCGTGGGCAAGGTCTTGATCATAGGATACGGGAACCCGCTGCGTGGGGATGACGGCCTGGGTGCTGCTGCTGCGCAGAGGCTCGAAGAGCTCTTGCACGACAACGAGACTGTTGTTATGGTCAGGCATCAGATGGGTGTAGAGTTGGCAATGGAGCTTAGCGAAGCGGGGCTTGTAATATTCATGGATGCGCGTGTTGGCGGCGCACCCGGGCAATTGGCTGAGGAAAAGGTTATTCCGGAAATTTCGGTTCCGTCGAGCTTCTCGCATCACCTGCAGCCAGGCGTTCTCCTTAGCGTTGTGCAGGCGCTTTACAATAAATGTCCTGAAGCGTATCTTTACTCGGTCTCAGCAGAATCATTCGAACATGGCGAGGGGCTTTCTCCGGTTGTAGCTGCTGCACTGCCGGCACTGGTCGACAAGGTATTAGCACGTGTCTCTTCATTCAGGGCAGGAAAATAGAAAGCCGCCGATGTGCCGGCGGCCCTGATCAGCCTACTGCTTATCTCATTTTCTCATCAAGCACGTTGCCAGATGCATCTGCCAGTACTACATGCAGGGGCATCTGACCCAGCGCATGAGTGGAGCAGCTCAGACACGGGTCATATGCGCGGATGACCGCCTCTACCCGGTTGAGCATTCCCTCGGTGATCTTGGTGCCGTTGACGAAATGCCTTGCTACCTGAAGGACGCTCTTGTTCATTGCCAAATTGTTGTGGCCTGTGGCGACAATCAGATTAGCCCATTGCATGAGACCGTTTTCATCTGTTTTGTAATGGTGAATCAGAGTGCCGCGAGGGGCTTCGATGCATCCGACGCCATCCCAATGATTCGGTTGGGCAAATGATCGTATATGCGGGCTCAGGATTTCAGGATCGTGCAGAAGCTTCTCAACGAGCTCTATGCAGGCAAGGATCTCAACAAGCCTCGCATAATGATTGTGGAAAGAGCTTAAGACAGGCCCCCGCTCAAGGCTTCTGAATTCAGCCCATTCTTCGTTTGCATGAGTGGTGCCCATACCGCTGCAGACATTCAGCCTGGCTGCCGGTCCCACCCGGTAGAGGCCGTCGGGGTAGCCAACCGGTTTGTAATACGGCGACTTCAGGTAAGAAAATGATTCGGTAGCCTCTGCAATGATGTCCTGGTATTTTGAAGCTTCAATCATGTCGGCAACAATGCCGCCTTTTGTATCGATGACCCTCAGCCGGCCGTCAGTCAGGTCCCAGTTGCCCTCTTCGTTTACCAGCCCCAGAAAGAGACTGGGGAAGTTGCCGAAGGTACGTGCTTCCTCCTGGTGCTTGCTGACCTCTCTCTTGAAGAATGAAAGGGTGCGTTTGATGATGTCGAATGCCTCCGGAAGTTCCGCCAGCATCATGTCTTTGTGTTCAACGGTAAGCGGCTCATTTACACCGCCGGGGACAACCCATGCCGGGTGCACCCTCTTTTTGCCGAGCCACTCCACTATATGGCCGCCTATCTGGCGAAGCCGGATACCATCTTTTGCAACAGCCGGATTTGCCTTGATCAAGCCCACGATATTCCGTTTTGCCGGGTCGGAATCGAAGCCCAGCAGCAGGTCCGGCGACGAAAGATGGAAAAAGCTCAGAGCATGGGATTCGATGAAGGAGCCGCAATTAAGCAATTTCCTGATCTTGATTGCAGGCTCCGGTATGCGCACACCCAGAAGGGCATCGCAAGCCTTCGCGGAAGCTATAGAGTGGGAAATCGGGCAGATGCCGCAAATTCTCTCCACGATCGACGGCATCTCGCTGAAGGGCCGCCCTTCGGTGAATTTTTCGAATCCCCTGAATTGTGTCACATGAAACTGTGCGTCTTTCACATTCCCGCCGTCATCGAGAAAGAGTGTTATTTTGCCGTGTCCTTCGATCCTGGTTATCGGCTCTATGGTAATTTCTTTCACAGCGTCCTCTTTGGATGCCGTTTTTTTAGGTGCAGTCTCTTTTGCCATTCATTGCCTCCTCAATTATCAGCGCTTATATGCCGAAACGTGTCTTCCCTGTCAGGTCGGGCATGCGGCCCTCCAGCAGTTCGGTCAGCAAAAAGTATATTATGTCCGGCGGCGGTGGGCATCCCGGCAGAAAGAGGTCCACCTTGACCACTTCATGAACAGGCCTTGCCCTTGTCGTCAAATGCGGTATGCGGTTTGTCGGCACCTGCTGGTTTACAGCCGCATTCTCCAGATATGCTCTATTATAGAGATCGTCGAGTTTGAAGAAGTTCCGCATGCTCGGAACGTTTGCTGTCACCGCGCAATCACCGAAAGAGACCAATATCTTAGCCCGTTCGCGTATCAACTTCGCCTTCTCCTCGTCTTCGTCGCTGCTGATTGCCCCTTCGACAAGGGCGACATCCACATTTTCCGGGAACTCGTGGACGTCGACGATGGGGCTGTATACAATATCCACCTTATCAACCAACCCGATTATTCGCTCATCCATGTCGAGAAAGGACATGTGGCAGCCTGAGCAGCCGTCGAGCCAGGTGGTGGCCAAACGTACTTTATTCATGCCGGGTCCTCCCTTCCTGTCGGCTTTGCTCATTTCAATTCCTCCCTTCTCATCAGTTGCAGATAGGGCAGGAACTGACGGCGTTTTTGCATTTCAGCAACGGACTTGCCCTTTTCGGTGAGTGCCCCCGTCGGACATACATGCACGCATTTGCCGCAACTGGTGCATGTTTCAGATGTGCCCCATGGCTGATCGAGGTCCGTTATAACGCGGGCGCTTATGCCGCGGCCCATGAAGTTCCATGTATGCGCCCCCTCCATCTCGGCGCAGACGCGGATGCATCTGCCGCACAGCACGCATCGGTTGTGGTCTGCGACGAACCGCTGATGCGTTGCGTCGACCGAAAATTTGGCCGAGCGGTAAGGATACTCAATGTGCGTAACCCCTAGGGTGAGTGCAAGGGTTTGAAGCTCGCAGTGCCCGTTGGACACGCAGACCGAGCATATATGGTTGCGTTCGGTGAACAGTAGTTCCACGATCTTTTTCCGATAGTTCACAACGCGCTCCGAGTCGGTGATGACCTCCATCCCCTCCTTGCAGTAAGTAATGCAGGACGGCAGCAGTTTTGGGACGCCCTTTACCTCGACTATGCAAAGGCGGCAGGCACCGCGCTCTGACAATCCCTCCAGGTGGCAAAGCGTGGGTATATAGATACCTTTCTGCTGAGCCACCTTCAGGATGGTTTCATCCTCTCTTCCCGTCACATCTACGTCGTTTATCTTGAATGTAAGGATACGGGCCGGGTTAAGGTCGGTCCGGACCTTGGCTGGTTGTGCCGGCGTCATTTTACACCTCCCACATGGCTATGAATTTTGCATGTGCCCGACGGACAGGTTTTGTCGACGACGTGGGCCATGTATTCGTCCTTGAAATATCGCATAGTGCTTAAAACCGGATTGGGCGATGTCTGGCCAAGACCGCACAAGCTGGTATTCCTGACAAGGTCGCAGAGGTCTTCCAGCATCGCGACATCCGCTTCAGAGGCGTTTCCTTCTGTGATTTTGCACAAAATATCATGCATCTGGGCCGTTCCAACGCGGCACGGGACACATTTGCCGCAGGACTCGCTCATGCAGAATTCCATGAAGAATTTAGCGACATCGACCATGCAGGATGTATGGTCCATAATGATCATGCCGCCGGAACCCATAATTGATCCGACCTTGGCGAGGGATTCGTAATCCACAGGCATGTCCAGAAACTGTTCCGGTATGCATCCGCCGGATGGGCCGCCGGTCTGCACGGCCTTGAATTTACCGCCGCCGGGTATGCCGCCCCCGATATCGAAAACTATGTCGCGAAGCAGCGTGCCCATAGGCACTTCTATAAGGCCGGTATTCTTGACGCGCCCGGCAAGCGCAAATACCTTGGTGCCTTTGCTCTTTTCGGTACCTATGCCAGCGAACCACTCGCCGCCTTTTGCGATGATAGGCGCAACGTTGGCGAGGGTCTCGACATTATTGATAAGGGTCGGATAGCCCCAGAGTCCGAATTCGGCAGGAAACGGCGGACGCGGTCTTGGAGTGCCTCTGCGTCCTTCTATCGAGGCTATGAGCGCGGTCTCTTCACCGCACACGAAGGCTCCCGCACCGAGGCGTATCTTGATGTCGAAGCTGAAAGTGGTATTGAAGATATTGTAGCCGAGAAGTCCCATCTTCTCTGCCTGCGATATCGCAATCTTAAGCCTTTTAACCGCCAGCGGATATTCAGCTCGCACATATATGAACCCGTGGTTTGCGCCTACTGCATAAGCAGCCAGCGCCATGCCTTCGATTACCCTGTGAGGATCGCTTTCAAGCACGCTGCGATCCATGAAGGCCCCGGGATCTCCTTCATCAGCATTGCAGATAACATACTTTGTGCTGTTTAAAGATTTCGATACCATCGACCATTTCAGTCCTGTCGGGAATCCGGCTCCGCCACGGCCCCGCAGCCCGCTTTTGGATATCTGGTCGACAACTTCCGGAGGGGTCATTTTGGTTAATGCTTTGTAAAGTGCCAGGTAACCGCCTGCCGCTATGTACTCTTCAACTCTTTCAGGGTCGATCTTGCCGCAGTTCTCCAGTACGATCTTGTGCTGCCGGCTGAAAAAGGGCATCTGCACTGAACAATCGAGCCGCTGTACAGGGCTTCCCCCAAGAGCCTCGACAATGTCCGATGCGTCCGCTGCGACAACACCCTGATAAAGGGTTTTATCATCTACTGTCAGCAAGGGTCCTGCCGTGCACAGGCCTAGGCACCCCACGCCTTTGACCCTGGTGGTGCTTTCCATCCCGCGCCGGACCACTTCCTGCTGGATAGCGTCTTTGACGAGATCGCTCTGACAGGAAAGGCAACCGGCTGCCACACAGACATTTATTTGATGTTTGAACCCCAGCTGTTTTTCCAGCTCGCCTTGCGCTATTTCCTGAAGTTCTTCAAGAGTCATGAGTTGGTCCACCTCCCCAATTTTTCTAGGACAGACTTCGGCGTTGACTTGCCGTCCACCTCATTGTCGAATACGACGGCAGGCGCCAGTCCGCAAGAACCTATGCAGCGGGCTACGACAAGGGAGAGCTTGCCGTCGCGGGTCGTTTCTCCGGGAGCAATTTTGTACTGTTCACCCACGCCCTTGATTATCTCGGCTGCGCCGCCGATATAACAGGCGGTGCCCATGCATACGACGCAGGTATGCTCGCCGGCGGGCTTGAGGCTGAAGAAGTGATAGAAGGTAGCTACTCCATAGACCTGGCTCAGCGGTACCTTAAGGCCGTCGGCAACATACTTCAGGGCATCCATGTCGAGATAGCCGAACGATTCCTGTACAGCATGGAGCGTTTCAATTAGCGCATGGGGCTGGAACCCATGCAGGCGCATTGCCCGGTCAACCATCCGCCATCTGCGGTCTTCGGGCTGCTTCGAGGGTGCGCTACTGACTGCCGGTTTTGGGTCCATAAACAAATTCTCCTTTCGTTTTCAGCCTTTTTCTGATGCCTATAGCGAATTGCTCCGCATAATAATTACAGTACGTTATTTTGCCATTTACGGATATTGTATCATAAAATGAGTTTATAAATTTATATATTTTATTAATTTTAATGGCATATTGTTCAGTTTAATAATTAATTGATAAAGCAAGAAAATGTAGTATTTATCAGGTCTTATGAAAAGTAGAAGAAAAAAAAGAACAGGCCTTGCTTGCTTAATAAATGAAAAATGGTGCAATAATTTGTAGCTGTAAATTTAGGGGCATTTGTAAGTCAGTTTGGCTACGCTCGCTAGTTGATAAGGCATTGTCAGAATTCTTTGAAAACTCCCAGGGTCAAGCCGTACTTGTGATATGCATTAGAAAGGGTGAAATATCCGACTTCGCCGAACACACCATAATCTGAGCCCAGCCAGCGGCGGTGGCCGAATGTCGCAAGAACGGAATTATTGTTAATTGCTTCGGGGGTCTCCAATGCTGTTGACAGATATGCCTGTTTCCCGAAAGAGAGTTTTCCGTATGTCCACTGCCATCCGTCTTGTCCATACGAAAGCCCGAACAGCTGCGAATAGGACACCCTTGATCCCGGATCGCTGATGTTTCTGAAGACGCGGTACTCAGCTACCCATTTGCCCAAGTAGGCAGCAAGGCCTGTGGAAACAATATAGTCCCTGTGTTCATCGAAGTATCGGATGTATGTGCCGCCGATGGTCCAGACGAAATTTCTGTCAGGGCCGAGTTTAATGTTGAAATCATGGTCAACCCGTAATTGAGGCAAATAATCCGAATTTGTGCCTGCTGAAAGGGCTGAATATGTGTACAGCCATGGGGTCCAATCCTTATAGGCCCCGGCAGCTCCAAACAACCCCGCGCCTTCTTTGCGCGAGTGACCGCCCAATTGTGCGAACCATGTAAAATCAGGGCGCTCGCGGCGATAAAATGCAATCGTGACATTTTGCCAGCTGCCATAGTTTCCGTGCGGATGCAGATACTCATAGGTCCCTGAAAGGTCTATTCGATTCCTGCGTTCTACGGGCAGCATCATGGGCGCGACTGCACTACCGACATTATTTTGCTCCATCTCGACGGCGCCAGATTGTTCCGCTTCTTTTGCTGCTTGTCCGAGACGGTTTCTTGTCAGATCGGCAGCAAGAAGCCGGTCCCCCGACGCATCGGATAATAATGCATCGGTCGGCTTGCTTTCATCGGCACCGGCCGGTCCAATGCATAGAATGGTTGCAATTATCGCAAGGGCGATTGTAAATACCGAGCAGGCTATTCTTGACAATATATTTTTGAGAGTCGCCATGAGCTACTCCTTGCCCCCCATTTCCCGGATTGCGAACCCGAAGATTATGCGCTGTTCAATCGGCAAGTCAGCCGTGCGACCGCCCTGTTCAAGCATGATATCTTTCCAAAGAGCGGTTTTTCGATCGGCATACCCTTCGAAGATGGCACGATTATACGCAAAGAGCATTATATTGGAATAGGCTCCCGGATAAAATTTCTTCAGGTCCGTAATAAAACGTTCCCCGTTATTCAGCGCCCATATATAGTTGCGGCGCTTCATATCAAACATTTTCTCATGAATTCCCTTGCGGATCCCTGCACAGACGTCTTCATAATATTTTCTGTTGCCTTTCCTGACTGCCTTGCTGAGCGCGACGAACGCAGAGGCCCCGGCATATGCCTCAGCATTGTCCATCAGGTACTTCATGTGGTGCTTTTCGGTTGCGCGAGTAAGTCCGTCCGCATCCTGCAAGTGAGAGATCACATAAGCTATGTGCTCTATCTTTTGCCAGTTGGCAACCAGCGTCTCTTTGTCGCCGGTCTTTTCGTAATAGGTATTCAGCAGGTGCAGAAACACGCCCGCATATCCGTCAGCAGAGTCATAGTCTTTTATCGGTTCCAAATCTCCATTGGCTGAAATCCTGAAATCGTAAATCGTCCCGCTCAGACCGTCCATATCGCTGTCATTGGTTGTCTCTAAATACCACACGATGAAATCTTTCACCATGCCTGTGTTGCGACCTTCTTCGAGCTCGTTCAGCGCAAGAATGGAAATGGTATACGGACTCAGAAGATCACGGTCGCCGATCTGTCCCCAATAAAGCTTCATTAGGGCAAGCGCTGGATTCTCAGCCGCTTCCGATGCCCCAATGCTGGCCGCAAGGACAAATAAACTAGCTGCGAGCGCACATAAAATCTTTTTTAGTTTCATTGCCTGTAATAGTAACATAATAATACTTTCCATCTTCGGTTATAGAAAAGTCGCCGTTTTGAGGCCTCAAGTAATGCGCTTTTGGCAGCGCTGCGGTTATGCCGGACAGTCCTTCAGGGTTTTCCAGCGATACCCTCAGGCCTTCGGGCTCATCTTTGAAGGCATATGTCGTCCTGATCGCCCGCAGAAAGAAGCGCGCAAAGTAGCCCATTGGTCGTGCCGTTATCAGCCCTTCTTTCTGCATCTGCGCAGCCCTGGCTATAAAGGCTTTTACTGCTTCCGGGTAATAAGATATATTGTAGGGATGTGAATAGAATAGCCGCACCGTGCGGTTACGCGCAGAATAGGAAAGGATATCGAGCAGCCATCCCTTCACCGCTGCGGCAGATTTCTTCTCATCCTCAGCCATTTCATAAAGGGATGCGTCCCGTCCCAGCGGCATTACCGGAAAGGCAACGACCTTATCGCTCACCATTTTGCCGTCATAGAAGGTACGATTCGGCCCGCTGCCTGTATCTCCGGTATAATAGTATGCGATCATGCCCAGGCTTTCTATAACCTTTGTCATCGAAGGCTGAGGGTGTACGCCCACAGGGGCCGCATATTCAATTATTTTGCTGCCTGTGATTGTTTCCAGACACTCGTTGTTCTTCAGGATATACTCGCGGATCTCTTTATCCTTGAACGTGCCGTTCTCAACGTCTTTTGCAAACCAGTTGTGTCCCCAGCCCCCGTGAGAGCCTATTTGTCCGTATTCCTTCAGCTCTTCAGCAAGGCTTTTGCCTTTGCCGCAGGCGTCGAATCCCAGACCGTCGCCGGGCTTGTCGCGGAAATCGCCTGCAGAGATGTCGAAAGATGCGGGCAAGTCCTTCCTCAGCATCCCCGACTGAACCATCTGCGGCAAATTTTTATATTCCACAGAAGAGTCGATATGCCAGTCTATAACGATTCCGCCTCGTCCTGCCTCGACGTTCATTATGTGAGGCACACCGACAACGTCAAACAGAAAAGTCCTCAGCATTGCCCTGAGCGGGAGATCATCCGAGTCAGACTTGAGGTATCCGAGCGGAAGATTGACATAGAGTGCCTTACCTGCCGCCGAATCAGTAAGCACTATTGCCGGAAATTTCTCGCCCCGGGAAGTTATGCCGTATGCATAAATATCTTTTGCGGGCAAATTGTCGTAAGGCTGGTTTCTGGCAACGGCATAACTGAGCGCGCCGTAATGGTAACCACTTAACGTAAGTCCGTCTGAAGTCTTGCCCAGAGGGACCTGAAAGAATTCACGGTTTTTAGCTGAAGAAAACATTATATGGGCATGATCAAAGGCAGCTGAGCCCGTTGAGGAAAAAGTTATGTAGTTCAGATGCACCAGGTCGGCAAACGCAGCCCGTTTTAGGAAATATCCTTTCTGGTTCCTGGTCCCGGCATCAAAGATTACTGCAGCATTGCCTCCCCGGCTCATGTATTCTCCTGCCCAATTCTGAAACTGGGGCGGAACGTGCTGTAATATTCCATCCGGCAGAATCATGGCAGGCGCTCTTTTGGCAACGTCGCCTGCGCTAAGCGTGACCAGCTGAAAGACGCCAATGCTTTCAAATGGGACTCCTTCTTCCTGCAGGACGCTCTCGTATGCAGCAAGAATGGATGAATCACTCCTGGTATATTCAGGGTTGTACACCAGGATGACTTTGACCGCGTTGCCGGCGGACAGGCTGCGGTCCTGAGCTATCTTCGGCAAGGCATACAGGCCGAGAAGGGTAATAAGAAAAATTATTATCATCCAGATGACAACTTTCTTCATACCACCAAGCCCTTTCCTTCGGTAGCCACATATCCGTAGACTGTGACGCCGTGTTCGAGAGTTACACCTTTTTTCCCGATTACCGATTTAATTCGTCCGACGCTGCCCACAGTCACTCCCCGCTGCAGCTTGATGCTGCCCTGAGAAAATACCGAACCGTAGACTCGGCTGCCCGGTCCGATTTCGATGTCCTTCTCCGCGAAGAGATTGCCAATGACCACAGCGGAAGCGCCCAGGACAATCTTGCCATGAGACTTCACATGTCCGTGAATGACTGCATGTTCTCCGACTGAAAGAGACCCTTCTGCAATGAGATTGCAGTTTTTCACATTATGCGCAGGCAGGCTGGAAATGCCGCGCTCTGTCGGCGCGCCGTTGGCAATGGGTTCGAACTCAACTGGCTTACCGCCAGCTGCCGGTGTGATTTTGCTCTGGGCGATTATTACAGGGGCGCCGTAAAGCCGCATGAATCGGCACCCGGGCGCCACAGACAAAACACCATCACAGGTTGCGCTTATACCCAGATGGCAATCTTCGGATATTGTAACATCCCCTTCGGCATCCAGCCATCTCATAAAACTGGCGCCTTTTCCTATAGTGACTTTGCCGTCACAGGCGAGGGCTTTTATCATGTTCTCTTCGCCCAGATGCACGTCCCCCCGGCTGTATACTTCCTTGCGCAAAGTAGCGTTATTGCCTGATTTCAAGGACTTCTTAACATAAAAAACCGTATCAATTGCGGAATCGGCGGAGACTTCCGCCTGACCAGCTATCCTTATGCGTTCGGGTTTGGAAAGTGTGATTTCGTGAACGCCTTCAGGTGCATCTCCAACAGCTTTCAGCATAAGTTTTCTAAAGGATACCGCAAAATAGCGCGGATCCTTGCTGTACCCCATGTTTATAAACAACGGGGCAGCGTCCTCTTTTTTTATTACTTCCCTGACGGCGGGCGTGAAAGGCAGCAGGAACATGCCGACAAATATTATCGTGCAAAGAAACAGCAGCATCAGGTCCCTGTCCGTGGCTCGGATTTTCTGAAACGCTCTGTCTTTTGCCAAAGGGCCTTGCGTTGCGTGACTACGTCAAGGAGTGCATCAAAAAAGCCTGCTGCAATATGCCACATATTGAAGAAGAAGTTGAAGAGCAGTAACGGAAGGAGCAATATTCTGTGCACTGCTCCGTCAAGAAAGCAGCCGGTGCCTACCTGGTAGAATGGGGCAAAATTGCCGAAGGTATTGTAAGCGCCGATGAAGATGAGGAAAAAGAACCCGGCGAATATCTCCATTTCTCCGAGGAAGAAAAGTGCCAGCGAATCGATCAGGCCGAGCAGCAGAATCACAGGGACCACATAAACCAATAGCAAAAGAGTGCCGTCGAATTTTTCGCGGAAAGAAAGGTGCCGGGCCTTCAGTAGCCTGAAGAAGTATCTGAACATGACATCGTTATGCCCTCTGGACCATCTCCTTATCTGGCGCGCCCGAACATTCCACTCTTCCGGGGCTTCCTCATAGCATTCGGCACGGTTTGCGTAAAGCACCTTCCAGCCGTTAATCGATAGCCTGTAAGTAAGCTCGGTATCCTCGGCAAGAATTCTCGTGTTGAAACTGCCCAGTTCCATTACCTCCTTGCGTCTGAACCCGCCTACTGTCCCTCCGTACTGCGGCATAAGCTTCAGGTTGTAACGGGCCTGCTGGTCCACCTGATACCCTCCTGTCCGCTCTAGGTCCAGCAGTCGGGTAAGTATGTTCTTGCCGGTATTGATAGGAACGACCCTGCCCATTACGGCGCCGACCTCCGGATCGGTAAAGCAGACAGCGATGCTCCTAAGCAGGCCCTTCGGAGGGAGATAGTCGGCATCGAATACGATGATGATCTCGCCCGACGCCTTTTCCATGCCGGCATTCAGGGCTGCAGGTTTTCCGCGATCGCCGTCGTTTCGGTGCATCGGCTTGATAAACGGGTATCTGGCTGCGTAGCCGTCAAGGACCGCTTTGGTGCCGTCTTCGGAAAAGTCGTTTATCGGGATTATCTCGAGTTTATCCCTGTCATAATCAGCCTCTACAAGAAGGTCCAGGATATGGGCAGCCACCTTTTCCTCGTTGTGCATGGGTATCAGCACGGTCACGGATTTGAGGTCCGAGTCGATAATGTCCTGATAGTATATCCTTTGCTCATAGAACAGCCTGTTCAGGGTGAAGATGAAATGCCGAATAGAGTAAATCACCATCATCCCGATTGTGAAAAGAAGATAACCCTTGAGTATTAGTATGACCACTTCCACAGCGTGTAATTACCCTTGATGTTTTTTGCAAGCCTCGCTGCATAAACGCAATATATGCCGACAATATATACGAAGTCCACCAGCGGCCCCAATGCGAAAAAAAGGACGGCCATATATAGAAGCGATATTTTGCCGATGATGAAGAGAAACACGGCATACCTTACAGTGCCGAAGATGAGGGAATAGATAAAAGAAGTCAGCATTGCAACGACCTTTGAGGGCAGCGAAGCCGGCAGAGGCAGCACGGCAAGCCCCATTATCACCGGCACGAAGAACCATATGCTGATCTGCTGCTTGATATAAAGGTCCGAATAGTCAGAGGCCTGATACGGAAACTGGTCCGGCAAGAACAGGAAAAATACCGCCGACAGAAACATAATGAATGACACTACACTGCCCAATATGACCAGAGGCTTGAACCGCACTATCTTCGGAAGCAGAAGCAGTATCAGAAGGCCTGCAATAGCATTCAACAGGGAAAAGACCACAGAGGGGAACTTGCCCGGCAATGTCAGATAATGCGCATTGCCGGTAAGATAGGGATATGAGACGATCCTGAGCGAGCCTTCGCTGAAAAAAGGTGAGAGCACCTCTTTTGCTATCAGGCAAACGGTGCGGGTGATATCAGGATAGAAAAAGACTACGATAAGGGAAAGCGGGAGCGCGATAAAGAAGAATTGAAGGACAAACGGTCGAGGTGATGCAGCGATCTTGCGATATGAGCGGTGATAAAGTATGATGGACTTGGCGTCAACGCTCATAAAGAAGTTTCCTTTTTGCCGGCGGCAAATTCCGATTCCGGGTTCAGCAGCGGCAGTGTCCCGTGCGACCAGCGTCTTAGGGCTTCTGCGATTCTCGATGAGGCCGCTCCGTCACCATACGGATTGTCGCCACGTGTCGCGGCGCGATACGAGTCTTCATCTCTCAGCAGATGGGAAGCCTCTTTAACAATCGTCTCTCTCGTAGTACCTATGACCTTTGAAAGCCCCGCCTTAAATGCCTCCGGCCGCTCGGTAACCCGGCGAAGCACCAGCAAAGGCTTCCTGAGCGTAGGGGCCTCTTCCTGAAGACCGCCGGAATCGGTCATGATCATATGAACTCGTTTCATCAGATTGACAAAGGAAAGATAGTCAAGCGGAGGTATGAGATGCACGCGGTCTATTCCGGAAAGCATGCGCATTACCGTGCGCTGCACCTCCGGATTCAGGTGGACAGGGTATACAACCCGAACGTCGCGGAATTCTTTTATTATGTCCTGCAGGGCTAGGCATATCTCTTCAAGGTCTTTGCCAAGGGTCTCCCTGCGATGGCAGGTTACGAGAATGGTCCTGTAGCTGTCGAAGTCGATGCCTTCAAGATGGGTCCCGTTGCATGAGAAAGGCTTGTTCAGCACATAATGAAGTGAATCTACAACCGTATTCCCAGTGACGACAATCTTATCTGCCGATACGCCTTCGTTCAAAAGCATCGTTCTTGAGAGAGGCGTAGGCGCAAAATTAATCTCTGCAAGGATGGTAGTCAGCCGTCGCATCCCCTCCTCCGGAAACGGATTAAGCATATCGTAGCTTCTGAGGCCGGCTTCGACATGGGCAACGGGGATTTTTCTGTAAAACGCGGCTAATGACGCTGAGAAAACCGTCGTGGTGTCTCCCTGCACAAGGACCATATCCGGATTGATCTTGCTGAGCGCCATGTCCATGTAATCAATGACCCGTGAAGTCAGAAGCGAAAGGCTTTGACCAGGATACATCAGATTCAGGTCTTGGTTGGGGACAATTTCAAATAGCGATAGCGCCTGATCCAGCATCTGACGGTGCTGGGCTGTCGCAATTACAATCACATCGAACTGATCGGGTGATTTCCTGAGCTCGTGGATGACGGGAGCCATCTTGATAGCTTCGGGCCGGGTGCCTACTACAACTGCAACCCGCATCGGCAGATATCGAACTATGGTGCTGCTTGCGTTGTCGGATATATTCACGACCCCCCTCAAGGCTGTACTCACTCCAAATAGTAAATATGAGGCTAGTATAGCATCCCATGCTGTTGTGCGCCAAACATAATCAAGTGCAAGAGTATATCAGACCCCGGTGCATATTCGGGTGACGTCTGCCGGCTATCCGTGATAAAATAACATGATTGATCTGCAAAGGGGGACTGAAATGACGACACTGGAGAGGATTGAGAAACTGTTTGTAGACAAGCTTGAGCTTAACAGGGATTTGCTCACCCCTCAATCCACGCTGGAGAGCTTCGGCATCGACTCTCTGGACAAGATAGAATTTCTGTTCGCCCTCGAAGATGAATTCAAGATAAAGATCCCAGAGCGTGATGTGAAGATAGACACTGTTCAGGACGTTGTCGATATGGTCGACCGGCTTGTAGCCGAACAGTCGGCTGCCGGGTAGGCGCGAAACAGGATGAGACGTGTTGTTGTAACCGGACTGGGGGTTATATCGCCGTCGGGGAACGGACCCGCGGAATTGTTTGACAATCTGATGGCCGGCAAATCCGGGGTGTGCAGGATATCAGGATCGTATGCGGAAAAGCTTTCTATAAAGATCGCCGCCGAAGTCCATTTCAAATTATCCGATTATGTATCCAGGAAGACGACGGCGCTCGACCGTACGAGCCAGATGGCGCTGGCTGCGGCAGCTCAGGCCTGGGCGGATTCAGGCATCGCTCTGGATGATGCCGGAAAAGTGCGGGCAGGCGTTTATCTGGGCACTGGAATGGGCGGGGCCCAATCTCTCGATGAAGTGACCACCCAGTTGTATAAAGAGGACAAATCGCGCGTAAGCCCCTTGTCGATCGTGAAGATAATGAGCAACGCCCCTGCCGCTCACATATCGATTGGCTATGGACTCATGGGCCCGTGTCTCACTTATACTACAGCCTGCTCATCATCATCTGTCGCTATAGGCGAGGCGTTCAGACAGATTAAATATGGCTTATGCGATGTAGCAGTGGCTGGCGGTACCGAAAGCATCGTTAATTACGTTTCCATGAAATGCTGGGAGTCGCTTGGGGTAGTTGCGCTGGAGGACCCGGTGGACGCTTCAACTTCATGCAAACCCTTTTCAAAGAACAGGACAGGTTTTGTTCTGGGCGAGGGAGCTGCAGTCGTTGTGCTCGAGGACCTGGAAACGGCCCGGAAGCGCGGAGCGAAAATATACTGCGAACTGTCGGGATACGGCTCTACAGCTGATGCCTATCACATAACGGGTCCGACGATTGACGGGCAGGAACGCGCCATGAAACTGGCCCTTGACGAGGCCGGCATAAATGCGGATTCAGTCGATTACATCAATGCCCATGGAACTGCTACAGCCGCCAACGATGTGGTCGAAACCAAGGCAATAAAGAAGGTCTTCGGCGATCGTGCGTACAGGATACCGGTCAGCTCCACCAAGTCGATGCATGGACATCTGATCGGCGCCGCAGGAGCTGTGGAGTTCGTCATCTCGGTTCTTGCCATTAGAAACAAAGCAGTGCCGCCGACGACTAATCTCAGCATTCCCGACCCGGAATGCGACCTCGATTATGTCCCGAATGCCGGGCGAACCGGACTCGACATAAGGTCCGTAATGTCCAACTCGTTTGCCTTTGGCGGGACCAATGCAGTATTGATAGTCAGGGAGTTCTGACAGGAATCTCTGCCCCTCTTGTCTACCAGTCTGTGGATACCAAGGTAAAGTCCTGCAACAATATTACGATAAATGTATAGGAGACCGTCCGCATTCCTGACTGTATTTGTTTTCGGCGCGGTCTTTTGGCTCTGCGAGGAAGCGAAGGTTCATAAAAATGAAAATAAATTTTCGTGATTTGACAAGGTTTCAAAACCTTCCTCTGTTCTGGAAGATTTCCTTCATGCCGATTCTGGCGGTCGGACTTGTGATAGTCGGAGGACTCATTTACGTTTTGCCTTTGACCAAGGAAAAACTGCTCGAGGACAAAAGAAGTTATGCGGAAAATGTGGTTCAGGTCGCTTATAGTTTTGTGGCCGAATTCGACAAGCGTGTTGCCTCGGGTGAGATGTCTGTGGAGGAAGCGCAAAAACAGGCCCTTGATAGCATACAGCGCATCAGATTCGGCAAAGGCGAGGGATACATCTGGATCAACGACACAAGCCCCAGGATGATCATGCATCCACAGAGCCCTGAGCTGGATGGTACCGACCTGTCCGGAATAAAAGATTCCGACGGTAGAAAACTATTTGTCGAGATGGTAAATCTGTGCAAAAGTCGTGGAAGCGGTTTTGTGGAATATCAGTGGCCGAAGCCGGATCAACTACACCCTCAACCCAAAATCTCCTTTGTCAAGCTGTATAAGCCATGGGGGTGGATTATCGGCAGCGGGGTCTATGTTGATGACGTTATGGGAACTGTCTGGCGAATAATCATCGGTATCGGGATATTGCTTGTCATCGTATCAATCGTTGTTACGACGACAACATTCATTGTAGGCGGCGGCTTCATCTCCGGACCCATCGGAAGATACGGGAAGATAATGCAGGGATTCTCCTCTGCACTGGTTGCAGGCAAGGGCGACCTGACGGGCAGGCTGGATGTCAGGAGCAAAGATGAAATCGGGATGCTGGCGGTCACTATCAACAATGTGCTCGATGCCTACGGTATGATGGTTGAATATCTGAAAAACGCCCTCGATATCATTGTTGTCCTCGACAAGGATGGAAAGGTACTTTACGAGAGTCCGTCCTGCGAAAAGATATTCGGGTATGAGTCGCAACAGTTGAACGGCATGTGCGTGTTCGAATTCATACATCCTGATGACATAGCTGTCATGAAGGAGTTTGTCGGATATATTTTCGAACGGCGCGATCCGGGACATTTCACGGAGTTCCGCTTTCTTCACCATGACGGGTCCTGGCGCGTGCTCGAGGCTGTAGGCAGGTCTTTTGTTTCGGAAACCTCGGTCTCGGTCATTATCAATGCCCGCGATATCACCGAACGCAAACAGGCTGCGGCGGCGTTGCGCGAGAGCAAGGATAAGATAAGCCTGGTCCTGGACTCGACATTCGAAGGGATCTACGGCATCGATCTGAACGGCAACTGCACATTCTGTAATCCGTCCGGAATTAAAATGCTCGGCTATCGCGATGAGAATGACCTGATCGGCAAAAACATGCATGAGCTCATCCATCGCGAAAAGGAATTTCCCAAAGAAGATTGCCCATTGCATGAAGCAATGATAGGTGGGCAGCGTCTCCATAAAGACAAGGCAATGCTCCGGAGGGCCGACGGGACCAATTTCCAGGCAGAACTTTGGACGCACCCCATATTTAAGGACGGGGGCTTGATTGGCACTGTTGCCACGTTTGTGGATATTACGGACCGCATCACACTCGAAAAACAACTGCTCAGGGCGCAGAAAATGGAAGCTGTGGGACAGCTTGCCGGCGGAATTGCGCACGACTTCAACAATATTCTGACCGCATTGATGGGCTACTGCAGTTTGGTCCAGATGAAGACGAAAGAGGAGCTGACGAAAACGCGGATCGGACAGATCCTCGGACTGGCGGACAAGGCGGCCAACCTGACCAAGAGCCTGCTTACTTTCAGCAGGAAGCAGGTTATCAATCCGCATCCTAATGACCTGAACGAGATAGTCAATTCAATCGGAGAGCTGCTGAGGCCGCTGATCGGAGAGGACATATTGCTAAGGACATTGCTTTGGCATGAAGAGTTGACAGTTGTCGTGGACAAAGGGCAGATCGAACAGGTCTTTATGAACCTTGCCACAAACGCGAGGGATGCCATGCCCTATGGAGGCATGCTTACCATCAGCACCGAAGTTATCGAAATCGACAGGGAATTCATTGAGTCGCATGGCTACGGCGAAGTCGGCGGATATGCGCTGGTCTCGGTGGCGGATACAGGTACCGGCATCGAGGAGACCGTGCGCGAACGAATATTCGAGCCTTTCTTTACAACGAAGGAAGTAGGTAAAGGAACCGGGCTTGGACTGGCCATGGTCTATGGAATCGTTAAGCAGCATGGCGGTTATATTAATGTGGACAGCAGGCCGAACGGCGGGACCACATTCAGGATTTATCTGCCGGTCGCCAAATCAACAAAGGAAGAGGCGGTTAAATACTGGGGAAACTGACGGGCAGAATAAGAAGCTTCAGACAAATTTGGTATAATTATTTCTTTTTTGTCGATTAATTGCCTGACCGAATTCCCAACTGAATTTATAATCCCATGACATTTAAGGACATTTCGAAAAGGCATGATTATAGCAATGCAGTTGTGAGTCTTTAGGATGGGGGAACGGAAATATGATCAACAATACGATTAGCAATATGGATTGCAACGCGGTAGACAGCAGCGTGAGGCTTGGGGACCTCAGGCAGTGGAAGCCTGCCTGTGCAGGGCCGCTTCAGTTTTATCTGGATGCGGGGGACAACGGAGGCGTAATATTCAGCGGCAACCCCGAACTTGTGAGGAAGCTGCTGCGGATATACAACGCACAGAAATTATTCCTTGATATTAAATTCGTCTGCTTTCTCAACTCCGAGGGAATAGCAGCCCGCAGGGTCTCAGCGCCGATGGGCGATATTCTTGGCTATCGTACCATTGTATCGAACAATTAGGGCGCACAATAGATCAATTTTGGCATGCGTGCGGCATCTGGACGC
>Ga0187786_10000139_pt1 | contig 23638 bp, 20 predicted proteins | sample 0815_BV2_10_20_M_FD_132449 | JGI IMG/M metagenome (GOLD analysis project Ga0187786, IMG submission 132449) | Tropical peat soil microbial communities from peatlands in Department of Meta, Colombia - 0815_BV2_10_20_MG | ecosystem: Environmental > Terrestrial > Soil > Wetlands > Peat | place...
CAAGGTCTCCGGTAGACACCAGGATATCAGGATTTGATTCTTTAACCTTGTCAAGTATAAGTACAAGCCGCTTTGTTCTTACGATCAAACCGAGATGGACGTCTGAAATCTGCGCGATCCTGACTCTGTCGACGCCGTCAGGCAGCTTCGGGGTGTTAATAACGACATGCTCTGTCCGGATGTTCAGCGCCTCGCTGAAGCCATAGGCGGCGATGCAGAGGGCCGCAAAAAACGGGATTAAGAACGCCTGTTTAGAGGAAAGGACAAAAGATGAGAGGTCTATATGAGATACGTTTACCGCAAGATAAACAAGCAGGCGGTACAGATCGACAAGCAGTGAAGCAGAGAAAAAGAGAAAGATCACTCCGAGCCAGGTATAGCCCACCCATGCCATGCCGCGTGCGAAATAATCGAATCCCGCGTTTTCAGCCTGGCGGATAATGACGGGCGCCAGCACCATTATTACAAGGAAGACCGCGAGTGCCGCTGCTGAGCGAGGGCCGAGACCGAAGGCAGCCCTGGCCCTTAGGAAGGCATGGAAATGCAGGCCTCCGTAAAGGAAAAAGAAAACAAGCAGGAAAAGGCTCATGATGACTTAATTATACAGCAGCGGCGATACGTCGGGAAATCATGGGGCCGGCGCTGCAATGTCTGCCCTTACCCGGTTACCTGACGGATGAATGCCTGTGTGATATCATTTAAATATGGATTATGAGCAGATTGACATATCCGGAGATGTCGGTATTAAGGCCTGGGGCAGCGATTGTGCGGAGGCGTGGGCTAATGCCGGGATCGGGATGTACAGCCTTGTCACCGATCTCAACAAGATCGGCGAGAGCAGGTCGGTCGATGTAGTGATCAAAGCAGACTCTTCAGAAGGGTTACTTGTAAAATATCTTAACGAGCTGATATTTCATTTCGACACCTATAACTTTATCGGAAGGCGAATCGACATTACAGCATTTTCGGAAGACTCGCTCAGGGCCCTCGTTTATGGCGCGGAATTCGATCCGGCGCTGCACGAACAGAGATTGCTTTTAAAGGCTGCGACGTATCACAATATCCGAATCGAGAAGAAGGCTGACCGGTGCGAAGTTGAAGTGATATTCGATATATGACTGCAGCACAACGATACTTGGAGACTCTTATGTCGCTGGAAAAACTTAGAAGGATTGACGACAACAGGCTCGAGGTCCCGAAGGACTATAAGCCCGGCATGAGGACCAACGGCGTTATCTTTGTCGACGCCGTCCTTGAAAAAGGGCTTGAGCCAAGCTGTATCGATCAGGTTGCCAATGTTGCGACACTGCCTGGAATTGTGGGCTCTTCTCTTGCAATGCCTGATATCCATACCGGTTATGGCTTCCCGATTGGCGGAGTCGCCGCTTTCGATCTTGACGAAGGGATTATTTCTCCGGGTGGTGTGGGCTACGATATCAACTGCGGAGTCCGGCTTCTAAGGAGTAATCTCAAAAGGGAAGAGGTCTTGCCAAGGATCAGGGAACTTGTTGACACCCTGTACGACGCAATCCCCGCAGGAGTAGGTTCGAAGGGCAAAATCAAACTTGGTCCGGAGGCACAGAGGAAGGTCCTCGTCAAGGGTGCGCGCTGGGCGGTGGAGGAGGGTTACGGAACCGCGGCGGATCTTGAGAAGATAGAATCGAACGGCGCCATCGACGGTGCCGATCCTGGCCTGATCAGCGACAAGGCGTATGAGCGTGGAAGGGCGCAGCAGGGCACACTCGGCAGTGGCAATCATTTTATAGAGGTCCAGTATGTTGATGAGATCTATGACGAAAAGACCGCTAATGCAATCGGGATATTCAAGGACAATATCACTGTTATGATCCATACAGGCTCGCGGGGTTTCGGTCATCAGGTATGCACGGATTTTCTGGAGGTTATGGCAGGCGCCTTAAATAAATACAGGATCGAACTTCCCGACAGGGAACTTGCCTGCGCTCCTTTCAGAAGTCAGGAGGCCCAGGACTATCTTGCCGCCATGCGTGCTGCCGCCAATTATGCCTGGGCGAACAGGCAATGTCTTATGCATTGGACGCGTGACGCATTTATATCTTTTTTCAAGATATCCCCGGGACAGCTCGGCATGGGGCTTGTCTACGATGTCGCGCACAACATCGCCAAGGTGGAGGAGCATGTGATAGACGGAAAGAAAAGAAAGCTGGTGGTGCACCGCAAGGGGGCGACAAGGGCCTTTCCGCCGGGGCATCCGGAGCTGCCGGAAATCTACCGGCATCTCGGCCAGCCTGTAATCATCCCCGGCGACATGGGGCGGGCGTCCTTCGTGTTGGTTGGCACTGAAAAAGGGCGTGAGGAGACGTTCAGCTCCGCCTGCCACGGCGCCGGCAGGGTTCTTTCGAGGCACGAGGCTATCAGGCGAGCGAAGGGCAGGGCGATCAGGAGAGAGCTTGAAGACAAAGGCATATTCGTAAGGTCCGCCGGACGCGAGATACTTGCCGAAGAGATGCCCGAAGCTTACAAGGATGTGACCAATGTTGTGGATGTTGTCCACAGTGCAGGCATTGCACGGAAGGTTGCCCGGCTTAGGCCCATGGGAGTTGTAAAAGGATAATGTCTGATATCAGGCTGAGAGTCGGCAGGATACCGTTTGCGAATCTTTTCCCGATCTTCTATACGCTCGAAAGGGAGTTCGATTGCTCATCATATGAGTTCATTGACGGTGTGCCTTCTCGTTTGAACACTATGCTCCGGGAAGGCGTGATCGACCTGAGCCCGTCATCGTCGATCGAATACCTTAGAAACACTTCGCTTTACCGCTTCATCGACGGCATTTCGGTAAGCTCAGCTGGGCCTGTCGGATCGATCTTTCTCTTCAGCAAAAAGCCGATAGAACGACTCGGCGAGAGCGTGGTATGCGTGACTTCTCAATCGGCGACATCCGTTGCGCTGCTCGACGTTGTGCTGAAGAGATTTTACGGTATTGAATACTCTTCGAAAGTTTCTGAAAATCCAGTATTAGAGAACGCCGATGCTTTTCTTCTGATCGGCGACGAGGCCCTGAGATTCAGCTCGAAGTTCAGGCGCCGCTCGCCCGATCTTTCCCGTTATCTATATATGTACGATCTCGGAAGAGTTTGGTATGAAAAGACTGGGCTGCCTTTTGTCTTTGCGCTCTGGATAGTCCGGAAGGAGCTTTATGACACCTCCGATCCAAGACATAGTTTGTTTATGAGATTTGCGGACGACCTGATGGCGGCAAAAAAAAGAGCGCTGCTCAATCTCAGTGAGATAGCCCGTCAGTCGCCGATTATGGCTTATTTGAGCGAAGACGAAATTATAGCTTACTGGAAAATGCTTGATTACGAACTGACCGAAGAGCATAAAAAAGGCCTGTATCTTTTCTCCGACTATCTGTCGGCATGAATGCTTGGCGCCTAACATTGCTCCGGCACGGGTAGGGCTTCGTCTGCTTGCGATTTTCAAGCCGGGATTGTTACTATATAGTTCGAAAAATTTCGCTCTAAATCCTGAGGCTTACAACAAGGAGGTAATAAATGATATTCAATTTTATAACAGATGCGTATGCTATGGGCCCTGCTCCTCAAGGCGCAGGTCAGGCCGGCGGTATGCAGGCTCTGATAATGAACCTTGCCCCGCTTGTTCTGATATTCGTCATATTCTATTTCCTGCTTATCCGTCCGCAGCAGAAAAAGGCCAAAGAGGTCAAGAAAATGCTTGACGAACTGAAGAAGGGCGACAAGATAGTCACAGCAGGGGGGATATACGGTGTGATCGAGGGCGTTGAGGCAAATACAGTAACTGTCAAGATAGCTGAAAATGTCAAGATAAGGGTCGGCAGGAACTCGATATCTACAGTACGGACCGGCTCGGACCAGGAATAATCTTGCAGCAAGGCAAAACATCAAGCCGGAGGATTGCAGATAAATGAAGAAGGGCATATTGTGGAGAGTTGCACTGATCAGCGTCACTGTCTTGGCCGCAGTCGTATTCTTTCTGCCGAACACCCCCCTTTTCCAGAACATGCCTGAGTGGTGGACGAAGAATCTGCCGAGCAAGGGAATCGTGCTTGGGCTTGATCTTCAGGGTGGACTGCATCTTGTCTTCGAGGTTGAAGGTGATAAGGCAGTCGAAATAGCTACTGACCGCGCTGCGACGTCCATAGCGGGCGCGCTGCAGAGGAAGAACATTCAGGGGAGCGTGAAAAGGGAGGGGGAATTTGTTGTGGTGACGCCTGCCGACACGACGACGCGTAAGGTGGTCGAGGATATGTACCCTTCGCTCTCTCTGGCAGATAGCTCCGGTGCGTTGAAATATCGCTTCTCAGCAGCAGAAGCTCAGAAGATAAAGGACACGGCTACCGACCAGGTGCTGGAGATCATCAGAAACCGCATAGACCAGTTCGGAGTTGCGGAACCAACCATTCTCAGGCAGGGAACAAATGAGATAGTCGTGCAACTTCCGGGTGTGAAAGATCCCAAGAGGGCCGTCGATATCATCGGGAAGACCGCTCAGCTGGAATTCAAGCTGGTCGATACAGAGTCATCTGTAGCCGCAGAGCTGCCATCAAGGATTTTACCCGGTGAAGAGGCACAGTTCCTCGAAAAGTTTAAAGGCAGGATCCCCGAAGGGGACCAGATCCTTTTCCATAACGCGCTGGATAAAGAGACCCATCAGCTGGTTGAAAGGGTGCCTTATCTGCTTAAGAAAGATGTACTTCTTTCCGGCGATACGCTAACTGAAGCCAAAGTGAATATTGATCAGAGATTCAACGAGCCATATGTCTCGATGCGCTTTAATGCCACCGGGGCAAAGATATTCGAAGACGTCACAGGCGCGAATATAGGCAAAATGCTGGCTATCATCCTTGACGGCAACGTTTATTCTGCGCCAAGGATCAAGGACCGCATAGGCGGCGGTGACGCTCAGATAACGGGCAACTTCACCCTGGACGAGGCAAAGGACCTTGCTATTGTACTGAGGGCCGGCGCGCTTCCTGCTCCGCTTAAAACCCTTCAGAATCTTACTGTCGGCCCTTCACTTGGACGCGACTCTATCGATGCCGGAAAGATGGCTGGCATTGTCGCAACGCTGCTCGTCGTGTTCTTCATGATATTTTACTACAAGCTTTCGGGCATGATTGCCGATTTCGCCCTTGTGCTTAACATCGTTCTTTTGCTGGGGGCGATGGCCGCGCTTAATGCAACGCTCACATTGCCGGGTATCGCGGGCATCATACTGGCTATCGGTATGGCGGTTGATTCCAACGTGCTAATGTTCGAGAGAATGCGTGAAGAGCTTCGTGCCGGAAAGACACCGCGCGCGGCCGTGGAAGGTGGATACAAGAAGGCCTTTTGGACCATCTTCGACTCTCACGTTACTACGCTGATCACTGCAGCCGTCCTGTTCCAGTTCGGGACCGGGCCCATTAAGGGCTTCGCAGTAGCACTGAGCCTTGGCGTCCTGATAAATCTTTTTACGGCGCTGATAGGCACAAAGACGGTCTTCGACATCGTGCAATCGAGAGGCGAAGCAAAGGGGTTGAGCATATGATAGAACTTATAAAGAATACGAAGATAGATTTTATGGGCAAGAAGAAGTATGCCTTCATCTTGTCCGGGATCATGTCGGCGCTTGGTATTTTTGCCCTTATCCAGATAGGGTTGGGCAATGCCAACCTTGGTGTTGATTTCGCCGGCGGCACGGCTGTTCAGATCAAATTCGGCCAGACAGTTGCCCTTCATGATGTAAGGCTGGCACTTGAGGCGGGCGGCCTTAAGGATTTCGATCTGCAGGACCTCCCTACTGAAAACAAAATTCTGATCAGGGTGAAGAAACAGGAGGAGAAGCTCGGCGGGGCCAGCGAGGTGATTACGCAGGTACTCACCGCCAAGTTTGCGGATAAGAAGCCGGTCGTCGATTCAACTACGGAAATCGGTCCGAAAGTCGGCTCGCGCCTGCGGCAGGACTCCATATGGGCTGTCGGCATGGCGACGATAGGAATCCTCATTTATGTGGCGATCAGGTTCCAGATACGCTTTGGAATTGGCGCCACCATAGCAACCTTTCATGACGTCTTTGCGGTCCTCGCTGTGTTTTATCTGTTGAACAAGGAGATCAATCTCATATTCGTGACTGCGCTGCTGACCCTCGCCGGATATTCCCTTACAGATACCGTCGTTGTCTTCGACCGCGTCCGCGAGAACCTGAAAAAGTATATCAGGGAGCCTATCGACGCAGTGGTCAACAGAAGCATCAACGAGGTTCTTTCCAGGACTATCGTTACGTCTCTGACTGTCTTCCTGAGCGCGCTGGCATTGTTCCTTTTCGGAGGAGAAGTTATCCATGATTTTGCGCTGGCTATGCTGCTGGGCGTAGCGGTTGGCACGTATTCGTCCGTCTTTGTGGCCAGCCCGGTCGTGATCCTGCTTGGCAAAAACAGGCAGCCTCTAGCCCCCAAGAAAAGCTGACCGGCAGAGGCAGTGCTTTTATAGGCAACTCAAAGTTGTCTAAATGTGAAGGGAGTGAAGGATGTCCCGCGCCTCGGCGAAATCCAGATGGCTCGTAACCAGGACAAACCGCGAATATGTGGATTATGTTGCAAGGTTGTCCGGGCTGTCTTCTCCACTTTCGCAGGCCCTGATCAACCGGGGCATAAAGACGGCTGAGCAACTGGACTCTTTCCTTAATCCCCGCCTCACAATGCTTGGCGATCCATTCGATCTTCCCGGCATGCGACAGGCTGTCCGGCGCGTCTCCGAGGCCGTCAAATCGGGAGAAACGATCTTCATCCACGGCGACTATGATGCCGACGGCGTGACTGCAGCTGCAATCCTTGTAAATGCATTGGAAAGACTGGGAGCCCGGCCGCTATACCATATACCGGCGCGGAAATCCGGATATGGTCTCGGTGCCGAGGGAATCCGTAAGGCAAGAGAAGCGGGCGCCTCGCTCATCATAACTGTCGACTGCGGCATTACATCATTTGATGCCATATCAGCAGCCAAATCCTTCGGCATTGACGTCATCGTTACGGACCATCACGAGCCGTCGAGGAATGGTGGACCTGATCATGCCGTCATGCTGCCTGACGCTTTTGCCATAATCAATCCCAAACTTGCTTCTGCCGGCGCATCTTATGCCGACCTGTCCGGCGCAGGTGTGGCTTTCAGGCTGGCCCAGGCGCTTCATGACAACAACCTCGACAAAGTCATGGATCTGATCGATCTTGCCGCAATTGGTACAGCTGCAGATATTGTACCTGTGACAGGCGACAACAGGATCATATTGAAAGAAGGGCTGTCACTCATTCAGGCGGGCACAAGGCCGGCGATAAAGGCATTGAAAGATGTGTCAGGCATTGCACCGGGCGCAATGAGGGCTTCCTCCATGCATTTCATGCTCGTTCCGCGAATAAATGCCGCCGGCCGCATAGCCGATGCCACTGACGTAGTCAAGTTCCTGCTGACGGAATCCGTTCATGAGGCAGCCCGTCTTGCGGAATGGCTGAACGGGCTGAATGCGCTCAGGCAGGAAATCGGGGAGTCGGTGTATGATGAGGCTATGGGCATGATGCTCAAAGGCGACCTTGATAGCGCTGGAGCAGTCGTCGTTGCGAAAGAGGGATGGCATCGCGGTGTGCTCGGCATCGTTTCGGCCAGAATCACTGATGCTTTCTACAGGCCTTCCTTCGTATTGTCCATCGAAGATGGGATCGCTAAGGGTTCGGCCAGAAGCATACCCTCATTCGATATTCATGAGGGGTTGAGCCGTTGTAACGGCATGCTCCACGCATTCGGTGGTCACAAACAGGCAGCCGGCCTGACTCTGGCTGCATCGGACATTGATGCCTTCAGAAGCGTGATATCACGCATTGTGCTTAACGTTGTAACACTTGAGGATATGACTCCCTTGCTAAGGATTGACGCTCCGCTCACGCTTTCGGATGTAACTGCGGATTTTGTCCAGGAAATAACGCGCCTTGAACCGTTCGGGTGCGGCAACGAAGAGCCGCTGTTCGGGGCGAAGGGGCTTGAGGTCTCTCAGTCCCGCGTAGTGGGAAACAACCATTTGAAGTTATATCTGAAACAGAACGGCAAAGGTATCGAAGGCATCGGCTTCGGACTCGGCGACATGATTGAGGCGGCCCGGCCGGGTACTCTGGTCGATGCCGCCTTTGTCCCGGTGATGAACGAGTGGGAGGGCGGCAGAAGCCTGCAGCTGAACTTGAAGTCTATACGCGAAATGAAATCCATGTCTGCGAGGGGACCTTTATGAGGGTTACGGTTCAGAGCCTGCTCGATAAAAAGAAGAACGGCGGGAAGATCGTGATGCTGACGGCTTATGATTACCCGTTCGCCAGGATAGCCGATGAGGCCGGCGTCGACGCCATACTCGTCGGAGACTCGCTTGCCATGGTGGTGCAGGGGCTTGAGAATACCATCCCTGTTACGATGGATGAGATGATCTATCATACTAAAATGGTATCGAGGGCGGCGGCGCATGCCATGGTGATTGCCGACATGCCTTATCTTTCGTATCAGGTCAGCACGGAAGAGGCCCTGCGCAATGCCGGCAGGTTTCTTAAAGAGGCCGGGGCCCAGGCGGTCAAGCTTGAAGGCGGCCGTGAAATGGCCGACAGGGTCCGAGCTATGACAGCGGCAGAGATACCGGTCATGGCGCATATCGGACTGACACCTCAGGCATTGCACAGGATGGGCGGATACAAGGTCCAGGGTAAGACCGAGGATGCCGCAAATCGCTTGATAGAGGACGCAAAAATACTGGAAGATGCGGGGGCATTCTGTTTGACCCTGGAGGCAATTCCGGCAGAGCTTGCACGACGCATAACCGCCGGGAACTCGATACCCACCATCGGCATAGGCGCAGGCCCCCATTGCGATGGCCAGGTACTGGTGATACATGATGTCCTTGGGCTTTTTGAAAGGTTCACTCCGAAATTCGTAAAGCAGTATGCACGCCTGAAGGCCGAGGCGCTAAGGGCGATCACCGAGTACAAAGAAGAGGTCGAGAAGGGGATATTTCCCGGCAAGGATCATTCGTTCTGACGCTAAGGCCGGACTGCCTGAAAAGACCGGCATCGGCAATCCGGCTGCGAGATCAGGAATAGGGATTTCTACTTTTCTATTACAGAAACCTTCATCTCAATTCTTTCATGCGGGTTGTCCCTGGCATCTCTGGGCTGATTGACTATTGCATCTGCGGCCTCCATGCCCGAAACCACTTCCCCGAAGACGGAGTATTGCCTGTCCAGAAAGTTGGCGTCGGCCACGCAGATGAAGAACTGTGAGCCTGCGCTGTCCGGTTGGGCGGAGCGAGCCATCGAGAGTGCGCCGCGCTTATGCGGCTTTTCGTTGAATTCAGCCTTGATGGTATAGCCGGGGCCGCCCATGCCGTGGCGCGACTTGTCGGGGTCTTTTGAATTGGGGTCGCCGCCCTGGATCATGAAGCCGGGGATTACTCGGTGAAAGGTGGTGCCGTCGTAAAAGCCCTTCTTTGCCAGCTCGATGAAGTTATTAACGTGACCCGGTGCAACATCAGGGAAAAAGCGCAGCTCGATATTGCCTAATCTTGTTTCGATAATTGCGTGAGTTTCAGACATCCTGGTTCTCCTTTGGATTAATGAATTTGAAGGTTATAGTGTAACCTTTCCCGCGCAATATTGCACGGAGTCATAATTGCAGCGTACTTGCTTCTTTCCCGACAGTACGACCAGGGGCTGTTCTTTATTCGGTTTTTGGGTATGCGCACTGAAAGAGTTTTCAACTATACTAGAAATCAGGACGCATGGCGATCGCCGGATGTCGCGATGCAAATTACAGTGAAGGGGCTGGTATTTCGTATGGATACGACGCTGATTCAGCAGTTCCCCTATGTGGGGCTTTTCGTTCTGCTCGTACTGGGGGTTATTGGGTTCCCCTTTCCGGAAGATGCAATCTTGATACTATGCGGGTTTCTGATAGCTCATAGAGTTGTAGAACCTACTCCTGCGCTGCTGGTGGTGGCTTCGGGAATGGTTGTCACCGATTATTTCCTTTATCACGTCGGCAGAAAATATGGGAGGAAAGTGGTTGCGCACAAACGCTTTCGCAAGATAATGTCGGCACGCAGGGAGGCCCGCCTAGAAAGCACCTTCAACAGGTGGGGAGTGCTCGTGATCTTCCTTGGACGTCACCTTGTCGGGCTTCGGTCGCAGATCTTTCTTGTTGCCGGGATTCTCAGAATGCCGCGCAGCCGCTTTATCCTGGCCGACACCGTCTCCTCAATGCTGACCATAGCGATAATGGCCGGCGCCGGCTTCTGGGGCGGCAGCACGCTTGAACTTATAAAAAAGGACGTCGAGGAAGCACAGAAAGCAATAATGATCCTGATTGCGATAATCGCGGTCGCACTGCTGGTCTGGCTGCTGGCTGTAAGGAAGATTCGGGGTGACGGCGACGGCAACGATGAAGGCTGACCAATGCTATAATAATTAAGCCGATGACATCAGCAGCGAATATCATAAAGGAAAACTACCCACTGCGAGATCTCACCACCTTCGACGTCGGAGGTTCAGCGCGCTATTTCATCGAGGCTGCAAGCGAAGATGACCTGAAATCAGCAATAACAATGGCAAGAGAGCGTGATATGCCTATATTTGTGCTCGGCGGCGGAAGCAACGTGCTTGTAAGTGATGAGGGGTTCCCGGGATTGGTGATCCTTAATCGCATAAAGGGTTTCAGGAGCAGAACAGAAGGTGACGATATTCTGCTTTATGCCGGCGCAGGAGAGGATTGGCAGCTGTTTGCAGACCGCTGCGTAGCTGAAGGATTTCAGGGGGTCGAATGTCTTGCCGGCATTCCGGGCACTGTCGGCGCGTCGCCTGTACAGAATGTCGGCGCATACGGTCAGGACGCATCTGAAACGATAACGGGGGTGCGGGTCATCGAGACCTATAGCGGCAATGATGTATTTCTTTCGAAGGATGATTGCGGCTTCGGTTACAGGAAAAGCATCTTCAATACAACCTGCACGGGCAAATATATTATATCCGGGGTTACGTTCAAGTTGAAGCTGAATGGTGATCCGGCCATAAAATACAGTGAACTCGAAAGGCATTTCGGAGGGCAGGGGGATGTCACTCTTAAGCAGGTCCGGGATGCCGTGATCGGGATAAGGGACTCCAAGGGGCTGCTTGTCCGGCAGGGGTATGAATCCTTCAAAAGCGCCGGTTCTTTTTTTAGAAATCCAATGGTCGACGCAGAAAGATTCGAGGAGATAGAGGCAGCAGTGGAACGATCGGGGGGCTGCAGGAACTGGGCCTGGCCCACTGACTCGGGCACTGTAAAGGTCTCTGCTGCGTGCCTGATTCAGAGGTCGGGATTCTCACCTGGTTATAACACAAGCACTGTCGGCATTTCGCCGAAACATGCGCTTATTGTCATCAATCGTGGCGGTGCCAAAGCGGCTGAGATCGTTAGTTTGGCCTGCGAAATTCAGAAGAGGGTATTCGATATGTTCGGGGTTTTACTGCTGCCCGAGGTAAAGCTGGTCGGCTTTCCACCATCATGTCTGACCATGGCTGGGTAATGTTGATGCCGAAAAATTGCAAGCGGAGGATGTTGTCATGAGCATGGGCCACGATATGGAAGCCTTGTTATCTCAACTGAAAGACCTGAACGAAGCTGTTAAAAGGGTCGCGGATATTGTGGCGCCTGAAACGGACCCGGCCATTTTTTCGGAAGGTCTGGCCTTCAAGGTTCAATCCGCTGACAGCCGGTTGACCGTCAGGGCGATAGCGCGGCCTGATCCGGTGAAGATGAAGGAACTAAAGGGCATTGAAGATATAATTTCAAGGCTGAAGGAAAACACCGAGCAATTCATGGCAGAACTGCCATGCAACAATGTCCTGCTATATGGCCCGAGGGGAACGGGCAAGTCGTCGGCTATCAAGGCCCTTCTGAACGAATACTGGAAAAAGGGATTGCGTATGATAGAGATGGAGCGCGATGCCCTCCGACATCTATTCGATATCGGCGGGATCATACGGGACAGGCCTGAGAAATTCGTAATTTTCTGCGACGACCTGGCTTTCGAAGAAGAAGAGACCTCGTATCGCCAGCTCAAGGCCATGCTGGAGGGAGGCCTTGAGGTAAAGCCCGGCAACATGGTCATCTATGCAACTTCAAACCGCAGACACCTGATGCCGGAGCGCGCCGAAGACAATCTGCCTGTTTTTAAAGGCAGCGAGTTGCACCCGTCGGATGCTGTGGAAGAGAAACTCTCGCTCAGCGACCGCTTCGGGCTGAGGCTCGGTTTTTATAACTTCGACATGGATACATACCAGCGGATAGTTCGGAATTATGCTTCCCTCAGAAAGATCGAGGTCGACCCGAGATTGCTTGAGCAGCAGGCAATCCAGTGGTCGCTGGAATATGGAAGCTTTTCCGGAAGGACGGCACGCCAGTTCATCGACGACATCGAGGGCCGCATGGGTCTTAAGGGCAGACAGTCTGACAGAAAGAGGATATAGCTAGCAGCCCATTTCGTACTGGCATCAGCCTGCAAAAACCTTCGCCAATTCCTCGTGCACGATCTTGCCTTCGTGAGTATTCAGCGCGCTCTTTAATGACGAGACTTTCTCTATCGCCTTTTCGATTCCCAGCGAAGCAAGAGTCCGTATATATGGCAAGGTTGCGTTTGTGAGCGCGAGGGTCGATGTCCGCGGATACGCTCCGGGCATGTTGGCGACCATGTAATGAATTATGCCTTCTACCTCGTAGACCGGGTTATCATGCGTCGTGGGCCTGGACGTCTCAACGCAGCCGCCCTGGTCGATGGACACGTCTACGATCACGGCCCCTTTTTTCATGGTTTGCAGCATGTCCTGCGTGATCATCACGGGCGTTTTGCCGCCGGGCACCAGTATCGCACCGATTACGATGTCCGCATCTTTTATCTCGTCCCTTATATTGCTTGCTGACAGAGAGACGGTTTTCACCTTTCCACTGAAATAGTCATTCAGCCGCTCAAGCCGCGCGATTCCCTTGTTGAGCACGACGGTTTCCATCTCAAGCCCCGAACAGACTCGCGCTGCATTGAAGCCGACCGTGCCTGCTCCCAATATGACTGCCTTTGCAGGTTTTACCCCGGCCACACCCATGGGCAGCAAACCGGTGCCGCCGTGTGGCTTCTGGAGGTAATATGCTCCGACCAGAGGTGCCATACGTCCGGCTATCTCGCTCATGGGCTGCAGAAGCGGCAATGTGCCATCCTTCGTAAGCGTTTCGTAAGCGAGAGATGTAATTTTCTTAAGCAGCAGCAACTCTGTCAGACTGCGATTGGGTGCAAGGTGCAAATACGTGAAAAGCGCGGAGTCTTCTTTCAGTAGCTCGTATTCAGAGGACAATGGCTCCTTCACTTTCACAACCAGATCGGCTTTCACAAACAGCGTTTTTCTGTCGACTATGTCGGCGCCCGACTCTGTGTACTGCTTGTCAGGAAATCCGCTTCCCTCTCCGGCGCCTGTTTCAACCAGTAAGGTGTGTCCGTCGCCTTTCAATTCCTCGACCCCCGAAGGAGTTATGCCGACTCTGTATTCCTGCGTCTTAATCTCCCTGGGTACGCCTATGACCATGTAAAGCTCTCCCTTGATAAGGTCTTCTCTTCTGTCCAGTGTTCATTATACAGAAAAATGTCCGGATGCAAAGATGCCGTTGGTCGCTGCAGCTTCCGGTATAGGATAGGCTTGCGAGAGGCGTGCTATTTCCAGAATATCGTCAGGTCTTTGCCGAGCTTTTTGGCCTGATATAATGCCCTGTCCGCATTTCTGATCAAATCGTCTTTTGAGGAACAGCAGTCCGGGAAGGTCGCAACGCCGCCGCATACGGTGAGCTGTCCCTTGTGATATTTCTTCCATGTCCGTTTGATGTTGCGCTTGATGTTTTCCCTGATTCTTTCAGCAACGCGAAAGCCTTCTGTTTTGGACGTCTGTGGCATGATGATGGCGAACTCCTCGCCTCCGATCCTGGCGAGTATGTCGTGGGAACGGACTGCATAGCTCATGATATGCGCAACTTCCCTGAGAATATTGTCTCCGGCAACGTGGCCCTCGCTGTCGTTGAAAGGCTTGAAATCGTCGATGTCCAGTATCGCAAGTGAAAGCGTGAGATTGTATCTTCTGGCCCTCAGGAACTCTTCTTCGAGACGCACGTCGAAATAACGCCTGTTGAACAGGTCGGTCAGCGAATCCGTCATGGAAAGCTTTTTCATTTCTTCCAGTGTGTCGTTGCAAATGCACAATTTCAAAAGTGTGGATGCCTGCAATATAAACGGAGCAAGGGCGGCTATATCGCTTTCGGCGAATGGTCCTCCGGACCGCTTGTCGCTCAGATTCAGGACCCCGATAATCTCCCCCGCCATCATCAGCGGCAGGCTTAATGCAGATGATGTCTTGTAGTGGGAGCGCGGAGCAGCACCATAGTTTCTGATAGTGTCGTCTCCGTTGATCAGGGCCGGCAGGCCCTTCTCGTAGACCTTCCCTGCAATCCCCTCTCCCTTGCGAACCCTCACGTTTTCCATCAGCCAGCGGCTCGTTCCTGTGGCTGCTCTTACTTCCAGTGTCTCCTTGCTGTGCGGTAGCATGAGGGAACATTTTTCTGCATTGGCCAGGCTGGCTGCCTCACTGACGATACCTTCGTAAAGGCGGCCCGGCTCCTGATAGAGCGAATAAAGGGAAGTTGCCTGCAATGAAAGGAGCTTCAAACGGTCCGATACATTTTCGATCTCATCCCGCTTTCGCCGCACGCCGCAGAGATATGCAGTAAGCTTGCAGAGGTTTGTAATGGATTCGCATGCCTGTTCGTCCAGCTCTGAATTGAAGACTGCCAGGATTCCGAGAAGCCCGACTTCCGTTGTAAAGGGAAACAGCGTGACATAGCTGATATTTTCCGGAAAGCCCGCATGGAGAAGCTCATGACTGTTCATTGTGGCAACGGAGGCCTCATCGGCGGTTACCTTCGTTACAAGCCGGTTGTCGACCGAAATGCTCAGGTCGGCAATCGTCTGCTTGTTCCTGCCCTCCATGACTTCCGGGCGATACTGGCCGTCCTTTCTGATAAAGAAAGCTGCCGTGTCTATATCGAACAGGAATATGACGGCATCCACTACTATCTGATACAGATTTCTTACTGAATAGTCGGAATTGATGTCCGACATGATACTGATTATCGTTCGCGACTGCTGTGAAAACCTGCTGAGGCTCATATTGTCCAGCTCGGACCTCACAAGCGCTTGCAGCATAGATTTGGCGTGGTTTAGCACGGAATTAATCTGATCGGCGGAAAATATCCTGATGACCTTCAGCCATTCATCTTCGCTTTTGTCGGAAACACCGGTAAGCTGTGCATAATCGCTTGCATAAAACCGCTTGAAATCGGAACCTTCGGTATAGAACGCTTCCGCCACTGCGATAAGATTTTTTCCTTCCATGTGAAGGGGGATGAACGCGTGGTGCTGTCCTGTGAGGCCCTGAACAAAGAAGGGCTCTTGTCTTACGAAGGCCAGCTTGAGCTGTTTTTCGAAAAATTTCTTGTAAAGCGCATGTATATCGGCGTTCGCATTGACCAGAGACAGCAACCTGTCGCCCGTTGAGGACGCTGCGAACAGTCTGTACTTTTCGTCATAAAGCGAAAATTGCAGGCCGGTCAGTCCGGATAAAGAAGCGAGCCCTTTAGTTATAGAGTTGCTGAGCATTTATTCATTCGGTCCCTGGCGTAGCGTTAACACATTTAAGTATAGCTCAAAAATAGGTCCGAAAATCGGGCAAACAGTCAAAAAAAAGTATAAAACATAAGAATTTACAGATTCTGTGACCTTCATCACTAACAAATGTGACAATTGCTGCTGCAAACCCGGGCGCCCGGCGCTCAAAGAAGCTTTTTTTGTCCCATTGTGCCCATCATTTAGGTCGCTCCCATAATTGAAGATTTATGTTACGCACAGCCGGCACATATGCTACACTTGGTATAGGAATGCAGCTGTCCTGATCTTTTGGCTGATTCCGAGCGCGGCCGACTGCATCATGCTGCATTTCGGGAAGAGGGTGGTCAGCTGTGAGACTAAAGAGATTTTTTTTATATTTAAGCCTCCGTTCCCGTATAATGATTCTTGTTTTTCTCTCGGCAGCTCCGGTGTTGGCAATTCTGCTTTATTCCGCCTCGGAGCAGCGGATTGGAGGGGAATCTGCGGCCAGGGAATCATCGCTGCAGTTTGTCCAGCTTGCGTCTTCGAATGTCGGTCAGCTTGTCGAAGGTTCCCGCCAGTTACTTTTGGTGCTTGCGGAACTGCCCTCCGTGCAGAATCAGGATTCGGCGGCTTGTAATGCCTTTTTCTCAGGCTTGAAGGCACATTTCCCGATGTACGGCAATTTTGTGGCTGCCAACACCGATGGAGATATATTCTGCAGTGCCCTGCCTTTGGAAAAGAAGATAAACGTGACGGACCGCGTTTGGTTTGGTGATGCTATCAGAACACATCAATTCGCCCTCGGTAGCTATCAGATCGGACGCATAATCGGCAGGCCGGTACTTAATGGCGCGCTGCCGGTATTCAAAGATGGCCGTCTGACAGGGGTCGTGAGCACAGCTATCGATCTCAGCTGGTTCAATGAGCAGCTTGGCAAGCTGAAAATACCTGAAGGATCGTCAATTTTTGTTATAGACCGGGACGGGACCGTTATGGCCCGCTATCCTGATACGGAACACTGGATAGGCAGGAATGCATCGGGGTCAGATATTGTAAAGTTAATCCTGACTCAGAAAAGCGGGACGGTTCAGACATCCGGTCTGAGCGGAAGGAGCCGTTTTTTCTCGTTCTCTCCGGTCAAAGGGACAAATGACGGGATGTTTATTTGCCTTGGCGTTTCACCTGAAATAGCCTTTGCAAAAGTTAAGCGGGACCTTGCAAGAAACATGATAATATGGCTGATTTCCGTGGCCATGGTTGCAATGATTGCATCGTTCGCCGCCGATTTGTTCATCATACGCAGGATGAAAAGACTTACCGAAGTCACGGATAAACTTGCGAAAGGCGATTTCAGCGCAAGGGCCGATTTCCAGATGGAACAGGATGAAATAGGAAACCTCGCAGGAAGTTTCAATTCAATGGCGGCATCACTCGAACAGGGTATGCGGACGCAACGAGAACTGCACCGTCAAAATGAACTCATATTGAACTCGGCCGGCGAGGGAATATACGGACTCGATACCGACGGAAACCATACATTTATAAACCATGCTGCGGCAAGAATGCTTGGATACGAAGTTGCAGAGCTCATAGGAAGAAACAGCCATGCCGTGCTGCATCATTCGCGGCCCGACGGAAGCGCATATCCCGATAACGAGTGCCCGATCAGCAGGGCCCTCAAGCATGGTACGGTACATAGCGGAGAGAACGAAATCTTTTGGAGAAAAGACGGGACGAGCTTTCCGATAAGATACACGGTCACGCCGATTATTGATAATAATGCAATGCGCGGAGCAGTTGTAAGTTTTAGTGATATTGCGGAGCGCAGACGGGCGGAACAGGCAATCATCGAGGCTAAGGAAGCGTGGGAGCGGACATTTGAGTGCGTGCCGGACCTGATTGCAATCCTTGACAATCGGTATCGGATAATCCGGGCAAACGACGCAATGGCGCGGAAGCTCAGCAAATTGCCGGATGAATGCGTCGGACTCACCTGTTTCGAGACTGTGCACGGGACGCTTGAGCCCCCTGTCTTCTGCCCGCATTCGGCTGTTTTGAAAGATGGAAAGCCGCATTCAGTCGAAGTGCACGAGGACCGTCTGGGCGGCGACTTTGTTGTGACGGCGACTCCGCTTCATGACGATAAGGGCCGGTTAATGGGCAGCGTTCATGTCGCCCACGATATAACGGAGCGGAGACGGGCCGAGCAGGAGCTGCGCAGGGCTCATGATGAACTCGAGATGCGCGTGATGGAGCGGACAGCAGAGCTTATGAAGGTAAATAAAGCTCTGGACAATGAGATTGCTGAGAGGGGGTTTTATGCAGAGAGGCAGGCGCAGCTCATCATAGAACTGGAAAGTATTAATAAAGAGCTGAACGATTTTGCGCATATCATTTCGCATGATCTGAAGGCGCCGCTGCGGGCAATAAAATCTCTTTCGGAATGGGTGCTGCAGGATCACGGTGCCGAGATCGGGGAGAGCGGACGGGAAAAGATACTACTTCTTAACAGCAGAATCGATCATCTGCGCGGACTGATCGACGGGATACTGGAGTATTCAAAGGTTGGCCGGCAGGGAATAGATCTGGTCGAAATCGACCTGGACAATCTGGTGAACAGGGTAATATTTTCGCTTTCGTGCCCCAAAAACATTTGCATTGTAGCAGATAAGAAACTGCCGGTGGTAAAGTGTGATATTGTCCGAATCGGGCAAGTTTTTCAAAACCTGCTCGACAATGCGATTAAGCATATGGACAAGGAACAGGGCGAGATAAGAATCAGCTGCAAGGAAGATGAAGAACAGTGGACATTCTGTATCGCCGATAACGGCCCAGGAATCGACAGCAGGCATCATGAAAGGATATTCCAGCTCTTTCAGTCGCTCAACGGCAACGTCGAGAAGAAAGGCATGGGCATCGGTCTGGCAATAGTAAAGAAGATAGTGGAGATGCACGGCGGCAGGATCTGGGTTGAATCGGCGGCGGGACAAGGCAGCAGGTTCTTCTTTACAATTCCGAGGCTTATCGCGGGGGACACTGCGTAAGAATGATCAGATGTCTTTTCATAGAGGATGACTTCATCGACCAGATGGCCGTGAGGAGGCTCGTTGCTTCTGAAGGCCTTCCGTGGAAGATAGAGATTGTCGGCAGGGTTACTGAGGCTAAGGCTTTGCTGAATAACGAATCGTTTGATGTTATTGTGTCGGATTATAATCTGCCTGACGGCAATGCATTCGATATCCTGGAGATGAAACCGGACATACCGATAATCATTGTAACGGGTGCGGGTAGTGAACAGATAGCCGTAGATGCAATGAAGGCCGGTGCCGGCGACTATCTCATCAAGGACAGTAACCGCAATTATCTGAAGATACTCCCGCTGACAATCGACAGGACGATAAAAGGCAGGATGATTGCAGACCGCATGGAAGCGCAGAATGTCAGTAATTCGGCTCGTGTGACTATAATCGGCAAGAGTGCCATCATACGGGAGGCATGCAGGCTGATAGATATTGCTGCGCAATCCGATGCGCCGGTGCTGATAACAGGAGAGACAGGGACCGGCAAGAACCTTGCGGCAAAGGCTATCCACTATTCCGGGCCTCTGAAGAAGGGGCCGTTTGTATGTATAAATTGCGCTGCCCTGCCTGAAAGTATGATCGAGGCGGAGCTGTTCGGCTACGAAAAGGGGGCGTTTACCGGCGCGGTAGCAGCCAAACGCGGGCTCTTCGAGATGGCCGAAGGCGGGACATTATATCTAGATGAGATCGGCGAAATGCCGATGCATCTTCAGTCGAAACTGCTGAGTGTCATTGAGGACAAGTGCCTGAGGAGGCTTGGCGGGGTTGTCGAGAGGGACATCGAGGCTCGCATCATATCGTCCACAAATGTCGATCTCGAAAAGGCGCTGGGTGTATCGTTCAGAAAGGACCTGTATTTCCGTCTCGGTGTTGTAAGAATACACATTCCCACTCTCAAGGAGCGGATCGAGGACATCCCCGATCTTTGCAGCCACATACTGAAGAAACTTACTCGGAGCGATGTGCAGCTTTCAGATTCGGAGTTGACAAGGCTGATGCATTACAACTGGCCCGGCAATGTGCGCGAACTGCGCAATGTCCTGGAGCGGGCACTGATGCTGCATGGCCGCTCGGACATCAGGCCGTCTGAGTTCATCGGCCAGTCAGTCCGGGTCAAAAGCCAAAGCCTTGGTAAGAGCACGCCGCACGAGGAGCCTATACTGACTCTGGATGAGATGGAGAAGAAGCACATCGGGATGGCGCTTAAGCGTTTTGCAGGCAATGTTACAAAGACAGCTGAAGCCCTGGGAATGTCGCTTGCAACCCTGAAACGCAGAATCAAGGAATACGGGCCGTTTTGATACGCCGGCTCAGAATGAGCCGCTCAGAATGAACCTGCAAAATACACACAGATCTATGCCCCTTCATAACTCTCTGAATTGCTTGTCTGTTTGTTAATCGATACCATTTTTGTCGCCCGGCCCGCAATTTGCTAATAATCTTTTGTGAAGATTTTAATCGTTGACGATGATCCGATTATGAGACGTCTCCTGTCCGCGTTTTGCGAAGCAATGCAAAAGGAATATACCCCTCTGACTGCTGCACACGGGGAGGAAGCACTGAAGGTTTTGGCGAAAGAACAGGTGGACCTTATGCTGACGGATATTGAAATGCCGATCATGGACGGGTGCGAGCTGGTTTGTGAGGTGAAAAAGCTTTACCCGAATACGAAGATTATGGTCATGACCGGCCTGGATAGCTTTGAAGTCGAGGGGCGGCTGCACAAGGTCGGCATCTCAACATATATGGAGAAGCCATTTACTATGCAAACGCTGGCTGCAAATATCGAGTCGGCATTCGGGAACGGATTTGAAAGGCCGATGCTCGGAGGACTTTCGTGCTTTATATGACCTGTCAACTGGGGCAATTTGATGTCGATGGGCTTTGAAATACCGGAACTCATTACCGCCATCGACAACTTTATTGAGAAAAAAGATCTGCGCAAAAAGGACCCTGGACTAAGGCTTATGCTGGCCGAGCAGATGAAAAAAATGGAAATCTGGTTTCTGGGCAGAATGTATGTGGATAATTCGAGGTTCATGCAACGGGTTGCAGAGCTATGCCGCAAGGGACCGCAGGACGATATAAGAAAGTTTATGGCTTTTGCGAGATACGCTTTCCGTCAGCTGGGTCCCGACAGGTTTGAGGATCGAATTCAAAAGAGTGTTCTTTCGTCAGAGGAGAAGAGGATGCTGATCGGTCTGTTCCGTATAGGAGGCGAGATTGAACACGGCTTTTCGCAGGCTGTTCCAGCTGCCGGCGAAACAGACGGTCATATCTCCTGCAATTAGACATTTCCGATCGTAACGGAGGAATTTTTATGAGCATTGACGCCGGCAATATCAGCCAATCCATTCGTGAAAGGGCATCCAGCTACAGGCATATTCTGGGGGCGCTGATGGACAGACTGGAGTCAGGGATATGCTGCCTCAAAAGCATTGAAATCAGACATAACAGCGGCAGGCACAGCGTACTTGTGCGCGACCTTTCAATGGACAGGGCTATAGGTACGCTCATTCAGGCGGTCGCGGACAGGTTCAAGAAGCTGAGGAACATTGATATAACCGTTTCCCAAGACGATGTTCCGAGGCATGAGCGTTTCAATTACTCATATATTATTGTAGTCCGGGACGGCGAGGTCAGATCCGAGCTGCCCTGACAATTGGAAGTAGCAAGTGCACTTTACACTCGGCGGCATAAGCCCGGCATTCTGTCGCGAAGCGTCCTGACAGGCAAATCCTTTTTTTTCCTTTTCGGTTAGCCATATTCACATAACTTCGACTGTTTCCTATACTTCTTATAATATGTTATAACAATGAGATATTGTGCTCATCAGCAGTGCATCGTGAGGATCTACATGAATGATAAAAGCGTAGAAATGAAGGAAAAAATTGCCGGATACTTCAAGGTCGACAAAGACCTGATAATAGTCTTTTTGCTGGTGGCCATAATCGGCTTCGTCTTTTTTTTCGTTTCCAATCAGCGGGCATTCCTGAACTTCTTTTATCTGCCGGTTATAGCAGGGGCTTTCTTTTTCGGAAAGAGGTATGCGACGCTGTCTGCAACAGCGTCTGTTCTTATCGTGGTGCTTATGTCTCTGATCTATTCGGATAAGTTTCTTGAAGTTGCGCATGACCCGATATCGAAATGGCTGGATATAGGAACATGGGGCGGGTTCCTGGTGATAACCGGATATTGCATAGGCCACCTTTACGAAAAGAAAGAGCGGGCGATGGAAGAGATCAAGAGAACATACCGCGGTATCGTAGAGATGCTCTCGCTGATTATCGATTCTGTCGACAAAGACACCCAGAGCCATTCCAACCGGGTTTCTACGATTGCGGTGATGATAGCGCGGGCCATGAAATGCCCTGAACAGGAGGTCGAAAACATACGCGCCGCCGCTCTGTTGCACGACCTCGGCAAACTTGGTGTGAGCAATGAAGTCCTGCAGAAGATTGGAGCGCTCACCGAAGAGGAGAAGGAGCTCATCAAGACACACACGACACGCGGCGCAGAGATAATCAAGCCTGTCGGCGGCAAGGTGGTCCAGATACTGCCGTATATAATTTATCATCACGAACAGTTTGACGGCACCGGCTATCATAAACTGGTGGGCGACGGCATACCGCTCGGGGCGAGGATTATTGCGGTTGCCGACGTTTATGACGCGCTGATGTCGGACAGACCTTACCGCAAAGGAGTCTCACCCGCCGAGGCTCGCGAGCATATCGTTATCAACTCGAACAAGTATTTCGATCCCACCGTTGTCGATGCCTTTGTCTCGATCGTGCCTCAGGTCGAATCCCTTGCTCTGCACAGGCTATAGCGCTTTATGAAAGTAGCCACCGCTGCCGAGATGAGGGAGTTCGACAGGACAACGATTGAGGTCGTCGGTATTCCGTCGCTGGTGCTCATGGAAAATGCCGGGGCTGCTGTTGCAGCGCGGGCTGAAGAGATATGCGACGGCAGGAAAGTGCTGGTCCTCTGCGGCGGCGGCAACAACGGCGGTGACGGGCTAGTCGCTGCAAGAAAACTTCTTAACCGCGGCTTTGATGTCAGGGCAGTTGTCTTTGCCGGATCCGACAGTATGAGTCAGGACTGCAAGACGCAGTATCGGATCTCCGGAAAGATGGGCCTGCGGATCGAGCTAAAAAAGTCGCTTATGGCCGCCGACCTTCACAGCGCCCTTGTCATAGACGCCGTTTTCGGCACGGGCTTGAGCAGGGCGGTCGGCGGACAGCTGGCGGAGACGTTCAGGGCTGTCAACGAATCAGGCGCGACTGTGATCTCGGTGGACATTCCGTCCGGCATATCTGCAGATACCGGAGAGATACTTGGCGAAGCGATAAGTGCCGACCATACGGTGACCTTCGGGCTGCCTAAAAGGGGGCATTTTCTTTATCCTGGCGCCGGATATTCCGGAGTTCTGCATGTGGCCGACATAGGTTTTCCTTCCGGACTGCTTCAGTCGGAGTCGATCAAGACCGGGCTTATCGACCGAGTATATGCTGTTGGGGCCCTGCCCGAAAGACCGCGCAATTCATACAAAGGCGATTACGGCCATGTGCTGACAGTTGCGGGCTCAAGGGGAAAGACCGGGGCAGCCATGATGACAGCCAAGGCATGCATGCGGGCAGGCGCAGGGCTTGTTACCATAGGAGTTCCTGAGACCTTGCTGGATGTGTTCCAGGGAAGAGTGACCGAGGAGATGATATTGCCGTTGCCGGATAAGGGGAACGGCTCTCTCGATGCAAGGGCATCCGATTTTATTCTGGACTTTGCTTCTCAACATGCGGATGTAATTGCCATCG
>Ga0187786_10000140_pt1 | contig 23624 bp, 21 predicted proteins | sample 0815_BV2_10_20_M_FD_132449 | JGI IMG/M metagenome (GOLD analysis project Ga0187786, IMG submission 132449) | Tropical peat soil microbial communities from peatlands in Department of Meta, Colombia - 0815_BV2_10_20_MG | ecosystem: Environmental > Terrestrial > Soil > Wetlands > Peat | place...
GCGCGCCGGCCAGCACCGAGCCGAGGTTGCCGACCAGCATCGACAGTCCGACGACGGTGGCGAAGCGCCGCTCCTCGAACCACACCGCGATGATCTTCAGCATGGCGATGAACACCACCGACACGCCCAGCCCGACCAGCGTGCGGCCGACCAGCGCACCATTCAGGCTGTCGGCCATGCCGAACAGCAGGCTGCCGCCACCAGCGACCAGGCCGCCAAGGAACAGGATGCGGCGCGGCCCGAGCGTATCGACCAGGATGCCGGTCGGCACCTGCATGACCGTATAGACGTAGAAGTAAGTCGCGGCAAGCACGCCCAGCGACGCGGCGGACGTCTGGAAAGCGGCGGCCAGATCCTGCGCGATGCCCGCCGGCGCGAAGCGCTGGAAAAACGACAGCACGTAGGCCGCGACGACCACCACCAGCATCAGCAGCCGGCGGCGTTTGTGTTCGGGAGTGAATTCCATGCCGCCGGTTACGCGGGCTGCCGCTCCATGCGTTGAATCCTTGCCAGTGTCTCGCTGGCGACGCTCTCGGCCTGGCGCAAATCATAATCCGCCTGCAAACCCATCCAGAATTCCGCGCTGGTGCCGAAGTAGCGGGAAAGGCGCAGTGCGGTGTCGGCGGTGATGCCGCGCCGCTCACGAACGACATCGTTGATGCGGGGCGCCGGCACGCCGACCGCAATCGCCAGCGCGTTGGCCGACAGGTTCAGCGGCACGAGGAATTCCTCGCGCAGAATCTCGCCGGGATGAATCGGCCGCATGCCGTTGCGAATCTCGCTCATGTTGCCTCCTTAGTGATAATCCACGATCTCCACGTTGAACACCTGACCCTCGTCCCAGACGAAGCAAATCCGCCACTGGTCGTTGATGCGGATGCTCCACTGGCCCTTGCGGTCGCCTTTCAGCGCCTCCAGCCGGTTTTGCGGTGGAATGCGCAGATCGTCCAGCCGCAAGGCCCGATGCACCATTTGCAGCTTGCGCTCAGCCACCGCGCGGAAGGAAAGCCAGCGACGATGGCAACGCGCTCCGGCGAACAGCGCTTCGGTGTCCTTGCACTTGAACGACCGGATCATGGCGGAATGATATAACGCTTTACGTTAAACGGCAACCGTTAATCAGCTACCGCCTTCCAGCAGCGTGCCACGACGGCTGACTTTCGGTTGCTGCCCTGGTCGGCCGCCTACTCGGCTGGCGAAATGGGGCGCGGCGGCACGCTCATGAAGTAAAGGACGATGCCACAGCATAAAAAGAAGATTGCAGTGGCGAACAGGCTGGCAGTCGCCACATGCGCTCCGCCGAGCGCACCGATCGCCCAGATGCCTATGCCCACGGTCACGATCGCCGCCAGGACGGCCGCGACAGCAAATCCGAAAACAACTTTCTTGACCGATGTGCGTGTCATCACTGCCCCTTCAGCGCGGCGATGCGCTCCTCGATGCTCGGGTGGCTGGCGAACAGGCTGCTCATGCTGCCGGCGATGCCGGCGGTGGCGAGGCCAGAGGGGAGCGGTTCCGGCGAGAGGCCGCCGAGTCGTTGCAGGGCGGCGATCATGTTGCGCGGGCCGCCTTCGAGCTTGGCCGAGCCGGCGTCGGCGCGGTATTCGCGCTGGCGCGAAAACCAGGCGACGATGATGCTGGCCAGTACGCCGAGCGCGATTTGACTGACCATCACGGCCACGCTGTAGCCGATGCCGGGGCCGGAACGGTCGTCGCCACGGCGCAGGAAGCTGTCGACCATGAAGCCGATCACGCGCGCGAGGAAGAACACGAAGGTGTTGACCACGCCCTGGATCAGCGTCAGCGTCACCATGTCGCCGTTGGCGATGTGGCTGATCTCGTGCGCCAGCACGGCTTCGGCCTCTTCCTTGGTCATGGCCTGCAGGAGGCCGGTCGAAATGGCGACCAGCGAATTGTTCTTGGTGGCACCGGTGGCGAAGGCGTTGGCTTCGCCTTCGTAGATGGCCACTTCGGGCATGGCCAGCCCGGCGCTCTTGGCCAGCCGGCCGACGGTGTCAACGAGCCAGTATTCGGTTGTGTTGCTCGGCGTGGTGACGACTTGCGCGCCGGTGGACCACTTGGCCATGGTCTTCGACATTAGCAGCGAGATGAACGCGCCGCCAAAGCCCATGACGGCGGCGAAGCCGAGCAATTGCCCCAAGTTGAGGCCATTGGCCGCCAGATACTGGTTCACGCCAAGCAGGCTGGCGACGATCGACAGCACGATCATGACGGCGAAGTTGGTGGCAATGAGCAGGAAGACACGTTTCATCGTGGGTTTCTCCTATGTTGATACATCAACTGCGATTGGCACGGATCGAACTGCCCAGCGCCCAGACGATGAGCGCCGCGCCCAAGAGACCCGTTATGGCCTCTGGAATGTGAAACTCAACCCCGCCCAGCATGATAGCCGCCAGGGTTCCGACTGCCCAGAAGGCGCCGTGTTCCAGATAGCGGTAAGTATCGAGCGTGCCGCTCTCGACCAGCAGCAGCGTGAAACTGCGCACGAACATGGCGCCGGCGCCGAGACCGAGGGCGATGATGATCAGATCGTAGGTCAGGGCGAAAGCGCCGACCACGCCGTCGAACGAGAAGCTGGCGTCGAGGACCTCAAGATACAGGAAACCGGCCATGCCCTGACGCACCATATGGCTGGCTGCTTCGCCCTCGTCGCCACCAAGCAGCGCCGCGAAACCCTTGACGACGATGAACACCACTACACCCCAGATACCGGCGATAACGAACTCGCCGTGCCGGACCGGATCGGTGATCACCCATGACGCCGCCATGACTACGAGCAGCGTCAGCGCAGCCTCGATGGATTCCAGCTTGCCTAGGCGCGACAGCGGCCGCTCAAGCACTTCCAACCAGTGCTCGGTCTTGTGGCGGGCAACGAAGAAGCGCAGGAACACCATCATCAGGAAGGCGCCGCCGAATGCCGCGATCTGGTGATGGGCAGCGCCGAGCACGCGGCCATATTCGACCGGTTCGTTGATGGCGAGATCGACTGCCCTGACCGGGCCAATACCGGCGGCAAAGGCAACGATTACGACCGGGAACACCAGCCGCATGCCGAAGACGGCGACCAACATGCCCCAGGTGAGGAAGCGGCGGCGCCACTTTTCATCCCAGCCGGCAAGGATGCCGGCATTGACCACGGCATTGTCGAAGGATAGCGAAGTCTCCAGCAGGCTGAGGAACAGGACGGTGACGGCGGCCGACCAGCCGCCGAGATACCAGCCGGTCATGACAGCCAGGCCGGTAAAGACGAAGCTGCCGACAAAGTGGCTATGCCAGGATTTCATGTCCGCCAATGCTACAGGGCTTTGCCCACCGGAATCCTATTCGACCAGTAGCCCCAGCTTGCCCGCCAGCCACTTGGTGGTGGTGGCCTGGATCAGGATGGTCATGAGGATGGCAAGGAAAGTGACCGAAGCTATCAGCTTGGCCTCGGGCGCACCCATGCCCAGCAGCAGGCCGGCAAGCGCGCCGGGGATGACGCCGGTCTCGCGCGTCCAGCACATGAACAGCATCTCCTTGAAGCTCCATTGGGCGCGGCGATCCGGCAGGGCACAGAGGAACACGGTCACCGGCCGCGCCGCCAGCATGAAGACGGTGACCACGATCACACCGCCAACCAGATACTTGTTCATGAGGCTGAAATCGACTTGGGAGCCGAGCAGGATGAAGATGAACATGCGCATGATGAAGGCGGTGGTGGCGACGAAATCTTCCATCTTTTCCTGGTCGCCGTGTTCCATCTTGAAACCGAAGGCGTCCTTGTTGCCGAGCATGATGCCGAAGACGAAAACGGCCATGAAGCCGCTGGCCTGGAAGCCGTCGGCGCCGAGATAGGCGCCGATGACCGCCATCAGCGTCACCACCGGCGTGTTCTCCTTGAAGAACCCCAACTTCTCGTGCGCAATCAGCAGCGCGGCCAGGTAGCCGAGGATGCCGCCGGCCAGGAAACCTATGCCGGCCTGCTTGAGCAGATCCCACAGCGCAGCGCCGATGGAAAACTCGCCGCCATGGCCCATCGCAATGCCGAGTACCGCGAAGGTGGCGATCGCGCCGGTGGCGTCGTTGAAGGCCGATTCTGACATCACGGTCTGCGCCACGCGGTCCTTGATCTTCACCTGGCGGAAGACCGGTACCAGCGTCGCCGGGTCGGTCGAGGCGATCGCCATGGCCATGAGCAGCGCGACGATGAAGGGCACCGAAAAGACATAGTAGGCCGCCACCGCCGTGATGCCGGCCGTGATCAGCACGCCAACTGTCGCCAGGATGACGATGGTGATCCAGACTTCCTTCAGCACCTTCAGGCGCAGCGACGCACCACCGTCGAAGAGGATGTAACTGGCGCCGAAGATGAGAATGATCTGGTTGAGCGCCGAGTCGGCCTTGATTTTGACCAGTCCGGCGATCTCCGGGCCGAGCGCCATACCAAGCAGGAGGAAAACCGCCACATCGGGCACCTTGAATTTTTGGGCCAGCAGGCCGAAGGCGGAGCCAAAAGCGAGAATGACGGCGAAAGTGGAGAGTACATGCTTGGCCAACTCGATGGCGGCGGACGATTCCATGGTCAGTTGCCGTCCATCAGGTAGAGCGCCGACTCCATCTCGAAACGGCCGTGGGGCGACGCCATGGCGATGAGGGTATGGCCCGGCTGCAGGACGAAATCCTCGGGTGGATTGAACACCCAGTCGCCGCGGGTGCGCACCGCCAGCAGCACGTAGCCGGCGCTCTTGAGGTTGAACGACGCGAGCGGTCGAGCGGTGAAATTGGGAGGCACGACGACTTCCTCGACGCGCAGCTTGTGCTCGGAACGCAGCATTTCGTCGAGGAAGGAAACCACGTGGGGCCGGATCATCGCCGAAGCGATGCGCATGCCGCCGGTGAAGTTGGGCGAGACGATGGCATCGGCGCCGGCCTTCTTCATTTTCTCGACATTGCGAATCTCGTTGCAGCGCGTGACGACGCGCACGGCCGGCGAAAGCTGCTTGACCGTGATGGCAATCATCAGGTTGCGGCTATCGTCGCCGGTGATGGCAAAGACACCCTTGGCTTCGCGAACGTTGGCTTCCTCAAGGATATCGTCGTCTACAGCATCGCCATGAATGAAGAGCAAGCCGGGCTTCTTCTCGGCATACGACTCCAGCAGTTCGATCTTCTCGTCGATGGCGATGTAATGGCGCTTGGTGGCCTCGAGTTCCTGGGCGACGTTGCGGCCAACCCGCCCAAAGCCGCAGAGGATGTAGTGCCCGCGAGTCTTCTTCATCACCTTGTCCATGCGCCGCCTCCGCAACGACTTGTCGAAATCACTGGCCAGAACGATGGCCGTCACGCTTGAAAAAAAGTAGGTCATCACGGCAATGCCGGAAAAGGCGATCGCCATGGTGAAGATTTCGGCCTCCGGCCGCCGCCAGATCTCCACGCCGGCGCCATAGCCGATCGTGGCGACCATCAGGAAGGTCTGGTAGAGCGCATCAAGCCAGCCGGTATCGGCGCCGCCCAGATGCTTGTAGCCCACCGTGCCGACCGTCATGATCGACGCAAAGGCAACGAAAGCTATGGAGATCGACAGCCGCGCGCGACGAAGAATCTCCTGGGTGTTGCTCCCTTCGATCATGGCCCGCCTGTCGGCGTCCTCGGCGCGGGCGCCTGCGCCATCGCCTCGCGGATGCGGGCCGTCATGTCCTCTACCGGTGTCGCGTAGGCGAACTTGACGATGAACTCCCCGGCGGGGCCGAGCAGGTACATGCCTGCCGAGTGGTCGATGCTGTAATGGCTGGCGCCCGGCGCCAGCACCCGCTCGTAGCGGACCTTGAAGAAATCGGCGATGCGGCGCACGACTTCCGGCGAACCCGTCAGGCCGATAATGCGCGGGTCGAAAAACCCGGTATAGGCCTTCAATTGCACCGGTGTGTCCCGTTCCGGGTCGACTGAAATGAAGATCGGCTGGATGCGCTTGGCGTCGTCGCCAAGGAGCTTCATGACATGGGCCATCTCGACTAGGGTCGTCGGGCAAATGTCGGGACAAAAGGTATAGCCGAAGGCGATCAGTTGAAAGCGGCCCGCGAAGTCGCTATCCATCACGGCCTGGCCGTCGGGGCCCTTGAGCAGATAGCGGGGCGTGATGCCGGCATCCGGCGCCAGCACCTCGGCCGGCTGGGGACTGGCGGGCAGCAATCTTGCCAGCTGGGCCGCCGTCAGTTCGATCTGCACACGCATGTTGGCGGCGTCCGGACACCCGGTGGTCGGCGTCAGGAAGGCGCTATTGGTGGCCGTTTCGTAAATCTCGCCCCAATCCCGCAGCTTGGGCACATGGGCAATCATCAGGCGCTTGGCCCGTGCACTGAGCTCCGGCTGCTGGCAGGCCAGCGCCAGGCCGTTCAAGCGCCCCAGCTCGGCAACCGCGGCCCGCGCCTCGGCTTCGGCATCGATGGGCGCCGTGGCGCCTGCAACAGGAGCCAGAACGAGAAAGACAAGAAACGCAAGCAAACGAAACATGACGGCAGTCTCCGAATAATGGGAAGTCTATCAGGCTGATAATATGTCTTCGTCCCCATGTCAAACAAAACGCGCATCATTCACCAGACAGTCAGCCTGATGCCTCGCCCGGGACCGGCGTTGCTGTCTGCGGACGGGAGACTGTCATGAGACTTTCCCTGCGTTTCGTTCTGCCCCTGATGATCGTGCTGGCGGCCATTGCCTGGGGCGTCGCACCCCTGGTCGACAAGCTGACCCTGCGCTGGTTCGTGCGCGACATGGACATCCGCGCCGCGCTGATCGTCAACGCCATCCACGACCCGCTGATGGAGCAGCTGGAGGCGGGCTCCAAGACCAAGGTGGCCAGCTACTTCGCCCGCATCGCGCAGGACGAGCGGCTCTACGCCATTGGTTATTGCGCCTCGCCCCAGGCCGTGCCGCTGGCGACCCGCTCCCTGCCGACGGAGATCCGCTGCGACAATCTGGGCCGCTGGGAAAATGCCGGCAATCCGCTGCTGGCCAGCCCCCGCGGCCCCCTGCATGTGGCGGTAACGGCGCTGGAACGGGAGGGAGCGTCGGCCGGCTGGCTGGTGCTGATCCACGACATGAGTTTCGTGGCGCGGCGCAGCGAGGAAACCAAGACTTACGTCTTCTACTTCTTCATGGCCCTGGCGGCCGTGGTGTCCCTCGTCACCGTCATCATCGCCCAGCTGTCCTGGCGGGGCTGGGTTTCGGGCATGCGCTCCCTGCTGCGTGGCGAAGGCCTCCTGCGTGAACCGGTGCCGCGGTCGAACATCCCCGAATTCAAACCCTTCGCCCGAGACTTCCAGCGCCTGATCCGCGAACTGGAATCGGAATACCGGGCGCGGGACGAGAGCCAGATCACCTGGACGCCCGACACCCTGCGCGCCATCCTGCACTCGGAACTGGCCGGCGAGGACGTGATCGTCGTTTCCAACCGGGAGCCCTACATCCACGAGCGCCGGACCGATCGCATCGAGGTGACGCGGCCGGCCTCGGGGCTGGTCACGGCCCTGGAACCCATCATGCGGGCCTGCTCTGGCACCTGGATCGCCCACGGCAGCGGCTCGGCGGACCGGGAGGTGGTGGACAATCGCGACCGGGTAGCCGTGCCGCCGGACAAGAGTGCCTACCAGTTGCGCCGCGTCTGGCTGACGGCAGAAGAAGAAGCTGGCTACTACTACGGCTTCGCCAACGAAGGCCTGTGGCCCCTTTGTCATATTGCCCACGTGCGTCCCACCTTCCGCTCGGCCGACTGGGCCTGCTACGAGGCCGTGAACCGCAAGTTCGCCGAGGCGGTGGCGGTGGAGGCGAAGACGCGGGCGCCCATCGTCCTGGTCCAGGATTACCACCTGGCGCTGCTGCCGCGCCTGATCCGCGAGAAACTGCCCGAGGCGATGGTAATCACGTTCTGGCACATTCCCTGGCCCAATCCGGAATCCTTCGCCATCTGCCCGTGGAGCCAGGAGATCGTCGCCGGCCTTCTGGGCAGCAACATCCTGGGCTTTCACACCCAATTCCACTGCAACAACTTCGTGGACACCGTGGACCGGCTCATGGAGGCGCGGGTAGACCGGGAAGCTTTCACGGTAACCCTCGGCGGCAAGGTGACGGCGGTGCGCCGCTACCCGATTTCCATCGCCTGGCCGCCGGAACCGGAGATGGTGGCCACGCCGGTCGAGGAGTGCCGCGCCGAGATCCGCCGGCGTAACAACCTGCCAGCGAATCACCTGATCGGCGTCGGCGTCGATCGGCTGGACTACACCAAGGGCATCCTGGAACGCTTCCGCGCGGTGGCGCGCCTGATGGAGCTCAATCCGGAGTGGGTGGGGCGTTTCAGCTTCGTGCAGATCGCCGCGCCCAGCCGTTCGAGCATCGACGAATACCAGAACCACGAGGCCAAGGTGCGGACGCTGGCCACCCGAATCAACGAGCGCTTCGGCCGCGGCCGCCGCGACATCCCGCCACCGATCCTGCTCAAGGTGGAGCACCACGAACCGCAGCAGGTCTACGAGTATTACCGCGCCGCCGAACTCTGTTTCGTCAGCAGCCTGCACGACGGCATGAATCTGGTGGCCAAGGAGTTCGTCGCTTCCCGCGACGACGGTCGCGGCGTGTTGATCCTGTCCCAGTTCACCGGCGCGGCGCGGGAACTACCCGAGGCCCTGATCGTCAATCCTTACGATGCCGACCAGTGTGCAGCGGCTCTGCACCTGGCGCTCACCATGCCGCCGGCCGAACAGCGCGACCGCATGCGCCTGATGCGCGGCATCGTGGGAGAATTCAACGTCTATCGCTGGGCCGGCCGCATGCTGCTGGATGCGGCCACCATGCGCCGCCGCGGCCGTCTGCTCGAACAGCGGGTTGCGGATGCTCCACCCCTATAGGAACGCATCATGGAATTGCCACAAGAAAACGGAAACCTGCCGCCAGTGCCGAGCACCGGGTGGGCCTATTTCCTCGATGTGGACGGCACCCTGCTGGACATTGCCGAGAATCCCAACGCTATCCATGTAGACCAGGCGCTGTTGCGCTTGCTGGACCGCCTGCATCGCGCCAGCGGCGGCGCTGTTGCCCTGATCAGCGGCCGCGCCATTTCCGACCTCGATCGACGGCTGGGTAATCTGCAACTGCCCCGGGCCGGCCAGCACGGCCTGGAGCGGCGCGACGCCGCCGGCCGGCTGTGGCTGCACGCCACCCCGCCGGAAGCCAAGGACCGCATCCGCATCGCGCTGGAGCCCCTGATGGAGGACAACCCGGGCCTGCTGCTGGAAGACAAGGGACTGACCCTGGCCCTGCATTACCGGCAGGTGCCCGAACTTGAGGAACAGGTCAATGCCCTGATGACCAGCCTCATCGCCGAAGCCGGCGGCAGCCTGGTGCTGCAAAAGGGCAAGTGCGTGGCGGAAGCCAAGCCGGCCAATTTCGACAAGGGTACCGCCATCGAAGAGTACCTGACCGAAGCCCCCTTCAAGGGCCGCCTGCCGGTCTTCATTGGCGACGACCTCAACGACGAGCATGGTTTCGCCCACATCAACCGTGTCGGCGGGCTCTCCATCAAGGTCGGCGAGGAGGCAACCTGCGCTCGCTACCGCCTGGCCGATGTGGCTGCGGTCCGTTCATGGCTGGGCCTGACGCTGCCAACGTACTCATGAACACGCTCGACCTCGCCTTGATCGGCAACTGCACCGTCGGCGCGCTGGTCGATGCCAACGCCCGCATCGTCTGGGGCTGTTTCCCGCGCCTCGACGGCGACCCGACCTTCTGTTCGCTGCTGCGGCAGGACGACGACCTGGGTATTTTTTCCATCGACCTGGCCGACTTCGAGCGCGCAGAGCAGCACTATCTGGAGAACACCGCCATCCTGGTGACGCGTCTGTACGACCGCCATGGCGGCAGTGTCGAGGTAACGGATTTCGCGCCCCGCTTCGGCCAGTACGGCCGCATGTTCCGGCCGATGATGCTGGTACGACGTCTGAGGAAACTCGGCGGCTCGCCACGGCTGACTTTGCGGCTGCGCCCGGCCTGCGGCCATGGCGCAGGCACCCCTGCGGTCACTTGGGGCAGTCATCATGTCCGCTACGTGATGCCGGACCTGACCCTGCGCCTGACCACCAACGCCTCCATCACCGCCATCCTCCAGGAGACGCCCTTCTTCCTGGAAGACTCGGTGACCCTGCTGCTTGGGTCCGACGAGACGGTGCCCGAGGGCGCCGAGGAAGTGGGTCGCCGCTTCTTCGAGGAGACGGCACAGTACTGGCAGGAATGGGTGCGTTTCCTTGGCATCCCCTACGAGTGGCAGGAGGCGGTCATCCGGGCCGCCATCACCCTCAAGCTCAATGCCTACGATGACACCGGCGCCATCATCGCCGCCATGACCACCTCGGTGCCCGAGGCGGCCAACAGCAGTCGCAACTGGGACTACCGCTACTGCTGGCTGCGCGACGGCTACTTCGTCGTCAATGCCCTCAACCGACTCGGTGCCACGCGCACCATGGAGCGCTACCTCTCGTACATTGTCAATGTCGCCGCCGACGCCGACGGCCAGCCGCTCCAACCGGTCTATGGCATCGACGGCCGGGCCGACATCGAAGAACGGGTGGAGCCGGCGCTGCCCGGCTACCGCGGCATGGGGCCGGTACGGATCGGCAACCAGGCCTACCGGCAGGTGCAACACGATGTCTACGGCTCGGCCATCCTAGCCGCCACGCGCATCTTCTTCGATCAGCGCCTGACCCGCCGCGGCGACGAGGCCCTGTTCCACCGGCTGGAACCGCTGGGCGAGCTGGCCATCCGCAACCACGACCAGCCCGATGCCGGCCTCTGGGAACTGCGGGGCAGTGCCCGGGTGCACACCTTCTCCGCCGTCATGTGCTGGGCGGCCTGCGACCGCCTCGCCCGCATCGCCAACCACCTGGGCCTGGCCCCGCGCGCCGCCTACTGGGGCACCCATGCGGCCGATATCCACGCGACCATCGCCAGGCGCGCGTGGAGCGACCAACGCGGCGCCTTCGTTTCCACTTTCGGCGGCGATGCCATGGATGCCAGCCTGCTGCTGCTGGCCGAGGTCGGCTTCCTCGCCGCCGACGATCCCCGCTTTGCGGCCACGGTGGCTGCGGTCGAAAAGGATCTGCGGCGCGGCGACTACATTTTCCGCTACGTGGAAAAGGACGATTTCGGCGAGCCCGAAAATGCCTTTCTGGTCTGCACCTTCTGGTTCGTCAATGCGCTGGCGGCCATCGGCCGCCGCGACGAGGCGCGCGCGCTGTTCGAGAAGCTGCTGGCCAGCCGCAACCATCACGGCCTGCTGGCGGAGCATATCGACACGCGCACCGGCGAACTCTGGGGCAACTTCGTGCAGACCTACAGCATGGTCGGCCTGATCAACTCCGCGGTCCGCCTGTCGGTACGTTGGGACCAGGCTTTCTGACGCCATGGGGAGCTGGCTGACGCCACCATGCACCAGAACCTGCTCGCCCTGCTGCTCCTGCTGACTACTGCCGTCGCCGCCGTATCACTGGCGCGACATTTCGGTCTACCGTCGATCCTGGCCTACCTCGCCGTCGGTATTGCCCTCGGCCCTCACGGGGTACAGGTCCTGGCCGAGAACGCGCAGGTGGAACGCTTCGCCGAGTTCGGTATCGTCTTCCTGATGTTTTCCATCGGCCTGGAATTCAGCCTGCAACGAATCAAGACCATGCGCTCGCTGGTATTCGGCTTCGGCAGCGCAGACCGCAGCGAAGTGACGAAGGCAGCCGGCCTGGCGCGCGCCAAGGCGGTGGCGATCGCCTACCCCGATGTGCACGGCAGAGCGCGCGCTGCGACTGGTGCGCCGCGACCGACCGGACATTCCCGTCGTGGTGCGGGCGCCCGACGATACGGTCATTGCCCGGCTGAAGCAGGCCGGTGCCACGGAGGTGATCCCCGAAGTGCTGGAGGGCAGCCTGATGATCGCCGCCGAAATCCTCGCCCAGATCGGTGTGCCGGTGGAGCGGGCCATGGCCCGGGTGAGGGATGTCAGAGCCGAGCGCTACGCTTCACTGCGCCAACTGTGCCATGGGGGCAAAAACGGGACGAAGTAGAATGGCGAATATCATCGGAGACAACGCCATGAAACGTATCGCCTGCATTGCGCCTGCGGTTTGTCTTGCTCTCTGTCTCGCCCTGCCGGCGACCGCCCAGGAAGAGCCGCCCCGCTCCACCGGCCAGACGCTTTATCTGCCGGTGTATTCCCATCTTTATCACGGTGATCCGGACAAGGCCGGCAAGCCGCAGCAGACGCTGGTATCCACCCACATCAGCCTGCGCAATATCGATCCGCGTCAGCCGGTAACCGTCCTCTCCGCCCGCTATAACGACACCCACGGCAAACTGGTGCGCGAATACCTGGCGGCACCGCAGACGATTCCACCGCTGGCCACGCATGAACTTTATGTGCCGCGCACCGACGTCGCCGGCGGCTCAGGTGCCAACTTCGTGATTACCTGGACCGCCGACATGCCCGTGAATCCGTTGCTGGTCGAAGCGCTGCACGCTGACATCCGCGAGGCGCGCACGCTGATCTTCGTCACTACGGCACGGCCGATCCGGGCGCGCTGACGCGCACCAACGCCCACAACGGTCGGCGTGTCGCCACGGCTGACTTTGGCCGGCGATGATTCCTGGCGACGGAGATTTGACCCCTGCACCGGGCGCGGCCATACTTTTATCATCATGAGCCAGAACGCGCCGCTGCAACTGCATGTTCCGGAGCCCACCGGGCGGCCGGGACAGCATACCGATTTTTCCTACCTGCACGTGTCGCCGGCCGGGGAGATTCGACGACCGCCGGTGGATACGCAGCCGGCCGAAACCAGCGACCTGGCCTTCGCCCTGGTGCGGGTACTCGACGACGACGGCCGCGCAGTCGGGCCGTGGGCGCCGCAACTGCCGCCGGACCGCTTGCGCTTCGGCCTGCGCGCCATGATGAAGACGCGCATCTTCGACGCCCGCATGCTGATCGCGCAGCGGCAGAAGAAGATGTCCTTCTACATGCAGTGTCTGGGCGAAGAAGCCGTCAGCGTCGCCCATGCGCTGGCACTCGACGGCGGCGACATGTGTTTCCCGACCTATCGCCAGCAGGGGCTGCTGATGGCGCGCGACGTGCCGCTGGTCGATCTGATCTGTCAGTTGCTGTCCAATGAACGCGATCCCCTCAAGGGCCGCCAGCTACCGGTGCTGTACTCGGTCAGAAGGGCAGGCTTCTTCAGCGTTTCGGGCAACCTGGCGACGCAGGTGATCCAGGCGGTGGGATGGGGCATGGCCTCGGCGATCAAGGGCGACACGAAAATCGCCTCGGCCTGGATCGGCGACGGCTCGACGGCCGAAGCGGATTTTTCCACCGCGTTGACTTTCGCCCACGTCTATCGGGCGCCGGTGATCATCAACGTGGTCAACAACCAGTGGGCGATCTCAACCTTCGAGGCCATCGCCGGCGGCGAGGGTACGACATTCGCGGCACGCGGCGTCGGCGCCGGCATCGCTTCGTTGCGCGTCGACGGCAACGACTTTCTCGCTGTTTACGCCGCCTCGCGCTGGGCGGCCGAGCGTGCGCGCAGCAACCTCGGGCCGACGCTGATCGAGTGGGTGACCTACCGCGCCGGCGCCCATTCCACCTCGGACGATCCCACCAAGTATCGTCCCGCCGACGACTGGGAGCATTTCCCGCTGGGTGACCCGATTGCGCGGCTCAAGCAGCATTTGATCGGCATCGGCGCCTGGTCCGAGCAGGCGCACGAGGACACGCAAAAGGAATTGGAAGCCGAGGTGGCGGCGGCGCAAAAAGAGGCGGAAAGTTACGGCTCGCTGGCGGACGGCCACGTCCACAACGCGGCGACGATGTTCGAGGATGTCTACAAGGACATGCCCGAGCACCTGCGCCGGCAGCGTCAGCAACTTGTGGTCTGATCATGAGCGTCGACAAGACTGTGCCGATGACCATGATCCAGGCCTTGCGTTCGGCGATGGACGTGATGCTGGAGCGCGACAATAACGTAGTCGTCTTCGGCGAGGATGTCGGTTATTTCGGCGGCGTGTTCCGCTGCACTGAGGGTCTGCAACAGAAGTACGGCGAGTCGCGCGTTTTCGATGCGCCGATTTCCGAAAGCGGCATCGTCGGTGCCGCCATCGGCATGGGCGCTTACGGCCTGCGGCCGGTGGTCGAAATCCAGTTTGCCGATTACTTCTATCCCGCCTCCGACCAGATCGTTTCCGAGGCAGCGCGGCTACGCTACCGATCGGCCGGTGAATTCACCGCACCGATCACCATCCGCATGCCCTGCGGCGGCGGCATCTACGGCGGCCAAACGCACAGCCAAAGCCCGGAAGCGTTATTCACCCATGTCTGCGGCCTGCGCACCGTAATGCCGTCCAATCCCTACGATGCCAAGGGGCTGCTGATTGCCTCGATAGAGAACGACGATCCGGTGATTTTTCTGGAGCCCAAGCGCATCTACAACGGTCCCTTCGACGGCCATCACGACAAGCCGGTGGTGCCGTGGGCCAAGCATCCGCTGGGCATGGTGCCCGAGGGCTACTACGCGGTGCCGCTGGAGTCAGCCGCGGTGTATCGCCGGGGCGCCGAGGTGACGGTGATCACCTATGGCACGATGGTTTACGTATCCGAGGCCGCGGCGATGGAGAGCGGCATCGATGCCGAGATCATCGACCTGCGCAGCATCTGGCCGCTCGATCTGGAGACCATGGTCAACTCGGTCAGGAAAACAGGCCGCTGCGTGGTGGTCCATGAGGCGACCCGCACCAGCGGCTTCGGCGCCGAACTGGTGGCCCTGGTGCAGGAACACTGCTTCTACCACCTCGAAGCGCCGATCGAGCGCGTCACTGGCTGGGACACGCCCTATCCGCATGCGCAGGAGTGGGCCTACTTCCCCGGCCCGGACCGGGTTGCGGCGGCGCTCCGGCGTGTATTGGAGAACTAGATGGGTACCCATGTCATCAAGGTGCCGGACATCGGCGAAGGCATCGCCGAGGTCGAACTGGCGGCTTGGAATGTCAAACCCGGCGACGTCGTGATCGAAGACCAGCCGCTGGCCGATGTCATGACCGACAAGGCGACAGTGGAGGTTCCCTCGCCGGTGGCGGGCACGGTGCTATCGCTCGGCGGCAAACCTGGGCAGATGATCGCGGTCGGCGCTGAATTGATACGCATCGAAGTCGCGGGCGAGGGCAATGCGCGCGACCTGCCGGCCGCCGTACCGTCGAACGCTGTGGACAAGCCACTCGCCTCCCCCGCCGTGCGCCAATACGCCCGCGATCGCGACCTCGAGTTGCAGCATGTGAAGGGCAGCGGTCCGGGCGGACGCATCCTGCGCGAGGACATCGATGCCTGCGCCGCGCGCGGGCGAAGCCGGCCGGCGGCGCCCGACGGCGGCGCTCGTTATGCCGAACGGCAGGGCGAAGTAGCAGTGCCGGTGATCGCGCTGCGGCGTCAGATCGCCCAGAAGATGCAGGAGTCGAAGCGCCACATCCCCCACTTCACCTATGTCGAAGAAATCGATGTCACCGAGGTCGAGGCCCTGCGCGCGCATTTGAATATCCGCTATGAAAATGAGCGCGGTCACCTGACCCTGTTGCCACTACTGATGCGCGCCATCGTCCTGGCGCTGCGCGAGTTCCCGCAGGTCAACGCACGCTACGACGACGAGGCCGACGTTGTCACGCGCTATGCGGCGGTCCATCTAGGCATCGCCACGCAGACCGGCCGCGGCCTGTTGGTGCCCGTCATCCGACATGCCGAAGCGTGCGATCCGTGGTCGAGCGCGGCAGAGGTAAAGCGACTCACCGAAGCGGCACGGGCGGGCAAGGCAACGCGGGCAGAGTTGACAGACTCGACGATCACCATCACCAGCCTCGGCGCGCTGGGCGGTATCGTCTCCACGCCGGTCATCAATCATCCCGAGGTCGCCATCGTCGGCGTCAACCGCGTCGTCGAGCGGCCGATGATCCGCGACGGCATGGTGGTGGCGCGGCGGATGATGAATCTCTCGTCGTCCTTCGACCACCGCGTCGTCGACGGCATCGAGGCCGCCCGGTTTATCCAGGCTGTACGCGGCTACCTGGAGTTTCCCGCCACACTGTTCGTGGAGTAGCCGCGGATCACCGGAATTGGAGACGATCGATGGCCGTTCGCAATATCCTGCGCATGGGCGATCCGCGCCTGCTTGAGCCGGCGGCGCCGGTCATGGACTTCGCCAGTCCGCAACTCCGGGCGTTGATCGGCGACATGTTCGACACCATGGCCGCGGCCGGTGGCGTCGGTCTGGCCGCTCCGCAGATCGGCGCCGGCCTGCAGGTCGCGATCTTCGGTTTCGAGAAAAGCGAGCGCTATCCGGATGCCGAACCCGTTCCCGAGACCATACTGATCAATCCCGTCATCACACCGCTATCCGATGAGGAGGAACTGGCCTGGGAGGGCTGTCTCTCCGTTCCGGGCCTACGCGGCGAAGTGCCGAGATTCAAGCGGATCCGCTACTTGGGATTCGATGCGGCGGGAGACCCGATCGACCGGACGGTCGAGGGATTTCACGCCCGGGTCGTGCAGCACGAGTGCGACCACCTGATCGGCAAGCTCTTCCCCATGCGGGTACGGGATTTCAGCCGATTCGGCTTCACCGATGTCCTGTTCCCCGAATTGCAGGGTGGGACAGCGAGCGACTGATGGCAGCCGATTTCGTCGTCGTTCCGTGGGTCAGTACCGGTCCCGCCGATCGCGATCACGATGTTCCGGCGAATGTCCGCGATCTTCTTCCCAGCGTCCACCGTATTGCCGCCAGTGGTTGCCATCGCGTTCCCATCGATGCGGAACCCAGGCATAGCCTTGACGAGGGGCTGCCCAGTGTCCCGATACCCATTCGTGTCGTCCGCCCACCCAGTTCCAGAAGCCACCAATCCACACATAACCGACCACAGGCGGGGGACCGACGTATTCGACCCGGGGTGGGGGCGGGGCGACCAATACGGGCTCGCCATAGTACGGTCCATTGATCGGGCCTGGCGCGACGACACAACCGGCCACTAGAGCCGTAGCAGCAAGCGACAAGACCAGCAGTTTGCTTTTCATTCTGGATTCCTTGGTTGTCAGCCGAAATTGGCCCGCGAATTACTCCGCGGACGAGGTATTGATGGCCTTGCCACCAATAACGATAGCGGGGGATCGCCCGATTACCGGCTTGTGTAACGATATGTAATAGGCGACATTGTCGTGGTCACCCTTGGCACGATACAGCCGATCAGCAGTAGCGTCCAATTGGCTACAATCCAGCCATGGAATACGAAGTAGTCGACGCCCAAGTCTCGCCCACTGGCCGCCTGGAGGTCCTGTCCAGGGCCGAAGCGGCGAAGCTGCTCGATCACAGCCATGGCGGCCTGCACGAGCTTTATCGCAACTGTTCGCTGGCCGTGCTCAATTGCGGCAACGAGCTCGACGACGGCAAGGAACTGCTGGAACGCTACCTCTCCTTCGACATCAGGATCATCCAGCGCGAGCGCGGCATCAAGCTCGATATCAAGGGAGCGCCGGCCAGCGCCTTCGTCGATGGCAACCTGATCCAGGGCATCCAGGAACATCTGTTCGCGGTCCTGCGCGATGTCATCTATTTGAGTGACGAGATCAGCGGCAATCCCAAATTCGACTTCGCGACCGCTGACGGCGTCACCGATGCGGTGTTCCACATTCTGCGCAACGCGGCGATCCTGAAGCCGATGAGCCAGCCCAACGTAGTGGTCTGCTGGGGTGGGCATTCGATCGGTCGGGAGGAATACGATTACACCAAGCTGGTCGGCTACCAACTCGGCCTGCGCGAGATGGACATATGCACCGGCTGCGGTCCGGGAGCCATGAAGGGACCGATGAAGGGCGCTGCCATCGCACATGCCAAGCAACGCATCGGTGGTGGCCGCTATTTGGGCTTCACTGAACCGGGAATCATTGCCGCCGAGGCGCCAAACCCGATTGTGAACGAACTGGTCATTTTCCCCGACGTCGAGAAGCGACTGGAGGCGTTTGTTCGCACCGGCCACGGCATCGTCGTGTTCCCCGGCGGCGTCGGCACGACGGAGGAAATCCTTTATGTCCTCGGCATCCTGCTCCATCCGGACAATGCCGAGCTGCCATTTCCGTTGGTGTTCACCGGGCCCAAGAGCGCCGAGGACTATTTCCGGCGCATTGACCAGTTCGTCGGCGAAACCCTCGGCGCCGAGGCCCAGCGGCGCTACAAAATCATCGTCGACGATCCGGTGCAGGTGGCGCGGGAAATCCAGGCCGGCATCAGGCAGGTCCGCAGTTTCCGCAAAGAGAAGCGGGACGCCTATTACTTCAACTGGCTGCTCCGGATCGAGCATGAGTTTCAGCGGCCTTTCCATCCCACGCACGAAAAGATGCGCAACCTGAAGCTGCACAAGAGTCAGCCGAAACACTCGCTGGCGGCAAACCTGCGGCGCGCCTTCTCGGGCGTAGTGGCAGGCAATGTCAAAGACACCGGCATCCGCGAGATCGAGAAGCACGGCAGCTTCGAAATTCACGGCGACCCGACGATCATGGGGCCGATAGATGCCCTGCTGTCGTCCTTCGTGGCCCAGCGGCGCATGAAGCTATCGGGCAAGGAATACAACCCTTGTTACCGCATCGTTGCCGAGACCAGCGCTTAGCGGCCGGCGGGTAGTCGTTGCCCAATGGCGCGCTCGATCCTCCATGTATACTGATGGCAATAGAAATCAGCCGATGATGCGGTAGAGTAATCTTTGCGAATACTGATTCGCTTGAGTGTGGCAAACAGAATGGAAAGCGAATCGTTACCCACCGGCGCCGGGCCCGAAAAGCCCCGGCAGCGTTACCCCATTCTCTGGATTGCAATCGCCGTCGTGTTGTTGGCGGTACTGGCGGCGGCATTGATTGAAGTCCGCGATTCGCGCCTGCAGGCACGCCTTTTCTCCGCCATCGCGCGTGACATCACCTGGGAAATGCAGGCCGGGGTCAATGCCGATCTCTGGCTGCCAGAATCCGGCCCCTACAATATCCGTCTCGGTTACAGCCGGATGAAGGACATGCTGCCGCGCCTGCACGCGGCGGGATATGACATTTCCGCCCAGGCCCGGCAGTCCGACCGATTTCGTGGCATCACCCGCCGCGGCTATTACCCGGTCTACCGCGAAAAGTCGCAGGCCGGGCTGACTCTGCTCGACCGCAACGGAATACCGCTCTATGCCAGTCGATATCCAGAACGGCAGTACAGGTCGTTCGAGGCCATCCCACCTGTGCTGATCGCCGCCTTGCTCTATGTCGAGAACCATGATCTGCTTGACCCCGACCACCCGACGCGCAACCCTGCGGTGGATTGGGGGCGCTTGACTCGCGTAGCTCTCGGTCAGACCTTGCGCGCGTTTGATTTCGAAGGCGCACGTGCGGGTGGCAGTACGCTGGCCACCCAGATAGAGAAGTTCAGACATTCCCCCGGGGGACGCACGCGCGACACCGACGACAAGTTGCGGCAGATGGTCTCTGCCTCCCTGCGGGCCTATCAGGACGGTGAAGGAACCTTGGCCGCGCGGCAGCGCATCGTTCTCGACTATCTCAACTCGGTACCTCTGGCGGGGCTTGCCGGCTATGGCGAGGTCAATGGCCTGGGCGATGGTCTGTGGGCGTGGTATGGCCGCGACTTTGATGCCGCCAATCGCTTGCTGGCTGATCCCGCCGCCGACCCGGCAGCCCGGGCCCAGGCATTCAGGGAAGCCTTGTCGTTGATCGTCGCACAGCGCCGCCCTTCCGGTCTTCTGGTCGAGTCGCAGGAACGTCTCGACAGTCTGACCGACAGTTACCTGCGCCTGCTGTCCAGGGAGGGCGGCATTTTCTACAGCTTGAGTAACGATGCCTTGCGCACACGGCTGACGTTGACGAGGCGCATACGTGAGAACGAACCGGTTTCCTTTGTGGAACGCAAGGCGGTGAACGATATTCGTGGGGTGCTCGGTGACCTCCTTGGCGTGGATGATCCCTATGCACTCGACCGTTTCGATCTTGAGGCGCGAACCACGCTGGACGCCACTGCACAGTCTAGGGTAACGGCCTTGCTTGGCCATCTCGCCAAGGCAGATTACCTTGGCTGCGCCGGATTCCGGGAGAAGCGACTGCTTGGTCGCGGCGATCCGGCCAGTGTCAATTACAGCTTTGCGCTCTACGAGAAAACACCTCTCGGCAATCTCTTGCGCGTGCAGGCCGACAACCTCAACCAGCCGCTCGACATCAACGCCGGAACCAAGCTCGACTTGGGCTCCAGCGCCAAGTTCCGCACACTGATCTCATACCTCGGCGCCATCGCCGATCTGCACCAGCGCTACGCGCGTCTCGACGCAAGATCCCTGGCCGGCGTCGCCACGAAACCCGGCGACCGGTTGACCCGCTGGGCGATCGCTCATCTGCGCGGCAGCAAGGACCGCGGCCTCACGGCTATGCTGGAGGCGGCGATGGAACGGCGCTATTCGGCAAGTCCACACGAAACTTTCTTCACCGGCGGTGGCGTGCACCATTTTGCCAATTTCAAGCATGAAGAAGACGGCACCAATCCGAGTGTGGCCGAAGCGCTCGAGCAGTCAGTGAATCTCTCCTTCGTCCGAATCATGCGCGACATCGTGCATTACCACGCATATGAGGCGACGGATGCACCGGCGCGCTCGCTGCGCGAGGGAGACGAAACGGCGCGGCAGGATTTCCTCAACCGTTTCGCCGAGCGCGAGGGCATCGGTTTCCTCCGTACCTTCTGGCACAAATACCGTGACATCGCGCCTCAAGAGCGCCTCGACGCGCTGGCCGATTCAGTGCCGGAGCGGCCGGCACCGCTGGCGGCGGTATTTCTGACCGTGCAGCCGGAAGCCGACTTTGCCGCTTTCCTCACCTTCATGCGCAAGCGTCTCGGCGACAAGGCCGGTACCGACACCGGGCTGCACCGTCTATACGACAACCACGCGACGCGCCACTACAACTTGTCCGACCAGGGCTATCTGGCGCACCTCCACCCGCTGGAACTGTGGCTGGTTAGACACCTGCGGGCCAATCCCGACGCCGGGCTGCAAGCAATCGTCGCAGCCAGTGTCGCCGAGCGGCGCGAGGCGGCGCACTGGCTGTTCGCCAGCCGTTTTCGTCATGCGCAACAGGTACGCATCGACATTGTCGTCGAGGTTGCGGCATTCGAGCGTATCGCTGCCGAATGGCGCCGGCTGGGTTACCCCTTCGAGCACCTGGTGCCTTCCCTGGCAACCGCCATCGGCAGTTCGGCCGACCGCCCGGCGGCACTGGCCGAACTCATGGGGATCGTGGTCAACGATGGCGTACGCCGGCCGACAGTACGCATCGACCAGTTGCATTTCGCTACCGCGACGCCGTTCGAGACCCGGCTTGAGCGACATGCCGTTGCTGGCGACCGGGTGCTGCCAGTCGAAATCGCGCAAGTTGCGCGGCGGACTTTACTGCGCGTCGTCGATAACGGTACTGCCAGGCGCGTCAAGGACGTTTACCGCGATGTCGACGACAAGACGATAGCCGTCGGCGGCAAGACCGGAACCGGCGATCATCGCTTCCAGGTTGTCGGCGCGGACGGCACGGTCAAAAGTTCGCACGTGATGAACCGCGCGGCAACCTTCGCCTTCTACCTCGGTGACCGCTTCTACGGCGTGGTCACTGCCTTTGTGCCGGGGGCAAGAGCCGCCGGCTACGACTTCACTTCGGCACTGCCGGTACAGATTCTCAAAGAGCTCCAGCCGGCGCTGCAGCCCGTGATCGCCGGCAAGGATGCGGGGCCGGAGCGCTGTGCCAATACGCCAAGAAGCGACAAGGCGTCACCAGCGGATGATGTTGCGCGGCCCGACAACCGCGAGAGCTAGGCATTCTCCACTATCACCACGTGCACTCGATACGGGCCATGCGCGCCGAGGACGATGGTCTGTTCGATGTCGCCTGTGCGCGACGGGCCGGAAATGAAGCTGACGGCACGGGGCATTTCGCCACGCTCGGCGCGCGCCAGGTTCCATGCCTCTTCCATGCCCGGCACGATGCGTGAAGCTGCGACGACGGCGACATGCGTTTCCGGCAACAAACTGACCGAGCCCGGCGTATCGGGGCCGGAAAGCAGCATCAGCGTGCCGGTCTCGGCGATGACGCAGAAGCAGCCGGTGATGCCGACCAGGTCGGCGTCGACGGCGCCGCGGGCCTCGAATTCGATGCCCGCCTCCGTCCACGCATGCCCCGCCACCAGCGGCCAGCCGACCGCCTGCATCGGCAGAACCTGCGCAGTAAGGTAACGCGCCACGGCGGCCGGCACCGCCGACCAGTCGGCGATGGCATCCACCGATGTCGACAAGACTTCGGACTTCCGCTGGAAATGTGCCAGCAAATCGCCCCCCACGCGCGGCCGGGGTCCCTGTCGATGCGCGGCCAGGCTAGCATCGATGACACGGCCGGCAGCCGCCGCGTTGTCGGCGTTGCGGCCGAGCCTTGCGCGCACACGGCCGAGGATGTCGTCACGAGAACTCATGCCACGCGGTTCCTTTCCTCGCCCCGGACGAAGGCTTCCATGTTGTCGATCAATTGATCGGCCAGCGCCTGCATGGCCTTGTCCGAAGCCCAGGCGACATGGGGTGTAACGATCAGATTGGGCAGATTCAATGCCAGTAGCGGATTGCCGTCGCGTGGCGGTTCCTTCGACAGCACGTCGAAGCCGGCACCGGCGATCCAGTTCTCCTGCAACGCCCGCGCCAGCGCCACCTCGTCGACCAGGCCGCCGCGCGCGGTGTTGATGAGAATGGTCTCCGGCTTCATGGCACGCAACTCCGCCGCGCCGATCATGGCGCGCGTCTGGTCGTTGAGCGGACAGTGCATCGAAATCGCATCCGACTCCGCCAGCACCGTCTCGAACGGGGCATAGCCATCGCGCACTGCGGCAGCGCCCTTGTGCTCGCCCCATAGCACGCGCATGCCAAAGGCCTCGGCCAGGCGGGCCACGCCCTGCCCCAGCGAGCCACGGCCGAAGATGCCCAAGGTCGAACCCGTCAAGTCGCGGATCGGATGACTGAAGAGGCAAAACGTCGGCGAACCCTGCCACTTGCCCGCCGCGACATCGGCCCGGTAGGCCGGCAACTGCCGACGCAGCGCCAGCAGCAGCATGAAGACATGCTCGGGCACGGTGTCGGCAGCGTAGCCGCGGATGTTGGTTACCGGCAGTTTGTGCTCGCGGCACCAGGCCAGGTCGATGTTGTCGGTGCCGGTGGCGGCCTCGGCGATCAGTCGCAGCTTCGGCAGGCGTGCCAGCAGTTCGCCCGTCAATACCACCTTGTTGGTAATGGCGATGGTGGCATCCTGGAGGCGATCGAACACCTCATTAGGCGCAGTCTTCTCGTACTCGGTCCAGGTATGGGGGAAAGCTGGCCGGTGCACCGTCGCCCGGATTGAGTCCTTCTCCAGAAAGACAACGTGTTCCATCAGCGCTGCCTCGCCGCATGCATCTCGCGGAAAGTCTTGCCCTGCGGCGCGGGGAAGTCACGGCCATCAGTCCAACCGGGCGCAATGCCGA
>Ga0187786_10000141_pt1 | contig 23442 bp, 26 predicted proteins | sample 0815_BV2_10_20_M_FD_132449 | JGI IMG/M metagenome (GOLD analysis project Ga0187786, IMG submission 132449) | Tropical peat soil microbial communities from peatlands in Department of Meta, Colombia - 0815_BV2_10_20_MG | ecosystem: Environmental > Terrestrial > Soil > Wetlands > Peat | place...
CTAAGAGCCGGCGCAAGTTTAAAAAAAAAAAAAAAAAAAAAAAAAAACCAAAATTTTTTTTTAAACAAAAAAAAAAAAAAAAAAAAAAAAAATAATAAGAAAACCCGCATCCATAGTAAGATCCGTGATAATAATGATAGACGCTCATATACATGCTGACTGTCGGCCCTATGAAGATTTTGAACAGATGGCTGTGGCTGGAATTGAATCAGCCGTTACCTTAGCCCATGACCCTCTTCGTATGACTAGTTCAGCCGTGGTTTTAGACCACTTCCACCGTATGTTGAAAAACGACCGTGAAAGAGCAGCTAAAAATGGATTGAAGCTTTATGTGGCTTTAGGAGTGCATCCTCGGAGTATCTGTCCTGACATAGAGGTAGTGTTAGATAAGTTACCAAAGCTACTACAAGCAGAACGGGTAGTGGCTCTGGGAGAGGTGGGACTGGAAACTACATCCATCGAGGAGCAGGAAATCTTTAAAAAACAGCTTCAGATAGCTGATGATCTTAATAAAAAAGTGGTGGTGCATACTCCACGCACCAATAAAAGGGAAGTAACCCAAAAAACTATTTCCATTATTGAAGAAAATATTAACCCTCACCTAGTCCAACTCGACCACGTGGACCTGTCAATAATTGATTTAGCCCTGGAATTGGGGGGACAAATGGGATTGACTGTCCAGCCTTTAAAGGTAACACCTAAAGAGGCTGTGGATCTTCTCAGCGAATATGGCTGTGATGGTTTTGCCTTGGACAGCGATATGAGTTCATCACCTTCAGATCCGTTATCAGTACCTAAAACTGTTCATCAATTAAAATTAGCAGGTTTTAGTGATAAAGATATTGAACTGGTTTCAAAAAAGAATGCTGGTGAATTTTACGGTGTTTAATTAGTGTTTAATTATATTACTGTAAAACTGTAATTTAAGAAAAATTATTCTAAATTCTTTTTAATCAAAGCCACCCCATCGTTCTACCTGCCGGGAGGCTACCTGGTGGGCCTGATCTAAACACTCCTTGAAATCTTTATTCTGAAGATAGCGTTCTAGAAATCCAGCAGCAAAAGTATCTCCCGCCCCAGTACTGTCTAAAACTTCGGTTTTCTTAGCTGACGAAGTTATAGTCCTATCATCAGTGTAAACATCAGCTCCCTCTTTTCCTTTAGTTACTATCACCACTGGAACCATTTCCAAAAGTAAATCAGCAGCTTCTTCCGGCCCCACACCTGTTAAAACCGTAGCCTCTTTTTGGTTTAAAAATAGTAAGTGAGCTCTTTTAATAGTTTTTCTTAATTTATCCAGTCCAAATGAAGAAAGGAGCATTCCCGGATTGAAAGATAAAAATTTCGCATGTTTAGAAGCTTCTTCTACCACTTCCACATACATGCCAGTTAGATGTAGGGCTTTAGAATTTTTAATGTAGTTTATGTCTTCTGAGGATAGTTCGAACTGGGCATTGGCCCCCATGTGAGTGTAGATGGATCTCTCACCCTCATCATCAACCGCCAGGAAACTCATACCCGTGGGAACATCTAATGTTATGAGTCTTTCGGTTAAAACTCCATTAAGAGTCAGTTTATCATGTATCGCATCCCCCCAGAAGTCTTTTCCCACTCGGGACATTATACCAGTTCTGATACCTAACTGAGCTAAAGTCACGGCACAATTAGCAGCAGATCCTCCCACCGACTGGTGATACTCATCCACATTAATCTCTTCATCAGCCCCGGCGAATCTGTAAACCCGACTTATGATGTCCATGTTGCAGGTTCCCAGAACAGCTACTTCCGGTTCTTGGTGCATATAGATCCCCCTATCTAATTTTCTCCCCCTATCTAATTTCCCTATTAATTGAGAGTTAAAATAACTTATTTTAATTATTAGCTATTGGGAGTTTGAAAAAAATAGATATTTCTTTATTCAGGCAGCATGCCTACGAATTTTTTGATGCGGTTGAGAATGCTGTTTTTATCAGGCTCAACAGGCTGGTACTGTTTACCTAAAAGATCAGCTGATAATTGCATTATGGCATTACTGGTAGGTGATGAAGTATTAGTCTCCACTACGGAGCGTCCCAAGGCCAGGGCCCGGTCCATTTCCCGATCATAGGGTATTACTGATATCATTGGAAGTTCTAAAAGAGCTTCTATCTCTTTAGAGGATAGTAAAAATTTATCATCATACCACATGTTCAGGACGAATCCCAGAACGTCCAAATTTAACTCATTTAAAAGTATTCTAAGTTTTAAAGCGTCAGCCACTGAAGTCATAGTAGAAGTAGTTACTAATATAATTTCAGAATCCTCAGGAAGGGCTTCCAGAACATTAGAATCAATACCCGCTGGTAAGTCCATGATGAATATGTTTCCATAATCAGCAATTTCTTCTATTATCTTGTTCCAGGAAATATAACTGGTGTTAATATTTTTTAAAGTTTCAAAATGCATTCCCGTAGGCACTACCCTAATACCCTGATTCACTTCGTAGACACAATCTTCAATGGATTTTTCACGAACCAAAACATCGTGAAGGGTAACTTCAGGGTTTAAAAGACCTGTTATGACATCCATGTTAGCCATTACCAGATCCATATCCAGCATTACCACTTCTTCGCCAAATAGGCTTAAAGCAACTCCCAGATTAAAACATAGGGAAGTTCTTCCTACGCCTCCTTTACCGGATGCCACTACTATGAATCTTGACATCTTATCCTCGGGAATTTAATAAAATTCTAACGCCTTCTTCCCAGTAATCCTTCCACCAATTTGGAGATGACTCCTTTTTTATCAGGTTCGATGGGTTGATAATCTTCACCAATAAGGTCCGCTCCTAACTGCATTATAGCATTACTGGTAGGTGATTTAGGATTTTTAACAATCAGCGGTTCTCCGAATGCTGCTGCCCGGCTTACTTCCTGGTCTTCCGGAACCACAGCTATGACCGGTACTTCCAGAATGGTTTCGATTTCGTTGATGGTTAAAAATGTCTTATCGTGCTGTTCCCTGTTAATTACGACACCAATAATTTCTACTCCTAGCTTATTGGCTACGATCTTGGTCTTAAGGGCGTCACTGATGGATGGTACCTCAGGAGTGGTCACCAAAATCATTTCCTGGGCAGCGGCGATAGCTGCCAAAGCATCTTTTTCCAAACCAGCTGGAGCATCGATGAGCAGCATGTCAGCGTCTTCAATTAAAATTTCCAGGGCCTGTTCCAAGCGGTCTAGTTTGATCTTACGCAGACCTTCCAGGGATATTCCCGCTGGAACGATTTTCACCCCACCAGGACCTTCGTATATTGCCTCTTCAATGGATGCTTCTCCGGACAGTACATCGTGTAGAGTAACAGATTTTCCTTCCATTCCCAATATAAGTTCCAAGTTGGCCATGGCTACGTCAGCGTCTAAAACAATGACCTCTTCTCCATAAGTAGCCAGTGCCACACCAAGATTAGCGGTAATGGTCGTTTTTCCGACTCCACCTTTTCCTGAAGCTACTGTTATAACTCGTGTCATCACATAACCTCCCTAGCTAACCTCTACATTAACGTCAAATTTATCCACAATTTCTGGGTATTCCCGGAAGATCTTTCTGATCTCCATATGAGTAATACCTACGACTTGCCTTTTAAGATTACCGATTTCTTTTGATTCTCCCATTATTCTAGATAATAATCCTTGAGACTGATATTCCATAATTAGGTTAATATTCCCTTTAAGGTCTCCGCCGGCATTATCTAAAAACACCATTACTTCAGTACCTCTAACTCGGGGCAGTCCCAATACGGACTTTTTAACCCGGTTCATAAGAGTAAGTTCAATTTTCTCCACATCATCATCACTCAGATAACCACCCTTATAGGAATCCAGAAGATTTTCAACGTCACTTTCGTCAATATCCTTAATACCATATTTCTTAAGTAATTCCGAGCGGTCAACTGGTGCAGGTTCAACTTCTTCTTCAGTCTCAATTTCATCCTGTCGAATTTCTTCCACTTTAGAAATAGCTTCTGAAACTTTTTCTTCTAAATGAGGTGAATCAAGAGGAGATTTATCAACTTCTGATGCAGGAGATGAATTATCTGTAGGTGATTCACTTGAAGTTTCAGTTGACAGTTGTTCTTCAGAATCTTCTGATGGTTCTTCTATTACTGAGGATTCAGTTTCAGGAGATTTAATTTCAGTCAGGGTTTCTTCAGCGGCTTCTTCCACTGTTAATACAGCTGATTCTTCCACTGTAACCGTGTTCTCATTATTAGTTCCCTGTTTCTTTACTGGAGGTGTGACTGCACTATCCAATCCAGATTTCTCTTCTGCCGGAGACTCAACTACAGGAACTTTCTCTTCTACTGAAGGCTCAACCACTGGCGGTTTCTCTTCTGTAGGAGATTCAACCACAACTGGAGGTTCATTTTCCACCACTGGTTTATCCTCAACTTCCTGAGCTGATTTTGCCCCATTAGTCTTTTTTAGTTCTCCAATAACGTTGTCAATGTCAGAGTCCTTATCCAGAAGGTAAGGCTTGTTTAAGTCCATTAGATAACTTACCTGGGTGGGACGAACGTCAAAAATCTCCACCAAAGTATTAGCATCTTTCATTACGGATTTTATTTTTTCAATGGCATCTAATTTAGATAGATTATCGTAAGAAGCAGCGACTTGTTTTCCATCCTTAAAAAGTAAATAACCATCTTCAGATCCGGATGTGACTCTTAAAAATCCGTTTTTTTTATCTTTCTTTAAATCTTCCAGGAGTTGTAAGAATTCCAATTGGTCAGCGTAGGACACCATGGAAGGTTTGGTTATCGGCATATCCATAATACTTACCTCTACTAAATTAATAACCGGGTCTGAGATATCAAAGTTCTATTTAAGGTTAATATTTATTCTATTTTATTATTCTCATTTTATTTACGGATTAACTTGATCTCTGGAGGAGTGACAATGATAACGCTTTTACCGTTTTGACATAGAAGTATGGCTTCTCCTCCTTTACTATCTCTAAAAGCCTTTAATTTCTCGGCAGCGATTTTAAAATCATCAGGATTATCTTTTTCCAGCATGGTCATGTCCATTATAATGGGATTTTTAGCTTCAACAACCTGATTGAGGGCATAGTCAAAATCATCTAAGGTATTGGTCTTCATAAGAATAATTTCGTAAAAAGAGTGTTCCGGGACTATTATAGTCTCATTATCTTCTTTATGCTCTTCATCTTCGTCCATACCCAGGTTTTTCTTTAGATAGTCCATTACGTCCTTCATTTTTCTTCCCCTATTTGATTAATAACCGCATCTAACAATCGTGATGCCCCTTGCCGGTAGACATCCGCTGCAGGGAGGCTATACTTCTCCTCATAATTACCAATCACTTCTTTATCTTCCACATTTCTAAGATTTAATGACAATCCTACAACTTTAGTAGGTTCTACTGATTCTATGGCCATTATTTCCTGTTTTATTCCTACCGGGTAGCGGTAGGGGTGATTAGGCCTATGGCAGACTATAGTAACATCCGGTTGAGCTCCTACCAATATGGCTGCAGAGAGGCCCCTAGGATGGGGGTTGCCCCTTTCAGTTAAACTGGACTGACCTTCAACCAGTATTATATCAGGATTTTTATCCTTTTCAAGTTGTCGCATGGCACCCATTACCGCTGATGCCACATCCATCACTGAAAGACTACCTGCGCGAAAATTCATATCCACAGGCTGTTCCAAGCCCATTTCATCGGTAGATATTACAGCAGGATTCATACCTGCATCTTTTGCTGTTTTACCCAGTATTCGAGTAGTTGTGCGTTTACCACATTCTTGGGAGGTTCCACCTACAAATATTACTGGGATTTTTGGTTTATAATTAATTTTAGGCAGAGTTTCCGTACAAGCGAGAGGCGAAGTACCAAATATATTTTTAATCACATCTAGTCGAGGACTTATTTCCTTTATTTTAACATTTTGACTAGTAGCTAATTTTAAAAGAGATTCATTTCTCTCAAGAGAAAGGGATCTAAAAGAAGTCACCACATTCAACCCCAGATCAAGGGCCTGTACTGCATACTTCAAAGCAGACCCCTCCGCACCAATGGGAAGCATGATAGCCACACTTTTAGCCCCGGTGTCATGAGCTAATTCTCTTAAATCTGAAGATACAATGTGGTTGCAAAATTCTTGACCCTGTTTGAGGGGATTGTCATCAATAAAGCCAACAGCTTGGACTCCTTGAAAATTGGAGAATTTTTCTCCTCCACCACCGCATCCTATTATTATGTAGGGGTTAAGCTCCTGCAGTTCCTGAACAGAAGATACAAAATACAAAAAATCACTCCTCTTATCTGGTGAACATGTGAACGTTTACATTACCTATTTATTTAATAAATACTAAAGCAAGATATATATTTTGGTTAGCCTACTCAATTTTAGGTGGAGGCATTAGTATGATAGAAAGAATACTTAAAGATTTAGGCCGGATCAACGGGGTAAACGGATCATTGGTTGTAGGAAAAGACGGGTTGATAATAGAAAGTGAAGTACCTTCTGATATTGACTCTGAACTGGTAGCTGCCATGGCATCAGCAGTATTTGGTACTGCAGAACGTTCTGCAGAAGAAATGAAGCACGATCCACTGCAGCAAGTAATGATTGAGGGGAACAAAGGTAAAACTCTTATGATTGACGCTGGTGAAGGTATACTGGTTGTTATTGCTGATATTGATATAAATCTGGGTCTTATCCGGATCGAAATGCGGCGCAGTGCCGAACGGGTGCTGGACTTCTTAACTTAGATTAGATCTAGTTTAGTAGATCTAAATTTTAGTTAAATGAAGTTTCAATTGATACTCAGATATTTTAAAAAATTATTATAAATCTATTATAATTTGGAGGAAGACATCCTTGCGAAAGCCATATGTAATCCTAATTGGAAGTGCATCCGGCATAGGTAAGTCTACCATAGCATCTGAATTAGCCAGAGAACTGGGTATTAAGCATCTCATCGAAACCGATTTTATTCGAGAAATTGTGAGAGGAATCATCGGGCCGGACTACGCTCCTGCCCTCCATAAATCCTCATTTGACGCATATGTCACCCTTAAAGATAAACATCGTTACGATGGCAATAGTGAAGCACTGATTAGTGCTGGTTTTGAAGAACACGCATCTTTCGTTATTCCTGCCATTGAAAAGGTTATAAAAAGAGCAGTGGATGATTTTGACGATGTAGTGATTGAAGGAGTGCATCTGGTGCCTGGTTTTTTAAACATAAAAAAATTCCAGGAAGATGCATCCATACATTTTTTTATATTGACTGCTGATGAGAATGTTCACAAGGAAAGATTCGTAAAAAGGGCTATGAAAATTAAAAGAGGTGGAAAACACCTCGAATATTTCAAAGAGAATCGTGTAATTAACAATTATCTGGTTAAGCAGGCTAAAGAACATCAAGTTCCCGTTATTAATAATTTAGGAATTGAAAACACTAAAAAGAGGATGCTAACCCTTATACGGGAAAATTGTGCTGAAATTATCCTGCGCCACACTGTAGACCAATTAGAAGAGGTAACGGATATCATCATCAACAAGTACGGGGGCCGTATTGTAGATGTTTCCTACTTTTTACCTGGCTTCGGAGAACCATTAAAAAGAAAAGTTAATGTTTACGACCCTATTGAAGCCCAGAGGTTTATTAATCTCATTAATGAAAATCCAAAAAGACGCAAAGACTTGCAGGGACTCTATGATCTATCCAGTAACGTTCACAGCAATCGAATCTGTGCTCCAGATGATGAAAGTCTTCAGAAAATCATAAAGGAACTAGAAGATAAGGGTCTGGTTTATAGTCCCGAACAGACTAAATAATTTTTTTAATCCATCCATTCAATTTTAGGAGAATTTTATTTTGAACACCATGCTTTCGGACTGTCCTGTCTGCGGGAAAGAGAAATGCGTGGAAGTAACCACCAAAACCGACAACATCCCCTACTTTGGGGAGATCCTGGAGTCAACCCTCCTGTGTCAGAAGTGTGGATACAAGCACGCCGACACTATTTGTCTAGAACAAAAAGACCCAGTGCATTACACCCTACGAATTGGTAAAGACCAGTTAAACTCTAGAGTCATTAAGTCACAGTCAGCTACCCTCAGCATACCAGAGTTAGGTCTTAAAGTAGAACCAGGGCCCAAGTCGCAGGGTTACGTTTCCAATGTGGAGGGAGTGTTGGACCGTTTCCAGAAGGCAGTTTTAACAGCCATCGCCTGGTCAGATGATCCTGAAATCGAAACTAACGCCAGACAGATATTGCAAAGTATGGATCAGATTAAAAGTGGAGAGAAAAAAGTAGATTTAATTGTGGAAGATCCTTTCGGTCATAGTGCTATTTTTGATAAGGGTGCTGTGAAGCGAGCTCTAACTGAGGAAGAGTTAAAACATCTTAAAACTGGTTTTACCACTATAAATACCGACTAAATAAACTATAGATACCGGCTGTATATATTATCACTGATTATGATTTTTAAAATTAAATAATATTATTTTAAATTGAAAAAATTGAAATAAAATAATTAAATAAAATAAAAAAAACGAAGATTAATCGAAAATATCATCTTCGTTAGTTGGATCAGCAGCGTTAAGCCTTAAAGTAACCTTAACATCCATACTTAAGGCATCACAATCAGCTTTTATAGCGTCCAAATGTTTCAAAATCCTTACTTTCTCTTCATTGATCCTTTCAATGTTTTGGTAGGGATAAATGGATTCTTTTAGCATTTCATATTCAATGGTAGTGTAAGGATACTGATTTAACTGGTCACAGACTTTTTCCAAGACGTCCCCTAAAAACCGGTTCATTTCTACTTTTACTCGCTCCCGGATCATCTTATCGCTGTCCAAGTTCTTTTTCATAAGACGCACTACTTCAGCCTTGGCAAAGGGTAGACTTTCGTCTTCTTCTTCAGTTAACTCGTCATCTTGAAATTCTTCAGTCAAATCCTCTTCATTGCCGGTTAAATCTTCGTCCATTTCATCATTATCTTGAGTTTCGTTTGTAAATTCTCCATCCTGAACTTCTTCTGTAAATTCTTCCTTCCGTTCTTCGTCCATTCTATCAATCTCCATAACTATTAATTTGGAAATTATTTCATATAAAAGCTATGGTTAAAATGAAAAATTCAATAAAATTTATACTATTAAGGTCCCCAGACCTATGAATTATGATAGGTTTCTATAAAAATTATAAAAATTAGTTGAAAATATTCAATTTATAGTAAAGCAAGTACACATCCCCATCAACTATTTACCATCAACTTCCAGGCTAAGGTCCAGGGATTTAGCAGAGTGAGTAATAAATCCAGTAGATATAACATCGACTCCTGTCTTTGCATAGCGTGCTATGTTATCTTGATCAATGCCACCGGAAACTTCGATTAAAACAGTTTTTCGAAGTTCTTTATCTTCAAGAACGTTTAATACTTCTTTTACTTCGTTGGGAGTCATATTATCCAAAAGAACAATGTCTGCACCACACTGTGCAGCTTCCACAGCTTGTTGGAGAGTGTCAGCTTCGACTTCAATTTTTTTAGTGAAACTGGCATGTTGGCGAGCCTTTTCAACTGCTTCGGTGACGCTGCCCACCAGGACCAGATGATTGTCCTTGATTAATACCAGATCATCCAGACGGTAGCGATGAGTATCTCCACCTCCCACCCGGATGGCATCTTTTTCAAAAAATTGAAGTCCAGGAGTGGTTTTACGAGTTCCAGCTATTATTACTGAGGAATTTACCCTTCGAACTGTGCTTATCATCTGTTTGGTGAGAGTAGCTATTCCACTCATCCTCATTAGCAGATTCAAAACAGTTCTCTCCACACTTAAAATAAAGCGAGCTTCTCCTTCCAATTCCATAATTACTTCTCCGGGGAATACCTGATCCCCGTTGTGTTTTTTAAGGATCGTATTAACTGAGAATTCCTTGAAGATCAAAACAGCCAGATCCATGCCAGCGACAGTCCCTCTCTCTTTGACCACTATATGGGCTTTAATTTTCATCGAAGCGGGTATTAATGCTGTGGTGGTGAGGTCTTCAAATCCAATGTCCTCATATACCAGACGAACCAGGTCTTGTCTCATGATCATCTACACCTAATAATAAGAGCTTGCTTATTAATTATTAATATATAAACTGGGAATATAAATGTTCATAGCATAAAAATGTAGGTTATTAAAATCGCCTTAATACATGGTGCTTTATACAATGGAACTCGTCTTTTTAGGAACGTCATCGGCGGTCCCCACCAATCATCGCAACCACTCGGCAGTGGCTTTAAAGGCTTTTGGTGAGCTAATGCTCTTTGATTGTGGGGAGGGTACCCAAAGGCAAATGACCAGAATACGGTTGAGTCCCATGAAGGTGAAGCGTATATTCCTTACTCACCTGCACGGTGACCATTTCTTAGGATTACCTGGCATGATCCAGTCCATGGCCTTCCGGGGACGGGAAAATCCCCTTTATATTTACGGACCTGATGGTACTCATAATGTAGTGGAGATTATAAAGAAATTAGGTTATTTCGCACTTACTTTTCCCATTATAACCCATGAAATCCATGAAGGACTTGTTTTAGAAGAAGAAGGATATCGAATAAATTGCTGTCCAATGCACCACTCGGTTTTGAATTTGGCCTATGCTGTTGAAGAAAAAAGAACCCCCAGGTTCCTGCGAGATGAGGCCCTTAAGCTGGGCTTAATTCCAGGTCCTGATTTTGGAAAGCTGCAAAAAGGCATACCAGTTAAAGTGGGAGATCATACAATAGAACCGCATCAGGTTCTGGGAGAAGAACGTAAAGGCCGCAAGATAGTTTATTCAGGTGACACCCGTGTCTGTCATGAGATGGTCCATTTCTCATCTGGAGCAGATTTACTTATACACGAGTCTACATTTGACGGCAGCCAGGAAGATAAAGCTCAGACCACTGGCCATTCTACATCCAGGGGTGCCGCCCAGGTAGCCCAAGATGCTAAAGTCAGCCAGTTGATCTTAACCCATCTAAGTACCCGTTATCATAATACTGATGTCATGCAAAAAGAGGCTGCCGAAATATTTCCCAATGTGTTGATAGCCGAAGATCTGATGAATGTGGAGGTGAAACGCCGTGCAGATTGATCCATTACTACAAGATGTGATTGTTAGCATTATTACTCTAGTTGGTTCCCTACTTATCTATGAGTGGTTCTCTTACTTCTTAAACCGGATAAAACAACGTTTAAACCTGGAAGTGACCCTCATACAAGTGTTAAAGGAAATTATCAAGTACAGCCTCATTGCTCTGGCGGCGACCATTATCCTTAAGGAATGGGGTGTGGATATTGCCCCTATTATCGTGAGTTTGGGTATTGTGGGTGTGGCCGTGGGTTTTGCTGCCCGTGACACCATCTCCAACTTTATATCGGGGATGTTTATCTTGGCGGAACAGAGCTTTCGGGTGGGTGACACCCTGGAAATCGCTGGTCACCAGGGTAAAGTAAAGAAAGTGGGATTTAGGGTAACTACTCTGTCTACTGCAGATAATAAAATCATCACCGTGCCTAACTCCTCATTTTCCAAGAATCCCTATATTAACTTCACCACACTGGAAACCCGACGGGTAGATTTGAAAATCAACATCCCTTACAGTAAAAATTTAGAAAAGTTGATCCCATCTCTCTTGCAGTTAGCCGGAGAGATTTCATGGGCTCAAAAGGAGCCAGAACCAAAAATTCTTATAAAAGAAATGACAGATATGGGTATCAAGGCCACCCTGAGTGTTTGGACCAACCAACCCCGCAAGGTGGCAGAGTACAAATCACAATTAGCCCGCAAGGTAAAAGATCTTCTGGTGGACAATAATGAGAAAGTATAGAGTATATTCAGTTTTAATTTTGTTCTCTTGCATCTTTTTATCATTAGGAATAGTTATGGCCGGGTTTGATCAGTTTGATCGGCTACAAAGTGCCCAAAAAAGCATTACTGTTTATAAGGAAAAAATGAGCAACCCGGTAAATGCCCTGGACCCTACTTCAGCCTCGGCAGGTTATTTAAACTATAATCTGGCGATACCCAAACTGGGAGTGAACTGTAACATCCGAGGAGATACTGTTAACGCTTATAATTCAGTTTATCACTATTCCGAAAGTGTTATGCCCGGTCAACCCGGAGAATGTGGGCTTTTAGGTCATCGAACCACTTATTCAGGATTATTCAAAAATATAGGTTCTTTACAGGTAGGAGATGAAGTTATAATCAGAGACTACAACTCTCAAAAGAAATACGTCTACCAGGTGACTTCTAATGGTAATGATATTCGCTGGGACTATAAAACCAACCCGATTCGTTTTGCCCAGGAAGGAGAACCACGTCTTCTAATAATGACCTGCTATCCGCCAGGTAGAAAACAAGCAGCTTACATCATGCACTGTAAATTGGTTTCCAGCGGACCACTAAAGTAAATCTGTTCACTTTTTATTACATTCAAAAACAACAATATTTATGTAGAAGAGCAATATATTGAATGTGGGAAAACACCACATACTCAAAAGTGAAAACGTTGTATTAATATTACAAAAGATTTTATTATGATGTAATCATTCTTTTGTAGCCACATAATAGGATTTGAAGCAATACAAAGAGTTTATTCACTTTTTTATTAAAAATGTGCAAGTGTGGTATCAACACACATAAGTAGTAGAAATTCAATATATTAAAAAACTATCCACTAAACGGAATCGATTTTTTTTAAATTTAAGATTCTTCCAATAAACGAAAAATATAATGAATATTAGGGGATTTTAAAATGGTGGAAATCAAAATTGACGAAGATGCATGCGTGGGATGCGGATCATGCGTAGATGACTGTCCCAACGATGTGTATAAAATGAATGAGGAAACCTGGAAGACCGAAGTTATTAAGGTAGAAGACTGTATGGCCTGCCTATCTTGCCACGAGATCTGTCCAGCCCAAGCCATGGAACACCGCGACATACATGTTGCTAAAAGGTTATACATCGACCGGAAAGTTAACGATGTTCTAAACAGGATGATCTGAGGGATTAACATGGATATGGAAATTGAAGAAGTAAAAGGAACATTCCGACCAGAACTCATTCCCAAAGAAACTGGAGGAAACATCGGAGACTACGAAGAAGCACTCCACGTGTTGATGAAGTTCGTAGGGTCCATGTCCAGTGCCCTGGAACAGGTTTCTGGAAGGGGAGCTAACGCCATCGTATACCAGGCTGGTAAACGGATGGGACACGAAGCCGGGAAAATGGTGGACAAAACCGACAATCTGGAACTGGCCATGCAAGAACTCTCAGAGATTCTGGGTATCGAGTTCTACTTTGAAATGTGGAAACCATCCGATCAGGAAGGTTACACCATCGAAAAGGGCAACGAAACCGTAGTAAAACTACTATTCATGGACTGCGTTGTTCGCCAGACACTACGAAGGACTGGACTTCCTCAAAAAGGACCATTATGCTACCTGTTATATGGTTACATGGTGGGAGCTGTGGAAGAAGTGATGAGCATTAAAGGGAAAGTAGACATCGACCATGTAGGGCCCAATGCCTGTTTAAAAACGTTAACCATTAAATGGGGTGGTAAATAATGGTAACCATTGCCCTGGAAACACTGGCCAGCTGTTCTGGCTGTGAAATATCAATTTTAGACCTTCACGAAGACTTACCTAAACTCCTGGAAAAAGCAGAACTGGTATATGCACCAGTTTTAATGGACACCAAAGAACTACCGGAGAATATTGACATTGCCATTGTCTCTGGATCAGTTCGAAACAAGGAAAATCAGGAACGTCTGGAGGAATTAAGGCAGAAATCCAAAATCTTAATTGCCTACGGTACCTGCGCCTGCTATGGTGGAATAACTGGTATGGCAGATTTGTATACTCAAGACGAGGTTACATCCCGTACTTACTCTGACAACCCCAGTACTGAGTCCGCTCCACTACCTAACGAAGTAGTACCAGAATTATTAAGCATTGTACACCCGGCTGCTGATTTTACAGAGATCGATGGATTCATACCTGGCTGTCCTCCTAAGGAACAGTTAACAGGAGACATCCTTATACCTCTCATTAACGACGAAGCACCTGACGTTCCGAAAAAGAGTGTTTGTGCTGATTGTCAGCGGGAAATGGAACACGTGGAATATGATAAAATACATCGCCGAGTGGAAGGCGACCCCGAACCAGGAAAATGTTTCTTATCCCAGGGATATGTCTGCCTGGGTTCAGTAACTCTGGGACGTTGCGGCGGACTGTGCACTGAAGCAGGTGTTCCCTGCCACGGCTGTGGAGGACCTTCCCTGGATGTTATTCGGGAACCAAGCCACGATATCTACAACGGTGTTATAAAGAGAATCGCTCACATCTCCAAGATGCCAGAAAAAGACGTGGAAAAACAACTCTACGATATTGGACATGTTATCTACGGATTTGTGATTGGAAGTATTATCATGGAGGACAAACAGGTCTCCCTAATACCACAATTGGTGAAAAAATAGGTGATTATCATGAAAAATATCGAAATTAGTCCAGTAACCCGTATTGAAGGACACGCCAAAATCACCGTGCAGGTGGACGACGCTGGAAATGTGGCCGACGCCCACTTTCACGTTATGGAGATCAGAGGATTTGAAAAGTTTTTAGAAGGTGCAGCAGTAGAGGAAGCACCACGTATCACACCACGTATATGTGGTATATGTCAAACCGCTCACCACTTGGCATCTGCCAAGGCCACCGATCAAATATTTGGACTGGAACCACCAGAAACTGCTAAAAAGTTAAGGGAACTCATGTTACTGGGCCAGTACATCCACTCTCATTCCCTGCACTTCTACTTCCTGGGAGCACCCGACCTGGTAATGGGTCCTGAATCAGACCCTGCCATGAGAAACGTTTTAGGGATTTTAAAGACCAACCCTGCTCTGGCTTCCATGGCCATTCAGACCCGGAAAATAGGACAGGAAATAACCGGAGCAGTTGGAGGTAAACCAATCAGCCCTGTAACTGCCGTTCCGGGCGGGCAGTCCCGAGGACTGACTTCTGAGCAGCAAGCTGATCTGTTAACTAAGGCTAAAAGTGCAGTAGAACTGGTAGAACAAGGTGTTGAAGTTGCTAAACCATTGTTCACCCAGTATGCTGATGCCATCGAACTTTTAGGACCGGTGGAAAGTCACTTTGGAGCCCTGACCAAAAATGATGGGGATATCGAATTCTACGATGGAAATGTTAAGATTATTGACCCTGCAGGTAACCCGGTTCACCAATTTGGGTCAGGAGACTACCTGGACTACATTGAAGAGAAAGTACAGCCATGGTCTTACCTTAAATTCCCCTACTTGAAGCAGATCGGATTCCCCGAAGGAAATTACCGAGTGGGGCCCCTGGCTCGACTCAATGTAGCCAGTAAACTGCCTACTGAGAAAGCTTCCGAACTCTTTGCCGAGTACAAAGAAAACTATGGAATTGCCCAAAACCCGCTGTTGTATCACTATGCCCGTCTTATTGAACTAATGTATGCCTCCGAACGAGCCGTACAGCTTTTAGAAGACGATAGCATCACCAATACAAATATTAGGCAGAACCTAACTGAACCACTCATGACCAAGGATGAGGCTAAAGAATCCGGTGAAACCCGTCGAGGAGTGGGCATGATCGAAGCTACCCGTGGAATCCTGATACATGACTATGAAACTGATGGAGCTGGCTTCATAACCCGTGCCAACTTGATTGTGTCTACCGGTCAAAACAACCTGTCCATGGATATCGGTGTACGAGAAACTGCCAAGAAAATGATCCATGGTGAAGAAGTTTCAGAAGGATTGAAAAATCAACTGGAAATGATCATCCGAGCCTACGACCCATGTCTTTCCTGTGCCACTCACGCCATAGACGGCAGTTCTCCATTAGGAGTGGAAATCTATGACCTGGAAGGGAAATTACTCAGTAAACAGATGATCTAGAGGTTTTACCTCTCTTCTTTCTTTTTTTGTTTTTTATGTTGTGACTTGTTAGTTTGTGGGCTTTAAATAAAAATGTAAGTAATGTATTTATATGTACTGAATTGTAATTATATACATGGCCAAGAAAAAAAGTGTTTACATCCGTCTGGAACCAGAATACATAGAAAAAATTGATAAGATCGCTAAAAAAGAGGACAGGTCTAGATCGTATGTTATAAGGCAGTTGGTAGTAGAAGGGTTAAAGTAATACTTTTTTATTAATAATTAATAAAAGTATGTGACCTAACAATTCACGTGTAGAGTGGTTATTTTATAATAGAGTATTACCTCTTAAGGATGGAGTATTACCTCTTAAGGGTGGAGTATTACATCTTAAGGAATTTATAAGAATATTTGATGTAAAGAATATTTGATTAAATTTAATTTATCTGATCATTAATTTTTGAATAGGTATTAATTCAGATAAACATGAAAGCCAATTAATACCGAAGATGAACCTCTTAATACTTCCAGATTCTGGTCCCCCTAATTTTCTAATGGTTTTATATCCACCAAGTATTAACAATAAACTATAAAAGCATATTAATAATAATCTGAAAGCAAAAGAGAAACGATTAATTATCCCATTTCCATACTAAAAAATAGATGATACCATGAAACCATTCCTACCCACTAAATTTCAACTGGAACACGTCTTCTTCGGCCAAGGCGGTGTGAATCAACTGACCCTGGAAGATGAGAAGTTAATTTTTCGCTGGGAATCTTCCATCAACCGGGATGAAACTCTCAGGGAGGTGGAGATAGAACCTTTAGATCAGGAATGGCTCCAGTTCTGGTCTGTGCTGGATGAAATTGGAGTGTGGGATTGGGAAGAACAGTATCAACCACCGACAGATATTCTGGCTGATGGAGATATTTTCAGTATTGAAATTAATTATAGTGGTCAAAATATCAAAACCGACTGCTGGTGCAATGCTCCACCACGAATAGAAGAGTTTTATCATGCTCTGGAAGATCTAACCGATTTGAACTTCCAATTTCCAGGTGGTGTGAAAGACTAACCCAATTTCATTCTTTTTAACATTATCATTATCCTTTAACAGAATCCATTTTTCGGAAAATATATTATCCAATTGATCGAATAAAAAATTAAGGAATATAATTTTTAAAAATCTAACACCGGAAAATATGTGATCTGATGAGTGATCTGGAGATAGAAGAGCAACTGGAAAAAGTTCTAAAAGAATTGAACCAGACTAAGGGTGTCGAGGGATCAATAATTATCAACTCCGTAGGAGATGTCTTAAAACATACTCTCCGATACAGTGGAGACATCGACTTATTTGGCCCCATGGCTCAGATTATAGATAGCTCTTCCCAACGACTTTTGGGATCAGCAGGCCTGGGACAGATGGAAAAAGTCCTCCTGGAATCTAAGAAGGGCAAATCCCTATTTTTACAGTTTGAAAAAGTTCATTTAATCATATTAATTGAGAAAAAAGCCAATCTAGGAATGGTTATGCGAGCCGCCCATCAGGCATCTCCCCAAATAATTGAAATAACCCGGGACATGGTAGTGGAAGAACCCGTAGCGATGGAAGTTGAAGTTCCAGAAGTTGAGGTAGAAGAAACTTCCAAAGAAGTTGTTGCTGAAGAAAAGATAGAGGCCCAAGTAGTTGCTGAAGAAAAAGTGGATGCCGAAGTAGTTGCTGAATCAGAAACAAAAATTACTGAACCAATCTCAGAGCCTACCAAACCAATTTCAGAGTCAGAAATTATATCAGAACCTGAAATCGTGCCCGAACCTACTCCAGAACCTATCATTGAACCCGTAGAAGCAAAGCCCCAGGCAGCCAAGATGCAGGTTGAAAATCTTAAAGAACCAGGTCTAGAAAAACCTGCAGTCACAGAAAAACTTTCCGAAGTAAAGAAACCTTCAGAAATCACCCCAGAAGAACCTAAAAAAGAGGAACCTTCCGAACTTATTCCATCCATCCGTCCCCCCATATCACTACCTACCCTTCCCACCGAGGTTATTGTACCAGACAATGCCAAGGATAGATCAGATCTTATCCTGGAAATCTACGAAACACTTTTCATGGCTATGGCCATTGGTGCTAGTAAAGTTATGGGTGTCTCCCCGGCCAGGGGCTTAACTAAGAAATTCTTACCATCCCGTGAGTATAAAGAACTCTTAAATGGAGTGGATGTGAAAAACAACGCAGCCATTGACTTTGCTGCTTTGAAGAAGAATGCTGAAAAAATACCCATTAATAACAGAGAGGAAATATTCCTTAGAGATTTCAGCCAGATTATTAAAGTTATAACGGATAATTATGGCAAAGTAATGGGCTACGATGCCTTCCGAGGAATGGTTAGATCGGAATTCCAGGCCATAAATAACTCTTTTGGAGAGGCCATGGATCAACTTGGTATCAAAGAAAAAATGCATCCAGAGCTCCAAAAACTGCTTTAACTAATTTTATTAAGTCTTTATATGAAAAAGTCCCATAGTGGGCATTGACGATGAAAAGGTGATCATAATGAGCGGACCGTGGGTTGAGAAGTATCGACCACAGACTTTAGATGAAGTGGTTGGTCAAGAACACATTATAGACAGGCTGAAAAGATACATGGAAGAAAAGAGCATGCCTAACCTCATGTTCACAGGACCGGCCGGAGTAGGTAAAACCACCACTGCCCTGGCTCTTGCCAAAGCCACTTTGGGCGAGTACTGGAAACAAAACTTTCTGGAACTCAATGCATCCGATGCTCGGGGAATTGATACTGTAAGAAAGGACATTAAAAGTTTCTGCCGACTAAAGGCAGTGGGCGCACCCTTTCGGATCATATTCCTGGATGAAGTGGACAATATGACTAAAGACGCTCAACACGCCCTTAGAAGAGAAATGGAGATGTACACTAAGACTTCCTCCTTCATTTTATCCTGTAACTATTCATCCAAGATCATCGACCCTATCCAATCCCGGTGTGCTATTTTTCGCTTCGCCCCTGTGAAGGGACACCAGATTATCAAACGTTTAGAGGTTATTTGCCAGAAAGAAAACCTCAACTACACCCCCGGAGCACTGGAAAGTATTGTCTACTTTGCCGAGGGAGATCTGCGTCGGGCTGTTAACATTTTACAATCTTCAGCTACCTTGGGAGAGGAAATAACTGAAGAAAACATCCATGAAGTTGTTTCCAAAGCCAAACCCAAGGATGTGCGGAGAATAATTAATTTAGCCCTGGAAGGCGAGTTTATAGCCGCCCGAGACCTTTTAAGAGAGGTAATGGTGGTACAGGGTACCAGTGGAGAAGATATGATTACCCAGATCTACCAGGAAGTTTCCAGGATGTCCATGGAAGGATTGATAGAGGAAAATAACTATATTTACTTAGTGGATAACATTGGGACCTATGATTATCGTATACGAGAGGGCAGCAACCCCCGCATACAACTGGAAGCTCTTTTAACTAAATTTTTACCAACCGCGAAGGCAGATTAGGATGTTGTGGACCGAAAAATACCGGCCCAAAACATTTGATGATGTTCTGGGTAACCCTAAAGCCAAAGAACAGATTGAAAAGTGGTTGGAGAGCTGGTTAAAGGGAGAACCTCAACAGTGCCTACTTTTGGTTGGTCCTCCTGGTACTGGTAAGACTACTTTGGCCCATCTGGCCGCTGAACATTTCACTGAATCAATAGAGCTTAACGCTAGTGATAAGCGGTCCCAGGATGCGTTACAACGGAGTGTGGGAGAGGCATCATCATCTCAGTCACTGTTTGGTACGGGTTTGAAGCTCATAATACTGGATGAAGTAGATGGGATTCATGGCACCGAAGATCGGGGCGGTATCAGGACTATAAACAAGATCCTCCAGGAAAGCCAGCACCCGGTCATTATGATGGCCAACGATCTCTATAGTAAACGGATCACTGGACTCAAGAGCAAATGTAATCTTATAAAGATTCAAAAAGTCCACACCAACTCTATTATAGCTCTGATGAAACGCATATGTGTAAAAGAAGGTGTTAAATTTGAGGAACATGTCCTGCGCACTCTGGCCAAACGTTCCCGCGGAGATTTAAGATCCGCCATTAACGACTTGGAGATTATGGCCAGGGGCAGTGAGTCCATCACATCACAAGATCTGGAATCTCTGGCTGAGAAGGATCAGGTGCAGAACATATTCGACTCAGTTCGAACTGTTCTTAAAAGCAAAAATCCGCGGAGAGTTAAGGATGCTCTGCGTCTGGAAGCAGAGCCCAGTTTTATACTGGAACTTATTGCCGAGAACATTCCCAGGGAGTATGAGAAACAGAGCGAAATTGAAAAGGCCTATGATATGGTGGCTGAAGCTGACCTCTACTTAGGAAGGGCATTTAACACCCGCCATTACGGCTATTGGAAATATACTTATGATTTAATGGGTGTAGGAGTTTCTCTGGCTAAACAGGAGACTTACCGTAAGTTCACCCGCTATTCCAACTCTACCATGTTCGGTTTCCTATCTAAAAACCGAGCTAAAAGGGATCTAAGAGACCGAGTTGCTACCAAGGTTGGAGAAAAACTACACACTTCCCGTAAGGTGGCCATTGAACAGTTTCCCTACCTGGAGATGTTGTTCCAGGAAGATGAACCGGCCTGGGAGTTAGCCCAGTATTTCGATCTGGATGATGCTGATGTGAAGCAATTCCGTTCCCGTAAGATACCAGTGAAGGTTCGCAGGGTAGCAGCTAAAAAAGAAGCTGCTTTAAAAAAACAAAAGGAAGAGAAAAATTCCCATGTAAATACATCTCCTACTAATAAAAAAGATTCTCAAAATAATGAGGAAGTATCTCCTGCAGAAAATAAAACATTAAAATCTTCCAGAGACTCAAAAAAGACTGCAAAAAAAGAAGTTTCTAAAAAAGATTCAGAGAAAAAAAAGGAATCACAAACTTCTCTTTTCAATTTTTAATTAATAGATTGATTAGTAACTAACCCCCATGAATAACATTTAAAACCTTTATTTTATCATCACTGGTCAATATTTCGCTCTCACTGACAATAGTACCGTTCTTTATTATCATTCCTTCAAATATGCTGATCCCTAATTGGTCCATTAATTCTTTTCCAGTTATTTTTTCAAAGGTTATTTTCTTTTTCTTCATCAGTTCCCATTCCATCCGTTACTGTTATTTTCAATTTTAACATCCCCTTAATTATATTAACTATTGTTATATTTATTTAAAATAAAAAAACAGGGTTATTACATCCCTGCTTTTTCTAATATAACATCAGCTACCTGTTGGGCACTTTCAAATGGAAAATCATCGGCAGTCAACAATTTTCCAGCTTGGTCAGTAGTCATCTCCACTTCTCCTGCTTTACAGGTAGTGTCTGCACCGTTGGGAAAAGCCGCCAGTAATGCTTCGGGGGTTTCTATGGGAACTGAACTCCGGCCAATACTCCTACAATTTGAGATTTGATTTCTTCTTTCACATCCATTGACATCACCTCATATAATTACATACGACTATGAGAAAATAGGAATATGTAGTTACCTGTCATAAAAATATACTAACTACATTAAAATGACTTTAAGAAGAAATGCTCATTATTAATTGGAATTTCAATAAAAATAAAGAAAAAGTAGGAGTTGAAAAAAGGAAATTATTAATTTATTCAGCGTCCATCATTTCGCCGTATTCGATTTCTATTTCACAGCCTTTAGGACCGCAGCAGAAGTGTTGTAGGTCAAATTTTGCTTGCACGTTTTCACCTCATGTTATATTGTTACCCCGTCACTTACAATATTATACACCTGACGGTTATGAAACTATACGTTCTTCTACTATATAAAAATAACCCTTAAAGTTAGCAGAAAAACTTTTATGATATCACCATTATTATTAAATATATGGAAGGATCACCCGATATCTTTGAAATAAAAAAGATCCTGGAACTGATGCAACGCGATGTTAAAAGACTCATTGAGAGTAGTAACCAACAACAAATCGATTTACTGGTTGAAAGTTCAAAAAAAGATTTTTGCAACGCATTTAAGGAATACATACGTCAGGATATCCAGGAAAACCTGGAAAAGGGTATGTTATATCCTTGCCAAATGAGAGACGAATGTAAGTCCCGATTCACTGATTTTCTAGAAAATAATGCCAGTCTCATTGGACAGGAAGAAGTCACCAAAGAACTTATAGTTAAAAATCAGGCTAAACTAGTGGAATTAGAGGAAGAAGCTCCTTTTAAAAAGTGTGACAAGTGTTTCCTGGAAATAAACACCCTATTTAAAAAACAGATCCGTTTGATGCGTTCTTTAAGAATTTACAGTTCCCCTAAAGAAAAAAATGAGGATATATCCTGTCTATCAGAAGAGTACATGGTTAAAAACGTCCTCGACCCATTGTCCAATCAACAAAGACTCCAAATTTTAAAATCCGTAGCCACTCAAACCCAGACTTTCTCCAACCTCTCCGAAACCACTGGATTAAAGGGAGGCAACCTACTCTTCCACCTGCAAAAGCTTACCGAAAGCGACATGATACTGCAACGCCACGAAAGGGGCGATTATATGATAACTGAAAAGGGTTACAATATTTTAATGACACTCTCCGAGCTGAATTGTCTGCTGACTACTAGAAACAAATCTTAATATTTAAATCCAAATTTCTATATTTACTAATCTATTCTTTCAAAAATAAAGCCGCTTTATACATCTTCTCCCGTACATCCGGGATAAAAGTGGATAAAAATTCTACCATTTCCTTAGGATAACCTTCAGTCTTTTTCAGTCGGCATGAGGAGTTCCAAGACTCTATCCATATCCGAGGGACATTTATCAAAGGATATATTAACTCATACCCATCCCAATATTTCTTACTCGATTCCATAGTGATTTTCTCACCATCAAGCATCTGACTTATGAGGTTTTCCACTTCAAAATCCAGATCAAATGGCAGGGCAACTTTATGAACATCTAATCTATCCAAATCATTCCATAAATCCCCCCTCAAAATTTTAATACCATATTTACGAGTATAGGGTTCTAAAACCGCGTTTAGGGTTAAATTAGCACAATTATCATCCTTAATGATAAATATATTCTCCCGAGGTTGTAGTTCATTTTTCAAGTTACGGGAAGCTCGGGTAGCTATTTTTTGAAATCCCTTGGAACGAACAACCATGATTTCAGGAAATTCATCTGAAAATAGTTCTTCCTTTGCACGGGAAAACTTTGAAAACCTTAAGTTATTTACCAGTACCTGGTCTGGAAGGATGCTTACAAAACGGGTGTCAACACCGATCTTCTGAAGATAACAGGCTATTTCGAGAGTCATGGTATCAAAATTATATTCCTAATATGATTCCTAATATGAAATATGATTCCTAATATGAAATATGATTCCTAATATGAAATATGATTCCTAATATGA
>Ga0187786_10000143_pt1 | contig 23208 bp, 18 predicted proteins | sample 0815_BV2_10_20_M_FD_132449 | JGI IMG/M metagenome (GOLD analysis project Ga0187786, IMG submission 132449) | Tropical peat soil microbial communities from peatlands in Department of Meta, Colombia - 0815_BV2_10_20_MG | ecosystem: Environmental > Terrestrial > Soil > Wetlands > Peat | place...
CCTTCAGGCCGCCCTCGCCGGCCAGGAAAGGAAGCGGCAGCAGGCGCTGGCCATCGAACGCATGGTCGACGATCTCAAGGCCGACACGCTGCCGGCCGAGTTCTCGCCGCTGCTAGCGCAGCTGCTCTACAAGCCCGACCGCAATCGGCCGGAAACCAAGGCCCTGGAAGCCGCCTGCGCTGACACCGGCCTCTCCGTGCCACGGCTGATGCAGCGCTGTGGCGCCATCGCGGACACGCACGACTACCACCTTGGCCGTTTCCTGTTCGAGTACTTCCCGCAGGGCACCGACTTCCCGGCATTCGCCGAACCCGCCGGCATCGGCGATCTGCCCTTGGCCGAAGTGCGCGCATTCTCCATCGACGATGCCCAGACGACCGAGATCGACGATGCCTTCTCGGTCACGGTTGGTGACGATGGCGGCATGCGCATCGGTATCCACATCGCCGCCCCCGGACTGGGTATCGCGCCCGACTCCGACCTCGGCCGCATTGCGCGCAATCGGCTGTCTACGGTGTATATGCCGGGGCGCAAGATCACCATGCTGCCTGACGCCGCCGTGGAGCAATTCACGCTCGGCGCAGGCAAGACCGTGCCGGCAATATCGCTCTACCTCGATGTCGCCGCCGACTTGTCGGTGCAGGGGCACGAAACGAGGCTGGAGCGAGTGCCTGTGGTGGCCAACCTGCGCCACCACGACATCGAGCCGGTGTTCAACGAGCAGACGCTGGCCGATGGTCTGGGCGAGTTTCCCTTCCACGACGAACTGAAACGGCTGTGGGAACTGGCGACGGTGCTCGAAGCCGGCCGCGGCAAGCCGTCGGCGACGCCGCAGCAGAAGGACTACAGCTTCACGGTCGACTGGGATATCGCCACCGAAGACGGCCCCGGCCGGGTGGACATCACCGAGCGGCCACGCGGCTCGCCGCTGGACAAGCTGGTCGCCGAGCTGATGATCGTCGCCAACGCCACCTGGGGCGCACTGCTGCGCGATGCCGGCGTGGCGGCGCTTTACCGCGCGCAAACGGTCGGCAAGGTGCGCATGACCACGGCGGCGGCGGCCCACGAAGGCCTCGGCGTCGATTGCTACGCCTGGTCGTCCTCGCCATTGCGCCGCTACGTGGATCTGGTCAACCAGTGGCAACTGATCGCGCATCTGCGGGGCGAAACGCCGCCGTTCACGGCCAAGTCGGCCGAGTTCCTCGCCGCCCTGCGCGACTTCGAACTGACCTACGCCGCCTATGCCGAGTTCCAGCGCGGCATGGAGCGCTACTGGTGCCTGCGCTGGTTGCGGCAGCAACAAGAGTCAGTCATGGCGGCACGCGTCCTGCGCGAAAGCCTCGTCCGGCTGGAGCATCTGCCGCTGGTGCTGCGGGTGCCGTCCCTGCCTGTCCTGGACCGGGGCATCCGGGTGCGGCTGAACATCGAGGACATCGACCTGCTGGACGCCGAATGCCGCGCCAGATTCCTCGAACCGCTGCCCGTCGAGGGATCCGGCGACACATTCGAAGAGGACGAGGCTGCGGAGTAAAATCCCGGCTATGCCTGCCTTGGCCTGGCCCCCCTTTCTTGCGGACATGGAGCCGCAGCGCCGCAATCTGACCCTCGCGCTGGGAATATCGCTGTTCCTGCACGCGATCGTCCTGTCCATCCATTTCCGGCTGCCCGATGTCCTCAGCAAGGCGACGGAGCACGCGCTCGACGTCATCCTGGTCAACAGCAGGAGCGCGAAGAAGCCCGACAAGGCCCAGGCGAAGGCACAGGCCAACCTCGACGGTGGCGGCAACACCGACGAGGACCGGCGCGCCAAGACACCGCTACCGGTTTCGCCCAAGGTTCGCGAGGGCAACGACCTCCTGGACGCCCACCGGCGGGTGGCCGAACTGGAGGCACAGCAGCAGCAGTTGCTGACCCGGCTGAAAAGCCAGAAGCTCGTGACGACCGACACGCGTCGAAACGAGCAGGCGCCGCCCGGGCCACCCGCCACCTCGGGACTGGACCTGGCCAACGCCGCCCTCAGTCTCGCCCGCCTGGAGGGCCAGATCGCACGCAATATCGAGGACTACAACAAGCGGCCGCGCAAGAAGTTCATCGGCGCCCGCGTCGAGGAATATCGCTTCGCCCAGTATGTCGAGGATTGGCGCCTGAAGGTCGAGCGCATCGGCAACCTCAACTACCCGAACGCCGCCAAGGGGCGTCTCTACGGCAACCTGGTGCTGACTGTCGTCATCAAGGGCGACGGCAGCCTGGACCGGGTCGAGATCAACCGGCCCTCGGGGCAGAAGGTGCTTGACGATGCCGCCCGCCGCATCGTCGAAATGGCCGCACCCTATTCGCCCTTCCCGGACGCGATCCGCCGCGACACCGACATTCTGGAAATCACCCGCACCTGGTCGTTTACCACCTCCGACCGCTTGCAGTCCGACTAATGGCCGACAAGTACGCCGTCGTCGGCAACCCGATCGCTCATTCCAGGTCGCCGCGCATTCACGCGCTATTTGCCGCCCAGACCGGGCAGGACATGACTTACGAAGCGCTGCTGGCGCCAGTCGACGGCTTCTCGGCGACGGTACGCGACTTCATCGCCGCGGGCGGACATGGCATGAACGTCACCGTGCCCTTCAAGGAAGAAGCCTTCCGTCTGGCGACGCAATTGTCGGCGCGCGCCCGCGCTGCCGGCGCCGTGAACACGCTGACATTTGCCGGCACCGACATTCTCGGTGACAACACCGACGGCGCCGGACTGGTGCGCGACATCACCGTCAACCTCAGCCGCGAAATCGCCGGCAGGCGGGTGCTGCTGCTCGGTGCCGGCGGTGCCGCACGTGGCGTCATCCTGCCGCTGCTGGCGGAGAAACCGGCGTCGCTGATCATCGCCAACCGAACGATCGAAAAGGCCGTGCAGCTCGCCGGCGCCTTTCCCGGCAGCCACGGCTGCGGCTTCGAAGATGTCGCCGGCCAGGCCTTCGATCTCGTCATCAACGCCACCTCGGCAGGACTCTCGGGTGGCGTATTGCCACGACTGACTTTCGTCTTCGCTCCCGGCTGCCTCGCCTATGACATGGTCTATGGCAGGCAGACGGAATTCCTGCGACAGGCCAGCGCAGCGGGCGCCACCACCGTCGACGGCCTGGGCATGCTGGTGGAGCAGGCAGCGGAAGCTTTTCTCGTCTGGCGCGGCATGCGCCCCGACACGGCTCCGGTCCTCGCCGAACTGCGCCGGGCATGAGGCCGGCGCCGCGCTGGTTGCGCAGAGGCTTGCTGGGCCTGTTCGCCTTGGTCGCTCTCTGGCAGGGCTGGTATATCGGCGGCGTGTTGTGGTGGAAATATTTCGACCCGGGCACGACTGCCTTCATGCGCCAGCGCCTGGGGGAACTGCGGGAAAGGAATCCCAAGGCCGAACTGAGGCACCAGTGGTTGCCCTACGGACGCATATCGAATCAGCTCAAGCGCGCCGTGGTGGCCGCAGAGGACGACAAGTTCGTCGATCACGAGGGCTTCGACTGGGAAGGCATGCAGAAAGCCCTGGAGAAAAACCAGAGGACGGGCAAAGTCATGGCCGGCGGCTCGACCATCTCCCAGCAGCTGGCGAAGAATCTTTTCCTTTCCGCCAACAAGACGCCCTGGCGCAAGGCGCAGGAAGCCATCATCACCGTCTGGCTTGAATTGTTCTGGGACAAGCGGCGCATCCTCGAGGTGTATCTCAACTCGGTGGAATGGGGCGAGGGCATCTTTGGCGCCGAGGCCGCCGCCCGGCGTTACTACGGCGTCGACGCAAGCAGCCTGTCGGCGGAGCAGGCCGCCCGGCTGGCGGTCATGTTGCCGGCGCCGCGTCGTTACGAGCGGAATCCCTATTCCGCCTTCATGAACGCCCGTACCCAGATGGTCCTGGCGCGCATGCAGTATTCCGAGGTGCCATGAGCCTGGACTTGGGGCGTAGAATCGCGCCTTCCAAGCAGCTGCCATCATGAACGAAACTTCGCTTGTCCGCCCCCGCGCCGAAAATCAGTTCGAGCAGCACCTCTCCGAGGTGCAGCTCCTGCTCGCACGGCACCGGCGCATCGAGGACGTCGTTCATCGGCAGGACATGCCGCGCCATGATCTCGTCGAGGGCTTGGTGCACAAGCAACATCTGGTCGAATTGCAGAACCTGCTGCGGCGGCTGACGACGTCGGAAATCGCCCGCGTGCTGGATGCTCTGCCGGAAGAAGATCGCATCACGGCATGGAACCAGGTGGAAGAGCGGCGCTGCGATCTCATCCTCGAGTACGTTCCGGACGATGTCCGCGAGGAACTGGTCGGTGCGCGTCCTTACGCAAGCGCCAGAAACATGCTGAACGCATTCGAGCTGCGTAACGGCCGCCTCAGCCAGGTGCAGGTGGACAACCAGGGCGATCTCGCCAACATCAAGCCGATCTGGGTCGATCTGGTCGCCCCGACGCCGGCAGTACGGGCCTGGGTCGGCGAGTTCTTTCAACTCTACCTGCCGGATCCGGACGATCTGACCGACATCGAAGCCAGCGCGCGCTTCTTCGTAGACGACAACGGCGAGGTCCACCTGCACTCGGATTTCCTGCTCGACACCGAGAATGAATCACGCAACGTCGCCGTCGCCTTCATCCTGCACAACGACATTCTGTTCTCGGTGCGCAAGGAGGAACTGCCGGTGTTCCGCCTGCAAAGACTGCGCGCGCGCACCCAGCCCGGTTACGTGACCGAGGGCAAGGATGTTCTGCTCGACCTCTACGCAGCGGACGCCGAGTATTCGGCCGATGCCCTCGAAGACGTCTATGCCGACCTGGAGACGGTGGGCAGGAAGGTGCTAAACCCGCATGTCACCGACGACGAGGCGGCACTGATCCTTTCCGAGATTGCGCGCGGCGAAGACCTCAACGGCCGCATCCGCCGCAACGTGCTCGACACCCGCCGCGCCCTCTCCTTCCTGATGCGCGGCAAGTTCCTCACCGCCGACCAGCAGGACGACGCCCGCCAGATCCTGCGCGACATCGAGTCGCTCGACGTGCATACCTCGTTCCTGTTCGGCAAGATCAACTTCCTGATGGATGCCACGGTCGGCTTCATCAACATCAACCAGAACCAGCGCGTGTCGAAGCTGACCACCATCAGCGTCGTCTTCATGCCGATCAATATCCTGGCCGGCATTGGCGGCATGTCCGAGTTTTCGATGATGACAAAGGATATCCCGTGGCCGATTGCCTATACGGCGTTCACCATCGGCATGGCCATCGTCGGCTGGACAACCTATCAGGCCATCAAGTCCTTCGAACGCCGGAAGGCGAAGCGAAACCGGGAGGCCGGCCGGCTGCAACGGGAAGTGCCGCACACCAAGCTTCCCTAGTCCTCGTCAAGGTAAACCAGGGTACTGTTCACGCGGCTTTGCCATCCTTCCGGGTTCGACGACTCTTTTCCTGCTCTGATTTCCTTGATTTAGGCTAAGATTCGCCGCGTCGCTGCCATTCAGGGCGGTCATTGCGATTACAGGAATACGGAACATGGTCTGTTTTCGGCATCGTCTTTCGCGCCTCGTGCTGCTGCCCTGTCTACTGGTCCTGACAAGTCTTGCCGCCCGTGCCCAATCGCCGGAAAAACTTAAGCAACTGATGGCGGACCCGGGTGCCCGCGCAGCCGCTGCCGACGCCGGCCGGAAGACATCTTCCTTCTGCGCCAACTGCCACGGCGCTGACGGCAATAGCAAGCTGGGCGAGGTGCCCAACCTCGCCGGCCAGAACCCGGTGTATTTGCTCAACCAGGTGCACAAGTTCTATACCGGTGAACGCAAGGACCAGTGGATGGAACCGGCGATCAAGCTGCTCAGTGAGAGCGAGCGGCTGAACATCGTCGTTTTCTACGCAGGCCACCAGGTTACGCCTGCCAGTTCGGCGCCGCCAAACAATGCGGGGCGCGAAATCTTCTTCCGGGTCTGTGCCCGCTGCCACGGCGAACAGGCGCAAGGCGGCGAGCGATTCCCGCGCCTGGCCGGCCAGCAGAATACCTATCTGGTCCGGGCGCTGACGAACTATCGAAACCGCACGGGCACCCGCATGGAACCGGAGATGCTGGCCATGACGGCGGCGCTCAAGGATGCCGACATCAAGGCAGTTGCCGACTACCTGTCAGCCCTGCGCTGATCGCTATTTCTGTTGCTTCTCGAACAGGCCGACGGCGACTTCCATTTCCTGCAGGATCAATTCGCTGGCGACTGCGACATCGGTGGCGAAATAGTGCTTGTCGCCACCGCGCTGCGTGAGCGCCGCCTCAAAGAAAATCCATTGCCGGCCGACCAGTTCCAGCGCATTCGATAGCGGCCGGTTGTCGCCGGCCGCTTTCTTCAGTTCCTCGTGGGCGGCGAGAAATTCCTTGCGCGCCTTGTCCAGTTCCGCTGGCGAGGTACTATCACCGACCGTCCAGTTGATCGCCTGATAGAACTTCGCCATCCTCTGGGAAAGCATCCGTTGCCGGCCGGCAACGTTAACCAGACGCCCGGCACTGGTCCCCGAGTATTTTTCCAGTTGTGCCGTGCCCTGGTGGGCCAGTCTGAGCACATCCTCGGACAGTGTCAGTACCGTGCGGCCACCGGCCTGGCTCGGCGCAGCGCCCACCAGTGCGTCCTTGTACGCCAGCCATGACCGCTCCAACTGCTGATAGGTGTCCCTGATTTCGGGCTTCGGCGCGTAATTCTTCAGTTCGACCAGTTGCCGGTCGAACAGGGCGATCGAACTGTCGAGGACGCGCTGGGAGCGCTCGACATCGACGTTCTGGCCGATCTGGTAGTAGGCCTTGGCGATGCGCTGGGACAGCATGCGCTGCCGGCCGGCCTTGTTGATCGCCGAATTGATGTCGGCAATCTGCGCCCGGGCACTGCCGCCGCATGCAAGCAGGGTCAAGGCGACGGCAAGGCACGACCATCCTGAAAAAAGGCGTCGCATATAACTTTCGTCCGATAGATGGAATCGGACGCATTCTTTTCAGGAAACGGCGACCTTGCCTTGATCGCCGTCATTTTCAAGCCGAAAGCGTCAAATTACTTCGCCATTTCAGCGAATACCGCCTCCGCAGCCGCCACTGTGGCGGCGATATCGGCGTCGGTATGGGCGGCCGAGACGAAGCCTGCCTCGAACGCCGACGGCGCGAAATAGACGCCTTTTTCCAGCATGGCGTGGAAGTAGCGGTTGAAGGCAACCTTGTCGGACGCCATCACCTCGGCATAGGTGACGGGCGGCTCGGCGGCGAAATAGAGGCCGAACATGCCGCCCACGGATTGGGCCGAAAAAGTGATGCCCTTCCTGCCCGCTGCCGCCTGCAATCCATCGACCAGCGCCCGCGTTTTCGCCGCCAGCGCCTCGTAGAAGCCCGGCGCCTGGACCTTCTTCAGTGTCGCCAGGCCTGCCGCCACCGACAGCGGGTTGCCGGACAGCGTGCCGGCCTGATAGACCGGTCCGAGCGGGGCGATCTTCTCCATGATGTCGCGCCGGCCGCCGAAGGCGCCGAGCGGCATGCCGCCTCCTATCACCTTGCCGAAGGTCGACAGGTCCGGCCTGATGCCATAAAGACCTTGCGCGCTGACGGGGCCGACGCGGAAGCCGGTCATCACCTCGTCGAAAATCAGCACGCTGCCGTACTGGTCGCAGAGTTTGCGCATGGCCTGAAGGAACTCGGGGCGCGGCGCAATCAGGTTCATGTTGCCGGCCACCGGCTCGACGATGATGCCGGCGATGTCACGGCCGTGCTCGTGGAAGATGCGGGCGAGTTCGTGCGGTTCGTTGTAGTCGAGTACCAGCGTCTCGCGCGCCACGTCAGCCGGCACGCCGTCGGACGAGGGATTGCCGAAGGTCAGCGCGCCCGAACCGGCCTTGACCAGCAGGCTGTCGGCATGGCCGTGATAGCAGCCCTCGAACTTGACGATCTTGTCGCGGCCGGTATGCCCGCGCGCCAGGCGGATGGCGCTCATGGTCGCCTCGGTGCCCGAGGACACCAGCCGTACCATGTCCATGCTCGGCACCAGTTTCACCAGCAGCTCCGCCAGCTCGACCTCGCCTTCGGTGGGCGCGCCGAAGGACAAGCCGCTGGTCGCCGTCCGCTGCACGGCCGCCACTACGTCGGGATCGGCGTGGCCGAGGATCAGCGGTCCCCAGGAGCCGACGTAGTCGATGTAGCGCTTGCCGTCGGCATCCCAGACGTATGGCCCTTCGCCGCGCGTGAAGAAGCGCGGCGTGCCGCCAACGGAACGGAAGGCGCGCACGGGTGAATTGACGCCACCGGGAATGGTTTTCTGGGCGCGGGCGAAGAGTTCTTCATTGCGAGTCATGACAGCCTCTATTTCTGGTCGAACAGTTTCTGGAATTCCCCCGCCCGGCGCCGGATGTCCATGGCGTTGAACAGGTCGCTGACCACGGCGACCATGTCGGCACCGGCGGCGATGACCTGCTGGGCATTGCGGATGGTGATGCCGCCGATAGCCGCTACCGGCAGGTCGAAACGACGGTGCGCCTCGGTCAGCAATTCGTGCCCGGACAATATCGCCGCCGGCTTGGTGGCGGACGGGAACATGCTGCCGATGCCGACGTAATCGGCGCCGGCCTTGGCGGCGGCCTCGACGCGGGCCAGGTCGTTGTAGCAGGACACGCCGAGCAGCCGCTTCGGTCCAAGTGCCTCGCGCGCGGTCGCGAGATCGTGACCTGGCAGGTCGTCGCGGCCTACATGGGCTCCGTCGGCACCAATCTCGATGGCCAGCCAGACGTCGTCATTGACGATCAGCTTCGCCCCATAGGCGTGGCAGACGCGCAGCAATTCCGCCGCCTGGGCTCGCCGCAAAGGTGCTGGCGCCAACTTGTTGCGATACTGGACCAGACGGACGCCGCCTTCCAGCGCCGCCTCGACCAACGCCGACAGGCGTGGCAGCAGGCGGTCGTCGGGCGTTACCGCGTAGAGGCCACGCAACACCACGCAAGAGTCAGTCGTCACCGACCGCCTCCTCCTGCCGCGCCCAGAAGAAGCGGTCGGGAATGTACTGCCCCATGCCGGGACGAAAGCCCGCCGCCAGCGCCTGCCAGGTGTAGTCCTGGGCATCCCTGACGGCTTCCTCGATCTCGAGACCATTGGCCAGGTTGGCGGCGATGGCCGAAGCCAGCGTGCAGCCGGAACCATGGTAGCTGCCCGGCAGCCGTTCCCACGAGTCCTCGCGTACCCGACCACGTTGGCCGTAGAGCGAATTGACAACCTGCGGCGTGTTTTCATGCGTGCCGGTGATCAGGACATACTCGGCGCCGGCAGCGACCAGTCGTTTGGCGCACTCCGACAGGGAAGGCTCGTCGCCCTCGGCGTCCTCGTCCAGCACCAGTCGCCGGGCTTCCATGCTGTTGGGCGTCAATATGGTCGTCCTCGGCAACAGCAGGCCGACCATGGCATCGACCATTTCCTCGTCCGCCAGCTGGTCGCCGCGCCCCGAAGCCAGTACCGGGTCAAAAACCAGTGGTATGTCGGGATAGTCGTTGACGATCTCGGCGATGACAGCGATGGCCTCGACGCTGCCCAGCATGCCGAACTTGAAGGCGGCCACCGGAATGTCCTCCAGCAGCGCCCGAGCCTGGTCGGCGATCCAGCCGGCATCGATGGCCAGCACGCCCTCGACGCCCGTGGTGTCCTGCACCGTCAGCGCCGTCACCACCGACAACGGGTGGCAACCCATGCTGGCCAGCGTCAGGAGGTCGGCCTGCATGCCCGCGCCGCCCGTCGGATCGGACGCCGCAAAAGTCAGCACGATCGGCGGCAGGAGTTCAGTTTCGACGGCCATGGTTTGGATTGACGGGCCTTCTGAGGCATTACACGGGACTTATCGCCGGATTCTAACCGAAACGTGTTTGTGATCAGAGGCATGCTTCGTCATCTCGATTCTTTCTCAAAATGCAGCCGCAACCCATTGCCGAATCAGCATTTCAGCTATAGTATTACTTTGGTCGGGGTGGCCAGGCCGTTCGAGTTTCGGTTTGCCCCTGGGGAGGAGAGACACCGCGTGGGCGATATTGCCAATCCGAACGGCGTCAAGGTGATGGTTATCGATGACTCGAACACCATCCGCAAGAGCGCCGAAATTTTCCTGGTACAGGCAGGCTATCAGGTCGTGCTGGCAGAGGACGGGTTCGATGCATTGGCAAAAATCACCGACCATCATCCCGATGTGATCTTCTGCGACATTCTGATGCCGCGTCTCGACGGCTATCAGACTTGCGCCCTGATCAAGAAGAATCAGCGCCTGTCCGGCACGCCCGTCATCATGCTGTCCTCGAAGGACGGCCTGTTCGACCGCGCCCGCGGCCGCATGGTCGGCTCCGACGAATACCTGACCAAGCCCTTCACGAAAGATAGTCTCTTGAAGACGGTCGCGGCCCACATGGCCCGCCGCCATCCGTCATGAGGAAATTGCCATGCCCGTGAAAAAAATCCTCGTCGTCGATGATTCGCCCACCGAACGCCATGTACTGACCGAGATGCTGCTCAAGGCCGGCTACACGGTCATCATCGCCGAAAGCGGCGAGCAGGCGGTCGAAGTAGCCAAGCGGGAAGTTCCCGATCTGATCCTGATGGATGTCGTCATGCCCGGCATGAACGGCTACCAGGCAACGCGCACCATCACCCGCGATGAAGTTACCCGCCACATTCCGGTAATCATGTGCACCAGCAAGGGCCTGGAAACAGACAAGATCTGGGGCATGCGCCAGGGCGCCAATGACTACCTGGTCAAGCCGATCGACAGCCACGCCCTGCTGGCCAAGATCGCCGCTTTCGGGTAAGCCGCCAACATGGCCAGGCGCATCAGTCTGCGGGAATTCCAGGAAAGCCTGGCCCAGCGGCTTACGTCCGCCCAGCGTGGCGAGACCCGACGCGCACTGCTTGGCGTTGCGTCCGGCGGCGACCTCTGGCTGCTCGATCTGTCCGATTCAGGCGAAGTGGTGCCGCTGCCGCCGCTCACCACCGTGCCGCTGACCAAATCCTGGTTCGCCGGCATCGCCAACGTGCGGGGAACGCTTTACAGCGTGGTCGATTTCTCCGCCTTCCGCGGCGGCGAACCGACCCGCCGCAATGCCAATGCCCGCCTGCTGCTGGTTGGCGCCCGTCACGGCATCAACAGCGCCCTGCTCGTCGATGGCACCCTGGGGTTGAAAAGCGTCAACGACCTCGAACCGGCTCCCGGCCAAACCGATGGTCCGGCCTGGGCCGGAGACAGCTGCCAGGACGCCCAGGGACGCAAATGGAGGCAGTTGAACCTGCGGGAACTTTTCGCCGACGCGACCTTTCTCGACGTCGGATCATGAACGTGTCGCCAAGCTAGTTGGGAGAACCTCATGGCATTCAAGCTGCCTTTCAAACTTCCCGCATTCGGTAAGCAGTCGAGCTCGGGAAATCCAGCCTTCAGTACGGTTCTCGACCTGCCGGCAAGCGCCACCCGGCCGGTCTCGAAGGCCGGCAAGGCGGGGCTGCCGATTATCGGCGACAAGCCATTGGCCCAGCAACTGCGTACGCTGGGTCTGGCGTTCGGCGCTGCTCTGGCGATCGCCGCCCTCGCCGTACTGCTCGAAGTCCAGAAGGAGCGGAACGGCGACACCCTGACCGCGGCCTCGGGGCACGCCCGCACGCTGTCGCAGCAGATCGCCAAAGCCGTGCCCCTGGCGCTGCAAGGCAATGCCGGCGCTTTCAAGGAACTACGCACAGCGAAGGATCGGCTCACCACCTATATCGCCGCCCTCGCCAATGGCGGCGAAGTGGAAGGGCTTGCCATTCCGGCGACGCCGGATGCACACCGGTCAGTACTCGACGCCACCGTCCTCATCTGGGACAAGACAGCCAAGAACGCGGCCGATGTGCTGGAGCAGGAAGCCAACCTGACCACGCTGGGCAAGGCAGTCGCCCTGCTCAACGCCAGGAACACGACACTTCAGAGCCTCGCCGATGACGTGCTGACGAGCAAGCTGAGCGGTAACAACGCACGGGAAACCGGCGCTGCCACGCAACTGGTGATGTTGACCCAGCGCATTGCCAAGAACGCCAACACCCTGCTGGGGGTGGAAGGGGTACGCCCGGAAGTTGCCTTTCAACTAGACAAGGACGTCAACACCTTCCGCGATCATATTGCCGGCCTGAAGCAGGGCGCTGACGGTGGTGCCCGTTCGCGACTGGATGCGCTGGAAGCGGAATTCAAGACCCACCAGGATGCCTTGGCGAAAGTCCTCGGCAGCCTGCAGCGACTGGTTGCCGCCAAGCAGGCCGGTGGGCAATTGCTCAACGACAGCCCCGCATTGCTGAAATCGATGGAGGATCTCGCCGGCGCCTACACGACTGAGGCTGCCGGGTCGGCGTTTTACAAGATTGTCGCTCTCGTCGCCAGTCTGGCTGCGCTGGCAGCATTGCTGCTGATCGTCAAGGTGTTCAACAAGGATGCCGAGGAGCGGCGCCAATTTTCCGAGAAGCAGCGGCGCGAGGCCGAAGCGGCGAAGGACGCCACCCAGGAAGCCATTCTGAGGCTTATGAACGAAATGGGCGACCTTGCCGACGGCGACCTGACGGTGCGGGCAACGGTGACCGAGGACATCACCGGTGCCATCGCCGACTCGGTGAACTACACCATCGAGGAGCTCTCGGTGCTGGTCAAGCGCATCAACGACGCCGCCGGCCGGCTGACCGCCGCCTCCGCAGGGGCGCAGAAGATTTCCAGCGAACTGCTCGGCGCCACCCGGCGGCAATCGGGAGAGATCGTCGGTGCCGGCGGCCAGGTGCGGGACATGGCCCACAACATGGAAGAGGTTTCGCGGCGCGCCACCGAATCGGCCCTGGTCGCCCGCCATTCGCTGGAAGCCGCCCAGAAAGGCGCCAAGGCAGTGGAGAACTCCATCACCGGCATGAACGACATCCGCCAGCAGATCCAGGAGACCTCGAAACGGATCAAGCGCCTGGGCGAATCGTCCCAGGAGATTGGCGAGATCGTCGAACTGATCTCGGACATTACCGAACAAACCAACGTCCTGGCGCTGAACGCCGCCATCCAGGCGGCCTCCGCCGGCGAAGCGGGACGCGGCTTCTCGGTGGTGGCGGAAGAAGTGCAGCGGCTGGCCGAACGTTCCGGCGAGGCGACGAAGCAGATCGCGGCCATCGTCAAGACCATTCAGGCGGACACCCACGATGCCGTCTCCGCCATGGAGAACTCGACCCGGGGCGTGGTCGAAGGCGCCAAGCTGTCCGACGCAGCCGGCCAGGCGCTGACCGAGATTTCTGACGTTTCCACCAGCCTGGCCGGCCTGATCGAACGCATCTCCACCGATACCCAGTCGCAGGCCTCGATTGCGACGACAGTGGCGACCTCGATGCAGGACATTCTGAAGATCACCGAACGCACCACGACCGGTACCCAGCAGACGGCCGAGTCAATCGGCGAACTGGCCGACCTCGCCGTGGAACTGAAGGGTTCGGTCGCCGGTTTCAAGGTCTAAGCGATCTCGATGAACAACGCCGCCGAACTCGACCTCGGCCCCCTCACCTGGGTCAAGGGCGAAATCGACCTCGCTCTCGAGCGTACCGTCGAGGCCCTCGACCGCCACGGCGTCGAGGGTGCCGAGTCAACGCATCTGAAGGCAGCGCGCACTCATCTGCATCAGGCTCATGGCGCTTTGTCCATCGTCGGCCTCGATGGCGTGACGCGGTTTTCCGAAGCACTGGAACAATTGCTGGAAGCCGTCGACGACGGCCGCGTGGCCTATGGACCGGATCTGGCCGATACCGTCCGGCGGGGCATTGCCGCCATCCGCCACTACCTGGAAGACCTGATCGGCGGCCAGCCCAATCAGCCGTTGAGGCTGCTGCCGACCTACCGGGCGGTAATGGCCGCGCTCGGCCAGCAAGCGGCATCGCCGGCCGATCTGTTTTTCCCCGATTTGTCGCTGCGGCCACCGCGCCGCGAGCGGGAGCCGGCAACACTGGGGCCGGCTGAATTCGCGGCCCGCATCAAGGCGGCCCGTCTCGGCTTCCAGCGCGGCCTGCTGAAGTGGCTGAAAAGCGACCCGCGCGGCATCATCGAAATGCGCGGCTCGGTAGCGATCATCGAAATGGCCCAGACCCAGCCCGCCGCCCGCGCCTTCTGGTGGACAGCGCTGGCCTTCCTCGACGCCATTGCCGCCGGCGCCCTGCAGCTCGATACGGGCGCACGCCAACTGTGCGCCCGTATCGACACCCAGATCAAGAAGCTCCTCGAGGGCTCGCGCACCGTTGCCGAACGGCTGATGCGCGACACGTTGTACTACGTTGCCATTGCCGGTCCCGCCGGCGATCACGCTGCCTGCGTGCGGGCCGCCTACCGGCTGTCCGACCTCATTCCGCAGCCGGCCGCCGTTGCCGACATCGAGCCGCTGCGGCCGCTCCTGCGTGCCTGCCGCGATCAGCTGGCGCTGGCCATGGACGACTGGAGTCGCTTCTGCGCCGGCACGGCCGCCGCGCTGCCGCAGTTTCACGATCGTGTGCGCCAGCTGGCTACGCGGGTAGGCGAACTGCAGCACGCGGAGCTCACGCATCTGGCGGCCATTATCCTCGCCACCACCGGCGATTTGCGCAAGGCACCGCTCAGCCACAACGAAGCGCTCGGTCTGGAAATGGCCACGGCGCTGCTCCTGATGGACAACGCCATCGACGGCTTCCAGCATCTGGGGCATGAATTCGCCAGCCAGGTGGCCACCGTCGGCAATCGACTCGACGCCATCTTGCACGGCGAGCCGTTGGCCGCGATGGAAATTCCGCACCTGGACAAGATGTCGCGTCAGGCACAGGAAAAGCTGCTGCTCGGTCAGGTGGCAAAGGAAATCCTCGCCAACCTCGGCATCATCGAGCAGTCGCTCGACGCCTTCTTCCGCGATCCGAACAAGGCGGCAGAACTGGCCGGTCTCGCCAAGCCGATCAAACAGATCGAGGGTGCGTTGACGGTGCTCGGCCAGAATCGGGCTGTCGCCGTCCTGCAGGAGTGCGAGCAAGTCATCGCCGGCTTCAGCGGCGGCGAAAGTCAGGCGCGGCGACACGCCGATTTCGAGGAGGTCGCCAGCAAGCTGTCGGCTCTCGGTTTCTTCGTCGAACAACTGCGACACGGCCCGGCCGATATCGACAGCTTCCTGCGCCCGGCCGAGCCAGCTGGTGGCGCAGAAGCACCTGAGCCGACGGCCGAGGCCGAACTCCAGGAAGCCAAACGGCTGACGCAGACGCTGATCAACGCGCTGCGCGAGCAACCCGGCGACGCCGCACTACGCGGCGAGATCGTGCAGAGCCTAGAGGTGGTGCGCGACGGCGCCGAACTGGTCGATGACACGGCCCTTGCCGAACAAGCCAGCGCCGCCATCGTCGCCATCGAGAACGAACAGCCGCCGGTCGAGATCGAGGAGGCCGTCGCCCAGATCGCCCCGGCTGAAACGGTAGCCGAGCCATCAGCCGAGGCGGTCCGCCTGGCCGACGCCAGCAGCGAGGAGATCGACGCCGAACTCCTCGGCATTTTCATCGAAGAAGCACACGAAGTTCTCGGCACGATCGCTGGCCAACTGCCGCCACTGACGGATCAGCCGCATGACCACGAGGCCCTGACCACAATCCGCCGCAGCTTCCATACGCTGAAGGGCAGCGGCCGCATGGTAGGCCTGGCCGAGCTCGGCGAAGCGGCATGGATGGTGGAGCAGGTCCTCAACCGCTGGCTGCAACTGGAACGGGAAGCGACGCCGCCACTCCTGGCAATGTTGACACAGGCACACCGCCTGTTTGCCGACTGGGTGGCGCAACTTGAAGCCGGCGGCAGCCTGCACCATGACGCATCCGGCCTGGCAAGCACCTGCGAGCAACTGAAGGGCGAACCGGTCACACCGATTGTAGCTGCTCCCCCGGTCGCCCCCGTCGAACCAACCGTGCCGCCGCCCTCACCCGAGCCCCCACGCCCCCCCGAGCCGGAACTGCCGCCTGAGCAACGAGCCGCGCCCGTGCTGCGCCTCGTGCCATCAGCCCCCCCGGCGCCGGCGGGCATACGTGTCGGTCATCTTATCCTGTCGCCGACCCTCTACGATCTTTATGTCACCGAGGCCCGCGAACACATCGCAACGCTCCAGCGGGAACTGGGTATTTCCGGTCCGCCGCGTCGATCGCTGATAAGGGCTGCCCATACGCTGGCCGGCATATCGGCCACCACCGGCATCGGCTCGGTCAACCATCTGGCCCACGCGCTCGAAAAGGCACTCAATCGCCTCGACACGGCCACCGTTGGCCCCACCGAAAGCCAGCATCTGCTGCTCGCCCGTGCCACCGGTGCCCTGGAGGGCATGCTCGGCGCGATCGCGGAACGACGCCTGCCCCAGACGGAGGAGGCTCTGGCGGACGAACTCGACGCTCTTGTCGCCCAGCCTGCCGCCGAGCCGCCCGCCATGGCGGAAGCACCGGTGATCATACCGGTGATCGAAATGCCGCCGTCCACGGAAAGTGCGTTCCCGCTGGCAGCGGCGGCCGAAGCCGAACGGCGCCAGTTGCGCATGGCCGACGAACTGGACCCGCAACTGCTGCCGATTTTCCTCGAGGAAAGCATCGACCTGACGCGCGAAATCGGTGCCGGCCTGCGCAGCTGGCGGAGCGAGCCTGGCAACGGGAAAGTAGCCGAGCAACTGAAACGCCTGCTGCACACATTCAAGGGCAGCGCCCGCATGGCAGGAGCGATGGGCATCGGCCAGCTGATGCACGGCATGGAAACCCGCATCGAGCAGGCAGTCGCGATCAACGCGGTTACTCCGGCGTTCCTGGATTCCCTCGACGCCTCCTTCGACCGCGTATCGATGCTGATGGAAAGGCTCCAGTCTGGCGAGCAGGTACTGGCAGCCGAACCGGAAATCCCTGCCGAGACGACACCGGTGTCGGTGCCGGCGCCGCCGACGATACCGGTGGCCGCAGTCGCCCCATCGCCCGCCATCCATGCCGAAGCCCACGTCGAGGCAGCCGATGCCGAGAGCGCCGCCCGCGCCATGCTGCGGGTTCGCGCCGACATGGTCGACAAGCTGGTCAACGAGGCCGGCGAAATTGCCATCGCCCGCGGCCGCATCGAGGGCGAGATGCGCGCGCTCAAGGGTTCGCTACTGGACCTGACCGAGAACGTCATCCGCCTGCGCAACCAGTTGCGCGAGATTGAAATTCAGGCCGAATCACAGATGCAGTCGAGTCAGGCGCTGGCTGCCGAGAAGGACGTCCAGTTCGACCCACTCGAGTTCGACCGCTTCACCCGCTTCCAGGAGCTGACGCGGATGATGGCCGAAGGCGTGAACGACGTTGCCACGTCGCAACATGCGCTGCTGCAAAATCTCGATCATGCCGATGCCGCGCTAGCGGCTCAGGCACGGCTGAACCGGGAACACTCTCAGGCGTTGATGAGCGTGCGCATGGTGCCGTTCAATACATTGGCCGACCGTCTCTACCGGATCGTCCGCCAGACCGCCAAGGAACTGAGCAAGCGCGCCAACCTGGACATTCGTGGTGGTCAGACCGAGCTGGACCGCTCGGTGCTCGAGAAGATGACCGGGCCGCTGGAGCACCTGCTGCGCAATGCCATCGCCCACGGCCTGGAAACGCCGGAGGATCGCAAGGCCGCCGGCAAGGCCGAGATCGGCGAAATCACGCTGCGCATCGCCCAGGAAGGCAATGAAGTCGTCATCGACCTGGGCGACGACGGGGCCGGTATCGACCTCGACCGCATTCGTGCCAAGGGCATCGAATCAGGTCTGCTCAAGGCAGATGAAGCCACCACGGCGGAACAACTGACCGAATTGATCTTCCGGCCCGGCTTTTCCACTGCCGAGCAACTAACCGCCGTATCCGGTCGCGGCGTCGGCATGGACGTCGTCAAGAATGAAGTCGCCAGCCTCGGTGGCCGCGTCAGCGTCGATTCCACGCCGGCCACGGGCACCCGTTTCCACATCTATCTGCCACTCACCCTGGCTGTTACCCAGGCGGTGCTGGTGCGGGCTGGCAGCCGCCGCTACGCAATTCCGTCCTCGATGGTTGCGCAGGTCAGCGAGCTCAAGCCGGAAGCGATCGCCGCCATACGTGCCGACGCAGCCGCCACCTGGCTTGGCGACCGCTATGTCTGGCATTACCTGCCGCGCCTGCTCGGTGACACCGACGCCCAACCGGAGCCGACGCGCCGCCACTGGCTGATGCTGTTGCGGGCCGGTAACCAGCATGTCGCGGTCGAAGTCGACAATCTGCTCGGCAACCAGGAACTGGTGGTCAAGAACATCGGCCCGCAACTGGCCCGCGTCGTCGGCATTGCCGGCGCCACCGTGCTCGGCGACGGCGAGATCGTGCTCATTCTCAACCCCGTCGCCCTCGCCGGCCGTCAGGCCCAAACGTCGGCGACTGCGGCCATGCCATCCGTACCGGTCGTCGGCGAAGCCGCCGCCGCGCCGGTGGCGGCCACCGTGATGGTGGTCGACGACTCCCTCACCGTGCGCAAGATCACGGGCCGTCTGCTCGCCCGTGAGGGCTACCACGTGATCACGGCCAAGGACGGTGTCGATGCCCTCGAACAACTGCTCGATGTCGTACCCGATGTCATGCTGGTGGACATCGAAATGCCGCGCATGGACGGCTTCGACCTCACTCGCAACGTCCGCGTCGATCCGCGTCTGCAGCACGTGCCGATCATAATGATCACCTCGCGCATCGCCGACAAGCACCGCAATTACGCGAAGGAAATCGGCGTCGACCACTATCTGGGCAAACCCTACGACGAGGACGAACTGCTGAAGCTGATCGCGGGCTACGCCAGAAAACCCGCCTGATCCGGTCGACGATGAAACCGCTCGCCCCTCTAAACCCGGCGGCGCTCTACACCGCATGCGATCCAGCGGTCCTCGATTTTGCCAGCACCGAGGCACTGCCCGACCTCGATGCCGGCCGGATTCATCCACGTGCCGTCGAGGCCCTGCATCTCGGACTCGACATCAAGCAAGCCGGCTACAACCTGTTCGTGCTCGGCGAAAGCGGCAGCGGCCGTCACGCCATCATCGACCAGCTGCTCGATGCCGAGCGCAAGAGTGGCGGCCCGCCGGCCGACTGGTGCTACGTGCACAATTTCATCGCGTCGTCACATTCGCATCTGTTGCGGCTGCCGGCCGGCCGTGGCGCCAAGCTGCGCGACGACATGCAGCGCTTCGTCGGCGAGTTGGCACCGGCGATCGCCGCCGCCTTCGAAAGCGGCGACTACCGGGGCCGCATCGAATCCCTCCAGGAAGAAGAGAAGCAACGCGAGGAAAGCGCACTACGCGGCCTCGGCCGCGAAGCGGCGCAGGCCGGTGTTGCTCTGCTGCGCACGCCCGAGGGCTTCACCTTCTCGCCGATGAAGAACGAGGAGGAAACGCTTTCGCACGAGGAGTTCGAGCAGTTGCCGGAAGCTCGGCAACAGGAGCTCCGCAAGGCCATCGATGCCTACCACGAACAATTGCACAAGTTGATGAACGAGTTTCCGCACTGGCGGCGGGACTTGCAGAACCGGATCAAGGACGCCAGCCGGGAAGCGCTGCGGCTGGCGGTCGGCCATCTTGTCGAGGAGCTTCGGCCCGACTATGCCGATCTGCCTGGGGTCGGGGAGCACCTTGATGCGGTGTTGCAGGACATCGTCGAGAGCGGCGAATCGCTGCGGGAATCCACCAAGAGTGAAGAGGACACGGAAACCACCTTCCTCACCGGCAGCATCTCCATCCAGCGCTACCTGGTCAATCTGCTGGTCGAGAACGCCGCCGATGGCGGTCGGCCGGTGGTGTACGAAGATCATCCGACGCTGCAGAACCTGGTCGGGCGCATCGAGCACATCGTGCACATGGGCACGCTGATCAGCAATTTCATGCTGATCAAGGCGGGCGCCCTGCACCGCGCCAACGGTGGCTTCCTGGTGCTCGATGCCATGAAGGTGCTGAGCCAGCCCTATGCCTGGGAAGGACTCAAGCGCGCACTCAAGTCGGGCGAGATCCGCATCGAATCGCTGTCGGAGCTGATCGGTCTGAGCAGCACCCTGCAACTGGAACCGGAGCCGGTGCCGCTCGACGTCAAGGTGGTACTGATCGGCGAGCGGCTGACCTACTACCTGCTGGCTGACCTCGACCCGGAATTTCCGGCGCTGTTCAAGGTCGACGCCGACATGGAAAGCGAAGTCGAGCGCAGCGCCGAGAACACCGGTTACTACGCCCGCCTGATCGCCACCCTGGCGCGCCGCAAGGGGCTGCGGCATTTCTCCCCGGCCGCCGTGGCGCGCATCATCGAACACGCCGCCCGGCTGGCCAGCAACGCCCAGCGGCTGACCACGCAGACCCGGCCGCTCGATGACCTGATGCGCGAGGCGGACTACTTCGCCGGCCAGACCGCCGCGACCCAGATCGAGCGCACGCATGTCGAGGCGGCGCTCGATGCCCAGCGCCGCCGTCATGAACGCATCCGCCAGCGCTACCAGGAGGAAATCCTGCGCGGGCAGTGGCTGGTCACCACAGAGGGAACGCATCTCGGCCAGATCAATGGCCTGGCCGTGGTACCGCTCGGCGAGAGCAGTTTCGCCCATCCAGTGCGCATCACCGCCACCGTGCGCATGGGCGAGGGCGAAGTGATAGACATCGAACGCGAGGTCGAACTCGGCGGCCCGATTCATTCCAAGGGCGTGCTGATCCTGTCCTCCTTCCTGGCCGCACGCTTCGGCTGGAGCATGCCGCTTTCACTCCGAGCCAGCCTGGTGTTCGAGCAGTCCTACAGCGGCGTCGAGGGCGACAGCGCTTCGCTGGCCGAACTGGCGGCCCTGCTCTCGGCGCTGTCCGGCATCCCGATCCGACAGTCGCTGGCCGTCACCGGCTCGGTCAACCAGTTCGGCGTCGTGCAGACGGTGGGCGGCATCAACGAAAAGATCGAGGGTTTCTTCGACATCTGCGCCGCCCGCGGCCTTTCCGGCGAGCAGGGCGTGCTGATTCCCGACGCCAACGTCTGCCACCTGATGCTGCGCCAGAACGTAGTCGAGGCGGCGCGACAAGGCCGTTTTCATATCTGGGCCGTCAGCAACATCGACGAGGCCATGGAGCTGCTGACCGGGATGACGGCCGGGGAACCCGACGACAAGGGGGAGATTCCCGAGGGCACGATCAATTTCCAGATTGCAGTCCAGCTGGCCGAACTGGCGCAGATGCGGCAGAACTACGCCGGCCCCAAGCAGCGGACGAAGCGACGCAAGAAGGTCGTAAAACGGCCCAAGCCAGGGAAGCCGCCACTGCCTTCGGGCAACTCCGGACATGGCGGCAAGGCATAGGCCAATCGCGGGCCGAGCGATTACAATGTATTCATGGCCCTGGACAATGTCAGCCTCACCCACCACTTCCTGATTGCCATGCCGGCCATGGCCGATCCGAATTTTTCCCGCACGCTGACCTACATCTGCGAACACAACGCCGAAGGTGCGTTGGGCGTCATTGTCAATCGACCCATGGACATGAGCCTGGCAACGCTGTTCGAGCGAGTCAATATCCCGCTGGAAGCAAACGAGTCGGCCGCCGGCTTTGCCGAAATGCCCGTCTATTTCGGCGGGCCGGTCCAAACCGACCGGGGCTTCGTCCTGCACCGACCCTCCGGCGACTGGCAATCAACCCTCAAGGTCAGCGACGACATCGGGCTCACCAGTTCGCGGGACATCCTGCAAACCATGAGCGAGACCGGCGAACCACATGACGTCCTGATCACCCTCGGCTATTCGGGCTGGTCGGCCGGCCAGCTGGAGTGGGAGCTATCACAGAACGCCTGGCTTACCGTCGCGGCGACGCCGCAGATCATTTTCGGCCTGCCGCCGGAAGAGCGCCTGCCGGCCGCGATGCAGCTGCTCGGCATCGACTTCGCCAACCTGTCCGAAGTCGCGGGACATGCATGAGGGCACGGTGCTCGCCTTCGATTTCGGCACCCGACGCATCGGCGTCGCCGTCGGCGAAATGATGCTGGGCACTGCCAGACCCCTGACCACCATCTCGGCGGAAGCCAACGACGCCCGCTTCGCCGCCATCGGCAAGCTGATCGAGGAGTGGCGGCCAAATAGGCTGATCGTTGGCCTGCCACTATCGCTGGATGGCGAAGCCAGCGAAATGACCGATCGCTGCCGCCGTTTCGCCCGCCAGCTCGAGGGCCGTTATCGCCTGCCAGTGGTGCTGGTCGACGAACGGCTGACTTCGACCGCCGCTGAAGAGCGTCTACGCGAGCGGGGTCTCGACTGGCGGCAGCGCAAGGCGACGCTCGATGCCGAGGCGGCCGCCACCCTGCTGCAAAGCTATTTCGATGAGCGCCAACATGAAGACACCCAAGCCAGCCGCTGAGCTGCTCGATCGCCTGGCCGAAGCCATGCGCCCGCACGTGACGTCCGACACCGTGCTGGTCGGCATTCACACCGGCGGCGTCTGGATCGCCGAATGGCTGCACCGGGCGCTGGCCCTGAAAGCGCCGATGGGCAGCATCGACGTTTCCTACCACCGCGACGACCATCACCTTGGCGGCGGCCGCAGCGGTGGCCGCGCTTCGCAACTACCCTTCGACGTCGAGGGTGCTCACGTGGTCATCGTCGACGATGTGCTGGCCACCGGCCGCACCATTCGTGCCGCCATGAACGAACTGTTCGACTACGGCCGGCCGGCGCGTATCGACCTCGCCGTATTGATTGATCGCGGCAACCGCGAACTGCCTATCGCCGCCCGCTGGTCTGCCCAGACAGTCAACCTGCCAGCCAGCCAGACGCTGGAACTGACGCGCCGCGACAGCGGCGAACTTGCCTTCAGGGTGACCGAGAAATGAAGGCCAGGAATCCACAACTCAACGCCAACGGCGAACTGATTCACCTGATCACGCTCGAAGGGCTGCCGCGGGAAATCCTCACCGGCATCCTCGACCGTGCCGCGCCCTTCACCGAGATTGCCGAGCGCGAAGTGAAGAAGGTACCGCTACTGCGCGGCAAGAGCGTGTTCAACCTGTTCTTCGAGAACTCGACGCGCACCCGCACCACCTTCGAGATCGCCGCCAAGCGGCTGTCGGCCGACGTCATCAACCTCAACATCAACACCTCCAGCACCGCCAAGGGCGAGACATTGCTCGACACGGTAGACAACCTCGCTGCCATGCAGGCGGACATGTTCG
>Ga0187786_10000144_pt1 | contig 23101 bp, 19 predicted proteins | sample 0815_BV2_10_20_M_FD_132449 | JGI IMG/M metagenome (GOLD analysis project Ga0187786, IMG submission 132449) | Tropical peat soil microbial communities from peatlands in Department of Meta, Colombia - 0815_BV2_10_20_MG | ecosystem: Environmental > Terrestrial > Soil > Wetlands > Peat | place...
AGCACTGCGAGGGGCGGCTCAAGCCTCCATCGCAGAATATTGCCGCCGCGATCCATAACCTAGTCACTATGATTACCGACAAGTTAATCTGTTGACAAAAAGACTCATCTGCACCATCATATAAGATCAATCTGTAAAGGAAAGGGATTCTCCTCTTGAATAACTAATCATGACCGGAAAACTTTACGTGGTTGGTGTAGGTCCGGGCGACCCGGACTTGCTTACAATCAAGGCAGTCAAAATCATCCAGAATGTATCATGCATATGCGTGCCCAAGGGGCGTGAAGAAGGAAGCAGCCTGGCACTGTCAATAATCGAAAGCATTGTAGATCTCAAAGGGAAGAATATTGTCGAAGCCTATTTCCCGATGAAAAAAACACGCTCAGAAGCTGCAGATGATGAATTGGAGTGTCGCTGGAATGAAACAGCGGTTAGGATTCAAGAGGCGCTTGAGAACGGAAACGATGTGGCTTTCATTACTATTGGTGACCCGACTATCTACAGTACATTCTTTTACCTTTACGATCGGCTTATAGCCCTTATGCCTAATCTTGATATCGAGATTGTTCCGGGTGTATCGTCAATCACCGCAGCATCTGCCCGCTCCGGCATTTCGCTCGGTCTGGCCGACGAGAAGATTGCAATTATTCCTGCTACGTATTCGGGAGACATCGGTAAAGTTTTTTCAGAATTTGAGACTGTCGTGCTTATGAAGGTATATAAGGTATTCGACAAGATAATGAGATATCTGGCGGATGCTGGTCTTATTGAAGGCGCTATTTATGTATCGAAGGCTGGTATGCGCGAAGAAGCCGTCATCAGAAGACTCGGCGACGTCAAGAAGGAAGATCTCAGCTACTTTTCTCTCATCATTGTCAGGAGACGATCGAGATTATGACCGATGACGACCTCCATTATTTCAGAAAGTGGTTTGTGTCCTATTGCAGAGCATTCTATCTCAGTGACGAAAAAGAGCAGAAGAACATTGAGTTAAAAGAACTGCACACCCTGCAAGTCTGCAAAAACATCATTTCCATTGCTCAAGGGGAGTCACTTAATTCAAACCAGGTGCGCATTGCAGAGGCGGTTGCTCTATTTCACGACATAGGACGCTTTCGGCAGTATGCACAATATAAGACCTTTAGAGACAGCCTCTCTGAAAATCACGGACTTCTCGGCTTTTCCGTGCTGCAAAATGAAAAAATTCTAGACCGGCTCCCGTCACATGAGCAGGCTATAATATTTGATGCCGTAAAGTTGCATAACACTTTCTCCATTGCTGATATAACCGATGTGGAAACAATTCGTTTTCTAAAACTTATACGTGACGCCGACAAGCTCGACATCTGGCGGGTGTTTATCGAATATTATGAGACGCCGGAAAATCAAAGGCCTGAAGCTGTAGGACTCGGACTGCCTGATGTATCGTATTATTCAAAAGATGTGTTGTCCAGCCTGAAAGGCCGCAAGGTCGTCTCTCTTATGCAGCTCAAGACATTGCAGGACTTTAAGCTGCTGCAACTTTCGTGGGTTTTCGACCTGAATTTCCGCACATCTTTTATTCTTCTGAAAGAAAGAGGATACGTTTCTGGTATCTCATCAACTCTTCCTCAAACCGAAGAAATAGTCGCTGCTATTTATATCGTAAGGTCTTACGTTGAGGAGAGGCTTAATGGCTAAGGTGTTTTTTGTCGGAGCGGGTCCTGGAGACCCTGAACTTATAACTGTCAAGGGTGCCGGTTTGTTAAAAAGCGCGGATGTGGTCATATTCGCAGGCAGCCTTGTGAACAGAATGCTTCTGGTAGGATTGCGTGCGGAGCTTTATGACTCAGCCCCTATGAATTTGGAAGAGATAATAGGTGTCATGGATCGAGCTGTTAAAGATGGGAGAAATGTTGTAAGGCTGCACACTGGCGATCCCTCTTTGTTTGGGGCCATTTCAGAGCAGATTGAAAAGCTCAAATTGCTTGGAATCGACTATGAAATAATTCCAGGGGTGTCATCAGGTCTCGCTGGAGCCGCTGTTCTCGGCCAGGAGCTTACTATACCTGAAATCAGCCAAACCGTCATATTTACGAGAATGGCTGGAAAGACACCAGTGCCGGAAGAGGAAAGCATTGGAAAGCTTGCCGCTCATAAGGCTTCGATGGTGATATTCCTGAGCGTGGGAATGATCGATGTATTGGTGAAAGAGCTGCTAAGAGGATATTCGGATACCACGCCAGTAGTAGTAATAGAGAAGGCGACATGGCTGGAGCAGCGGATTGTGCGCGGTAATATCCGTGATATTGCCGCCAAAGTGAAAGAAGCCGGTATATCTAAGACAGCCCTTGTCTATGTGGGCGAAGCCCTTGGTGCTTCAGAAATCCCGACAGGAAAAACGTCTCTGCTCTATGACAGAGCATTCAGTCACGGATTCAGGAAAGCCTCGGAATGAACTTTGGCGGAGGGAATGTGAAAGGTGGCTACGGCAAGGCGGCTACTGTCATCCTATTCATAACAGACAAGGGACGCTCGCTTGCTGCCCAGATAGGCACTTTCCTTCCGGACTCGGAAATTCAGGAATTCAATGCCCAGTTGATCTCTCAACTCTGGCCGAAGCGCAGGGCTTTTATATTTATCATGGCTTCCGGCATTGTTGTCAGGACTATTGCGCCTCTGCTCAGAGATAAGAAAACCGATCCGGCAGTTATAGTGATAGATGAAAAAGCCAGGCATGTTATAAGTCTGGCTGGAGGTCATTTGGGAGGAGCGAACGAACTGTCGCGGTTAATCGCCTCACGGCTTGGTGCGGAGCCGGTGATAACAACTGCATCAGATATAAACAATCTGCCTTCGATTGATCTGTGGGCGCAAGCCAACGGGCTGGCCATCGACAACTGGGATGCTGTGCCCAGAGTTGCGACAAGGCTGTTAAACGAGCAGAAACTTACGGTTTTTTCGGAGGTTGACATCGTATTGCCGCATGGATTTGCGCTTGAGCTGGACCCAGTGAATGCTGACATTCTTGTAACGAAGAAACAGCGTGTGGAAATTGCTGGATCATGCGTTAAAGATCAGCTGTTCTTGAGGCCGAGAAATCTGGTTATCGGCATTGGATGTAATAGCGGCACTCCGGCTGACGAAATCGAGAATGCTGTCAGGATGACACTGCTTGAGCACAACCTTTCATTTCTGTCAATTCATTCTCTTGCCACTATTGACATCAAAACCGCCGAACCGGGTCTTCAGGAGTTTGCAGCTAAATACAGCTTTTCAGTTCTGTCTTTTCCAGCTTCCAGGCTTAACGCGGTTACGGGAATAACAAAGTCAGAGGCTGTATTCAGAGCCACCGGTGCGTATGCTGTTTCAGAACCGGCGGCAATGCTGGCTGCAGGTGTCGCAATATTACTCATACCGAAGCGAAAGTCTGGCAATGTTACAGTTTCGGTTGCCTTGAAGGAGGATGCGGTGAGAAATGCCGAGAGGGCCGGGCAGGCAGGAAAAATCCATGTAGTCGGCATTGGACCCGGCAGCCACGAGCATATCACGCCAAGAGCAAGACGGGTTATAGAAAAATCGGATGTTGTTGTTGGGTATGATACATACTTAAAACTTATCCCTGATCTGATAGCGGGCAAAGAGGTTTTTTCAACTGGGATGACTAAAGAGATATCCCGCTGCCGCAAGGCCGTGGAACTAGCCCTTGAAGGTAAGAGAGTGGCTGTCGTCAGTGGCGGAGATCCTGGAATATACGCTATGGCCGGTCTTGTGTTTGAGATTTTGAAAGATACGGATGTTCATCCTAAAACCCTACCTCCTGTCGAAATCGTGCCCGGCATATCGGCGCTAAATGCAGCCGCAGCGTTGCTTGGCGCGCCTTTGATGCATGATTTTGCCTCGATCAGCCTTTCGGACAGGTTGACCCCATGGAATCTCATAGAGGAGCGGCTGAATGCCGCGGCGTCCTCCGATTTCGTGATAGTGATCTACAATCCGAAAAGTAAGGGAAGGGTGGAACATTTCAGCCGGGCAGTCAGTATAATCGCTAAGCACAGAAAACCGGAAACACCGGTCGGCATCGTGAAAAGCGCTATGCGGACAGGACAGGAGATCATAATTTCAGACTTGCGCGGCGTGCTTGATCAGGACGTCGATATGCAGACTACTGTAATATTCGGCAACTCTAAAACCTATGTCTGGAACGGCCGTATGCTGACCCCCAGGGGATATGAATCAAAACTCTGAGGCATCGCAGCCTTGCGCATTCCTGTGGGATGAATCATTTTTATGGGGTCTAATGGCTTATGAAGCCCTCCTGACGGCCGGGCTCGATTTCGACATTATCAGCTCCGATGATGTCAGGGCGGGTAATCTGGGCAAATATACCATGGTTTTTGTTCCTGGTGGATGGGCTTCAAATAAGCTCAAGGCGCTAGGGAATGAAGGAGTGAAAGAGGTCAGGCGGTTCGTGGAGAACGGTGGAAGCTATCTGGGTTTCTGCGGCGGTGCAGGTCTTGCAACTTTAGATGGTATCGGACTGCTTAACGTAAATCGTATGCCGACAAAACGCCGCGTGCCCAGCTTCAGCGGAAAAGCCTGCTTCAGTTTCACTGATCATTCAATGTGGGACGGTGCGTCTGGACCCAACTTTCATGTATGGTGGCCGTCACAGTTTTTGATTGCCGACCCCTCAATTAAAGTCCTTGCAGCATACGCTGAAGCCCTGCCGGAATCCTACAGCTCTGACTTGAATGTTGGCGATGTCATGAAATATTATGGCAGCTGGTCTGCGCTCGAACATTCCTATGGGATCAATCTGGACCCGGCTCGCCTGAAAGGGCAGCCTGCTGTGGTAGAAGGCATATGCGGCAAAGGAAAGGTGCTTTTATCACTCGTCCATTTTGACACGCCCGATGATGCTGATGGTAGAACTGTTCTTGTGAATCTGTGGAAATATCTTGCCGATGCTATGCCCGTCAAGTATAACAATTCAGGACAAAGCATTATGCAGCATGCGCTTTTACAGCACCCGGCAGCAGATCTTGATGGAGCTGTTGATGACTTGATAGCTTTTGGAGAAAGGCATTTTCTCTGGTTTTGGCGTAATAGGTTTCTATTGCAGTGGAAGCGGGGCATCAGGGGCCTGGAATATTGCACGTTGCGCGGGATGATAAAGGCGGTGGCGGCATATTCACACGGTATTTATTCGGATGACCCTTCCATTCATCGGCTATTGCAACCTATACGGGATATCTTTCCAGCCTTTAAAGAGAAGGCTGAGCGCCTGCTTCTGCACGAGAGGATGGCTTTACAAAATGGTCACTTAATCACATATGACAAGACTGACGATCCACATGTCAAAGCACTGCGCGCAGAGTTATTCGCCAATTCAAAAAGTTATGGCGGTCAGTTCAAGGAACTTCTGGATGAAATCGATAAGCTGGTCTTATATTTGCTCAGAACGGTCCATAAATAGATCTTTTGTAATGATCTATGCGAGCCTGCAGATGCTTTATAAGTGCGGCCGCAAAGATCTTGGCAAATGATGGGATTCAGTAAACTATCATTAGTTCACGTATCTGAACAGCTTTGATAGATGTCACATTCACCTCATCTCTTAGATCGTATCCCTTAAACAGAATGCCTTTCGACTAGTTAAACCGGAAAGCACGTAAGATGATCATTGATTAATGGAAGAAAGGAATCCTAAAAAACATTAAATATCCGTTAAGTGTGAAGACTGCGCCGATCGAAGCAGCAATAAGAGCAACATAAAAATTTGGACGGGATGATGAAACGATGGATATGGATGACATGACTATGGCAATTTGTAGCATCACCTCACCGTAGTCGAAGTATGGATCTTTTGCCCTGTTGATATCTCGCTCGCGGTCCAGTTCTTTAGCCTTCTGCTCTATCTCTTTTTTTTCATCGGCATAACGGACTGCTTGATCACTGACATAGTTCAACCGTGCCTGGAAATTTTTTATGGAATCCGGCCTCATAGTCTCCTTGCGCTCCAAAAGCTCGGCTTCCAATCGGGTCTTTTCGAGGCCGTATATAGATTCACGAATAACCTTGGATTGATAAAATGCCCATTGATCAGATGCTTGCTGCTGCGCTAGCAACATTTCTTTCATGGCGTTGTTGCCGCCGAGAGAACAAATGGCAAGAAAAACAGCAAATACCGCAGTGCAGAGCGCTACTTTTTTCGTAAACGTATTCTCTCCTTTCTCTTGCAGTTCCTCCACGTCAGGCAGTTCGACTTCAGCCATATTCATACCCTCCTAATAATGCAATTAATAAAGACTAAAAAATAAAGAGTCTATAGTAGAGCTCATCCTCTGCAAACAATATGATTGCGATAGTCTGACCTAAGCGGCATAGATAAATTAATATTACAGAGGTGTTGATAAGTTTTCAATGGGCTTCACAATCTTTATCGAAAACACCTGACATGATTAATCTATCACTACTTGATTTACAATTCTGACTTGCTATACTTATCTTGATATTTAAGTTGTTTGTTCTATAATAGATGCAGTCGTTAAGAGTATGCCATGCTATAATGAAACAATCAAGGAGGGTATATGGGTATTTTTGACAGTCTGGGTGAATTGTTAACGCAGGTTAGAAGCGGCAAGGCGTCGGAATCTGAAGTGCACGCGGCGTACGATCAGGTGTCACAGGGCGTTCCGCAAGACAAGCTTTCCGAGGGTTTGACACATGTTTTCAACTCAAATGATACTCCTCCATTTGAGCAGATGGTATCGGGACTATTTGGCAAATCCAGTTCAGACCAGAAAGCCGGTCTGATCAACAAGCTTCTCGAAGCACTTGGCCCTGCGGGCGTAAGCCAGGTGCTTGGCAGCACGGGCGGACTCGGCAATTTGGGAGGTCTGCTGTCTGCCGGAAAGGTAACGCCTGAGCAGGCTGATCAAATATCTCCTGACGCTGTGCAGTCCCTGGCTCAACACGCAGCCAAACAAAATCCTTCAGTAGTTGATACGGCAGCCAGCTTTTATGCGCAACACTCAACTCTGGTTAAGGCCATAGGCGCCGGCGCGCTTGCATTACTTATGCATAAAATCTCGCAGTCACGGAGTTGATCATGGGTATAATATCTTGGCTTATAGTCGGCTTGATAGCAGGATGGCTTACCGGCAAGATTATGGGTGGTCCGGGCAAGGGCATGTTGATGGACATCATAATAGGTTTGGTTGGTGCCTTATTAGGTGGCTTTATGATGGGCTTCCTTGGTTTTAAACCTGAGGGCGGATTTATCTATACGATTATAGTCGCCGTTATCGGCGCTGTTGTTCTTACATGGATATTCAGGAAGGTGACCGGCTCGAAGGCATAGGTACTCTATCAGTCGCAACTGATTAGCTATAACGCACAGGGTTTAGGAACGAAAGAGTCAATGTCTAAATCGCATGTATCATCTGAAGCTCCTTTGAGTTCAGAGCAGCTTCTGAAGATTGATGCTTATTGGCGTGCAACCCTCTACTTATGTGTTGGCATGATTTTCCTGAAAGATAATCCACTTCTGAAAGAACCGCTGAAGATTGATCACATCAAGAAGCGTCTTTTGGGGCATTGGGGATCCGACCCGGGGCAATCGTTGGTTTGGGTCCATTTGAACCGCCTGATAAAGAAATACGATCTGAACATGATCTATATCTCAGGTCCAGGTCACGGATCACCAGCTGTGCTGAGCAACGCTTATCTGGAAGGTACCTACTCGGACGTTTATCCTGACAAGAGTCAGGATGAAGAGGGAATGCTCAAATTCTTCAAGGAATTTTCTTTTCCCGGGGGGATCGGCAGTCACTGTACGCCTGAAGTCCCCGGCTCGATGCACGAGGGAGGTGAGCTAGGCTATAGTATTTCTCATGCGTTCGGCGCTGCGTTTGACAACCCTGATCTGATAGTTGCAGTCATGGTAGGGGATGGCGAGGCCGAGACAGGCCCGTTGGCTACCGCCTGGCACTCCAATAAATTTCTTAATCCGATCCGCGATGGAGCTGTGCTTCCTATATTGCACCTCAATGGTTATAAAATTGCTAATCCGACAGTGCTGTCGAGGATCAGCCGGGAACAATTGGAAAGCCTGTTTATTGGATACGGATACAAACCTTATTTTGTAGAGGGTTTCGAGCCTGATGCAGTCCATCAGATGATGGCCGGCGTGCTTGATACTGTTATAACTGAGATCAGAAATATACAGCATGAGGCGCGCACCAAAGGGATTACCGGGTATCCTCAATGGCCTATGATAGTTCTCCGCACTCCCAAAGGTTGGACCGGACCAAAAGAAGTGGATGGGCACAAGGTGGAAAACTTTTGGCGTGCTCACCAAGTCCCGTTACAGATTCATGAAAACATTGCCCATCTGGAGCTGCTGGAACAATGGATGAGGAGTTATGAGCCGGAGAAATTATTTGCCGACAATGGCAGGCTGATACCTGAACTGCGTGAACTGGCACCAAAAGGCAGTCGTCGCATGAGCGCTAATCCAATTGCAAATGGAGGCCTTGTACGAAGGTCGTTACGCTTGCCTGATTTTCGAAAATACGCGGTCCAGGTAATAAAATCCGGTGCGGATAGTGTAGAAAACACTTACATCCTTGGAAAATATCTGCGGGATGTTATGCGGGGCAATATGGAAAATTTCCGCGTATTTTGCCCGGATGAGATCGCTTCCAATCGACTTACCGCACTCTACGAAGCGTCAAAAAAGATGTGGATGGAGGAACTTAAGCCGGAGGATGCAGACGGCGGCGAATTATCCCGCGATGGCCGGGTGATGGAAATGCTCAGCGAACATACCCTGGAAGGCTGGCTCGAAGGATACCTGCTAAGTGGACGCCATGGCATCCTGGCTTCTTATGAAGCCTTTATTCATGTGATCGACTCGATGTTTAATCAACATGCGAAATGGCTGGCGAAAAGTAAGGCTATTCCCTGGAGATCTCAAATTTCATCACTGAACATACTGGTAACTTCTACAGTTTGGCGGCAGGACCATAATGGATTTAGCCATCAGGACCCGGGCTTTCTGGACGTGGTTACCAACAAGAATCCTGAAATCGTACGTATTTATCTACCTCCTGATGCAAACTGCCTTCTTTCGGTGATGAATCACTGCTTACAAAGCGCGAATAATGTGAATGTGATAGTTTCAGACAAACAGTATCACCTTCAGTATCTAAGCATAGATGAGGCTATTCAACATTGTACAAAAGGGATAGGTATCTGGGACTGGGCCAGCACAGATCAGGGCGGCGAGCCTGATGTGGTGCTGGCGTGCGCCGGTGATGTCCCGACAATGGAAGCCCTTGCCGCAGCTGCCTTGTTGAGGGAACATTTCCCGGATCTGAAATTGCGATTTATTAATGTCGTTGACTTATTCAAATTACAGCCCCAGTCAGAACACCCTCATGGGTTATCATATCGAGACTTCGATAGCCTTTTCACAAGCAGCAAGCCGATCATTTTTAATTTTCATGGTTATCCGTGGCTTATTCATAAACTGGCTTACCGCCATACTAATCATGGCAATCTCCACGTGCGGGGCTATAAAGAATATGGAAACATCAATACGCCGCTTGAACTAGCCATCAAGAACCAGATTGACCGTTTCAACCTGGCGATCGATGTTATTGACCGAGTTCCCAAACTTCAGGATATGGGGGCGCATGTCAAAGAGTGGCTGAAGAATGAGATTATCGAAAATAGCAACCACGCTTACGAATATGGCATAGATAAGATCGAGTTTACTGAGTGGAAGTGGCCTTATGACTCAAAGTGAGCAGGTCGAATGCTGGTTCCATTTAGAAATCAGAGTGAGTGCGCCGTTTTTTATTTCAAAGAGTAATGGCGAAAAAATAATTGTTTGACCCATTCCACAATAAATAGATAAAAAACTACCATGCCACCCAGGAACAAGAAAAAGAGCGGTGGAAGCGGCTCAAACCCCAGATAGCCCGCTAAGGGCGTGAATGGAAGCATCATTGCCGCAGCGACCACTGTAAGCGAGCAGCCTGCAAGCAGAGCATTAGGGCGACTCTTCAACGGATTCCGTTTTGTGCGAATAACAAAGATGACCAGCACCTGCGTGGCCAGGGATTCAATAAACCATCCAGTATGAAATAACGCTTCACCGGCATGAAAAATCTTAAGCATCACATAGAACGTCAGGAAATCGAATAAAGAGCTTACAGGGCCGACAGCAATCATAAATTTGCGAACAAAGTCTATATCCCATTGTCTCGGACGGACTAGATATTCTTCGTCTACGTTATCCAGCGGAATCGGAATTTCAGAAAAATCATAAAGCATATTATTAAGCAGTATCTGAGTCGGCAGCATAGGAATAAAAGGAAGAAACAAAGAGCCCCCTGCCATACTGAACATATTGCCGAAATTTGAACTGGTGCCCATCATTATATATTTCATTACATTTCCGAAAGTACGTCTGCCCTCGACTACTCCGTCAAAAAGAATTCCCAGATCGTGTTCCATCAGTATCATCTCCGCAGCATCTTTTGCAACATCAACCGCGCTGTCCACAGAGATACCTATGTCTGCTGAATGAAGCGATGGGGCATCATTTATACCATCGCCAAGATAGCCGACGGCATGCCCCCTCTTTTTGAGTGCAAGAATGATCCGGTTCTTCTGCGTTGGATTCACGCGGCAGAAAAGATTGACACTTTCAACACGAGCCATTAGCGCTTGATCATCCATATTTTGCATCTCGGCCCCTGTCAGAATGCCCATCACAGGCAGATCCAATTCTCTGCAAACATGCTCTGTCACAAGTTCATTGTCTCCCGACACGATTTTCACAGAAACGCCGCTAGCCATGAGTTTAGCCAGAGCGTCTTTCGCGCTCTCCTTTGGGGGATCGAGAAATGCAGCAAACCCGGCGAATACAAGATCAGCCTCATCACCTACAGTTGCATGAGAATGCCCGGCCTCAACATTGCGCCACGCTACTGCAAGCACGCGAAATCCATCGCGGCTCAGGGCTTCGAACAGAGATTTGATCGAGGTCATGTTATCCTTGTTCAGAGAGCGCAGATCATTTTCCCCATCGCCTTGATATTGATTGCAGAGACGCAGAATATCTTCAGGAGCGCCCTTAACAACAAGAATTCTTGCATGCCCATTGTCGACAAGGACTGAAACCCGGCGACGTTCGAAATCAAATGGGCATTCATCTATTTTATTCCAGCCGGATACGTCTATTTCACTGTGTTCAAGGATGGCATTATCCAATGGGCTCTTTAGCCCTGTTTCAAAATAGCTATTGAGATACGCTAATTCCAGAACCCATTTGCTGTCGCGCCCAAAAACGTCCACATGCTGCTCCAGTCGAATCCGGGCTTCGGTCAGAGTGCCGGTCTTGTCGGTGCACAGTACATCCATGCTCCCAAGGTTTTGGATCGCCGCCAGCCGCTTGACAATCACCTTATTTGCAGCCATGCGTTGTGCCCCTCGCGCCAGAGTTACAGATACTACCATTGGGAGCAGCTCGGGCGTTAGTCCCACCGCAAGAGCAACTGCGAACAGAAAGGATTCCAGCCATGGCCTATGGAATAAAGCGTTTATCATAAGCACGAAAAGAACCAGCAGAATGGTAATCCGCATAATCAGAAGCCCAAAACGACGAGTCCCCTGCTCAAAAGCTGTTGGAGGCGCTTTGGAAACAAGATTGCCGGCAATGCCCCCCAATACTGTCTTTGATCCGGTACAGCAGACTAGCACCTTTGCAGAACCGCTAATCACAGATGTGCCAAGCAAAACAATATTATTTGCAGACAGCATATCACTGCTTTCTGTCAATTCCCCAGGGGCTTTTTCGACCGGATAGGGTTCGCCTGTAAGGAGCGCCTGATTGACAAAAAAGTCCTTAGCCTCAAGGACACGCCCATCTCCAGGCACAAGATCTCCGGCCGCAATATATACGATATCACCGGGAACGAGATTGGATATCGGAATGTCTTTGCGTATTCCTTCTCTTAATGCCTGGGCATGTATTGCCACTGACTGACGCAAGCGTTCGGCTGCTTGTCCGGCTCTTTGTTCCTGCACAAAATCTAATGTTACGCTTATGAAAACTATCACAGAAATAATGCCGAAGCTTGTGACATCACCGGTAACGGCTGATATAGCACTGGCTGCCAACAGTATGAGTACAAGTGGATTAAGAAACTTGGATAAGAATTGCAGATAAAGAAGCTTTTTCTTTGTGGGCTGAAAAGTGTTGGGACCGAATCGGGCAAGCCTTACGGCAGCCTCATTGTCCGACAGCCCTTTTTCAGTGACGCCCATACGCTCGCATAATTTGTCGGCTTCATAATGCCAGAACGCAGCGTCTTGATCGCAAGTATCCGCCATAGACAGCTAACTCCTTTAATGCATCAATTATGTGACCGTATGGTTTTAGCTTATTTGTGAATAAACAATTATATCATTATTGTAAACTTTAACCTCAAAACAAATATGATCATCTTTCTGAGATATGTAAAAAATATGCAAAGACATCAGCCGTGTTCTATTAATTCCAAAAATGCGGGTTTCTGGTCATGAAGAGAATACCTGCGCATTCACAATGGATGCTGAGTGAAGCATTTCTGCAGGCCGTTTAGGAGCATTTTCGGTATGTTGTCCGGAAAGCGTGTGCAGGCCACAGCCGATGGAATAGATAGGTTGAGTCGGCTCTTCCAGGTGGAGGTGACTATGTCAGCATGATAAATGCATCCGCCGGGCGTAGCCCGGCGGATGCATACGGTACTTCTATCCCATAATTCTGAGCCGGATTTTGTAGCGTTTTCTTAGGTTGTTGAACATGGTAAGGTCGATATCTCTTTGCCGCACCACTGGTCCGATGGTTAGCGAAAAATCGTAACCAACTTTTTCGCGCAGCACTTCTGCCTTGCCATGAGCTCGTTCATGTGAATTACCGCTTCTGTTGAGAAGACCATTGATAGCCTTCATGAACTGCTTGTCCGGGTCATCAGCACTGTCTTGCTGTCCGTCGGGCGGAGAAGGGATTATGGATCTGGGTGTCGACGATTCACCGAGGATGAGTTTTGTGCTGTTATAAACATTAATGATCTCGCCGTCATTATCAATGCATATGGCAATAAGCCCATGATCGGAATTAACGCTTTCAACGCCCTTGTGACATTGCCGGAATTGCACGATGGTCTCAATTGCCGAGGGATCCTCGATCCGGCCACTTCCCTGCTGCGTGCCGCCTGCAGTGAAAACGTGTCTGATATTCCCCAACTTAAGCTCAACATCTTTATCAAAGCTGAGCTCGCGAATCAGCTTCTGTGCGATCTTGATCGCCTTGCCTTCATCCAGCAGGTTGGGATTGTTTGAAGGTATCCTGCCAAAATGCAGATTCAGGGCTCCGTTAGAGTTCAGGCTGATCTGCATTTTTTTGTAAAAAAGGGTTCTGTTTCCAGTTTCATCGAGCTCTATGGTTTCAGAACTCTTTTTTGTAAATTCGATATCCTGGGCGATCTTAGATATTCTCTCGTCAGTAAAGAGTCTGTTATCCAATATGACAGCATTCAGTCCTTTGGGAGCGTCGCTTCTGTAAGAAAAACTTCTGTTTGGCAGCGTGCCAATCCATTGCCACTGATACCAGCCCTTGTTTACCGGGTTTTTTGTGAAATATCTTTCGGTATTTAATCGACTGATTGCATCGGCCTGGTTAGAGCCGACCGCCATGGCCACCGGAACCTGACTATGACTTATGCGCCAGCTTGAATCCAGAAACGCCTGCGCAAAATTCTTGCCTTTATTCCATTCATCCCAGAAGTATTTGCCATAATTAGGATCATCCATGCTGGTGGTCTCATAGCCAAAAAGCATGCGCAAACCGCCCTTGTTGGGTCCCCACCATGTTCTGACCGGATTGTCGGGGCCCGAAACGCGCAGGGAAAAACATGTGGACCAAAAGAGATATCTTAGCTCTTCATTAGCGAAGGCCATGTTATTTGAATATGCCCAATCTCTGTTATCCCATTTTGCGCCAAGCGGAGCCTGGAATACGCCGTTTGAATCCATATTGCCATGACCCGAGTGATAAAATACCATGACCGAATCCATTCCGTAAGTATCCTGCCAGTTGTCGTAAGTTTCCTCGTATTCCCAGACCTTAACTCCGGCATCTTTAAGCCAGAAGTTAGCAGCTTTTCCCGGGAAAGATGTAGGATAGTCGAGGAATCCCTGTGCATCTTCATGGGTGTAAGTGAGACCGCTGGCACTGGAAAAATGCTCCAGGCTGTTAGCACCGTAAAAATCGTTTGAGCCGGCAATTACTGCCTTGATCCCTTTCAGTTTAGCCTCTGAAGATTCTGCGAAAGGCTCTGAAAGCTTCATCCTCGTGAATCTCATGTTGGTCTCCTTCTTGTGTATGCCTGCACCGGGCATTAACACTTACGTACCGGCAGGCGGTGCCCTGCGTGTGACTGTGCCAAAAGGGAGAATTCACCCTTGGCGCCGGTAAAGAAGTTTCTACGTGATGCGTGAAGTAAATTCTGCTGCGCAATTGCAGTAAGGATCAGAACGTATCAGGTCTACGGGGAAATCTGCTTTTATGGAGATAGTACTAACTTTTATTGACACTTGCAATTGGGGAAAGTGCTTAAATAGCATAGCGGAAATCTTTATGGATCAAGTTGCTTGGAAGCCGGAAAAGTTGCGTTATGGAATGCGAAAAGGCTTAACATTCAAGTTGCCTGACAGAGCTCCTCTTTGATATACTAAAAATTCCGGCGGCGGTGTAGCTCAGTTGGTAGAGCATGCGACTCATATTCGCAGAGTCCGGGGTTCAAATCCCTGCACCGCCATTTTCTTCCTCTTTGTGCGTGACCCTATAATTTGACCAAACGGCCAAATTATGGGTATCAAAAATAGGACAAAATATGGGGTCATTTTTTTCTTTTGTTGCATGTTATTCTGACTGACCGATTTTCTTGCCCACCTTTCTGAACTAATATACTGTATATTCAGCCAAAAAAATCCCTTTGGGGTCATTCGACTTGCTTCTTGTCACAATTTCGACTAAGTCTGACCACGGTGGCTTCTCACAGTTAATGACACCGAGACGTATTCTGAAATATCGCCGTGTACTAGCGGAAACTCACGCCGAGAGTCGGCCTGTCCGTTGATTTCTAGCGGGCATTTCGATGCTTCAGAAGCGCCGAGATAATTGACAGTTATCCGCATAGGCAAGCATTCTAAATTGAGTACGGTGTGCGACCCGAAACATTCATAAGTATGCCGTCAGATTTTCCCCGAAAGTGAGAGCGGCCTATTTCTCCGGATTGCGTACTTTGTCCCGAAGTTTACGGGCGCCTTCCAAGAAGAGCATTCGGAGCGGAAGCGAGAAGTTTTTCGAGGGGTGTTGGTGAACGCTATTTTCCGTTTGAAACCTTTATCAATTTCGCAGTGAAAATGAAAATGTGGCAATCTTGTTGAAAAGAGCGGGAGTCACCCAATTCAGCGATTTCCTGGTATCATAACCTAGTCCGTTAGGACACAATACATTGTTAGGCTGCATCACGCCTGGAGGTGACCATGAATGGTCATAAGTCGCCAATTCACTCCATCGGAGACTGGATTCCTTTTGGGTTTGCAGTTTGCCTGTCTGCCATTGAATTTTGGACGAACATGCAAAGAAAGGAGCCAAGTAGCTATTTGGCGTCTTTCGTAGCATTTCTTCCCATGTGCTTTTTCTTCTGCGGAATGATGTTGATGCGATATCGCAAGAGAATAGAACGTCTCGAAAAACAAATATCCGAGCTCAAATCAACCTCGTCTCCTCGGGCTTAAACAACGCCATGTGCTGCCATTCTTCGACGTGGGCAGTTGCCTCTGTGATCCACTTCTCCCGTGTCAAGGGATATTTTTGCGGATTCGTGCTTCGATGCTATCAATGGGTGGAATGCCCGAAAAGTCTCTCATATAGAGGTTATATGCTCCCTTAGTTGTATTTAATAGAAGTGCGCACGATACCGTTGATAGACTCTCGCCCTATTTCAACCGAAAAAGCCGCAAGGCTAATCTTGGCGTCAATCTCTAATATTCTTGTGGCCACCGAATTGGCTTGAAATGATTAGGAGTATCAAATACCCTATTCATAATGGACATGGTCGCTCACTGTTTCGTGACCTGCCTTCTGAAGGAGTGCCGTATAAAATGAACATAAAACTATTATTTGTTCTAGGAACGGCTGTCGTTGTCTTAGGTTTGCCGACGCTATATCTGGCCATTCGAAGCCGTGATGTTCGTAAATTCCTGGCTGGAGCATTCTTTGTCAGCGGAGGGATTCAGGCTTATCTCTACTTTGCGAATTTGTCGGTACCGTTGTTGGGCACGGACATTGTATTCACGCCTAACGTCAACGGCGTCCGCTCCATCTTGCATTTTGTTTTCTTCTTGCTCTGCTTTTACTTCGGCTTTGTCAGGAAAGGTAAGTGATCTTAACAGCATTAACGTGGATCTCAGTGCCAGCTGATAATCCGCACTTTGGCTCAAACAACCTGATGACGGATAGCCAAAAATCATAATGAAATCAGCTCATGTATCGGCCACCGTTAATATTAATGGTCTGTCCTGTAATGTAGCCATTGCGCACTAACATAAGGACCACATCAGCGATCTCCTCTGTCGTTCCAAAACGGCCTATTGGGACAATGTCGGGTTGTAATTGTGGAAGACTGGCAGCCATTTCCGTGCTAACTGGGCCCGGAGCAATAGCATTGACCGTTATCCCTTCTCGTGCGAGATGTGAAGCGTAATAGCGGGTCAACCCTAAAATGCCAGCTTTTGAAGCAGCATAATGAGGACCCACAACGCCGCCGATCTGTGCCGCTACTGAAGAGATGCTTATTATTCGACCCCACTTGAGGAGGCGCATTTGGGGAAGTATAGCCTGAATCGTCAGAAATGTTGAAGTTAGATTGGCAGCGATTGTATCGTTCCAATCCTGTTCGCGTATATCATTGATGGACCGCGCGATGCCAATTCCTGCATTATTAACTAATATTGTCGGCGAGCCAAGCTCATCTTCTATCTTAGCGACCATACGGTCAACGTCCGTCGAAACTGACATATCTGCTTTCACCGCTATAGCAATATGTCCAGACCTCACGATCTGTGAAACAGCCTCGGAAGCTTCATTATCACGACTTCGATAGTTTATAGCGACATTAGCACCGGCCCTTGCAAGTGCAAAGGCAATAGCCCGCCCAATGCCCCGACTCGCTCCTGTTATAATTGCCACTTTACCTATTGGATCATTCATTATTTCACTCATTTTGGTCTCCTGTTTTGATTATATACGCCCGCTGTCAGCGGACCAATTAGTTTAGGTTTGCAAGCGTATATTCATTGTCACGACGCTCGACTAATGACAAGCCTGAATGGTCGCTACATTGCAAGCGTTCACAGGAAATGTCCACCTCGTGCAACTTACCCAAATACGCGGTCTTATGGTGAAAAGGTCAGCCTATGAATGAAGATGAAGTGATCCAATTCATGCGAGATTACTTTAATGGACTCTTTTCCAAGACATGTCCTGTGTGCCGCCGTAACTTTGCAACGCTTCGAAACTGACACCAATCATTTTTTGCAGGCACTGAGCAGGCTTGTCGGCGAGACGAAATTGTCTGACTTGATCCCAGCATGTTTCGGGGTGAAGCTTCCACACTCCTTTCTAAAGTGTAGTCTAACTCGGCAGCAGAGAATATTGTATTTCCACCCCCTATGGTCTCAGTAACTTTGTTGCGAGAAACTGACGCATTATCGCTGCTATTGATACCAGTTCCTCATCCAGCGCAAAGTGGCTCGCGTTTAGCAAATGAATCTCTGCATCAGGCACCTCTCGCCCGAAGGCCATGGCCCCGGCTATAGTAAACAATGGATCATTCTTGCCCCAGACAACCAAAGTGGGTGGACGGCTGTCGCGCAAATACGTTTGCCATTTTAGGTAAGCATCGACATTTGATTGATAGTCGAACACGAGCTCCAGCTGAATCTCAGCCATTCCCGACCTGGTGAGGAATGCAAATTCGCTGACCACGTATCGGGGTCAATTAGCTCTGGTCGTGAAACACCGGCAAGATGGCGCTGACGTGCGACTTCAATAGAAACAATAGCTTCTCGTATTTTTGCTTCATAAGTTACGCGATCCCTCCAATACGCCTTCCGTATGGCCCAAGCATCAGACAATCCTTCCATATGTGCTACTGCGTTTTGAATGATGAGCGCCTCAACGTGCTCGGGATTAGCTGTCGCCAATCTGAAGCCAATAGGTCCGCCGTAGTCTTGGAGATAGAGGGTGTAGCGAGAGATGCCAAGGTGACTGAGCAGATGGCGAATACAATCCGCAAGGTGATCAAACGTATATGAAAATTCTTTCTGCGACGGTGAGTCACTGTGGCCGAACCCTGGATAATCAGGTGCGATAAGGTGATATTCGGATGAAAGCTGTGGAAACAGCGTCATGAACATTCGCGAAGACGACGGGAACCCGTGAAGTAACAAAATGACGGGTGCTCCGAGCGGTCCGGTTTCACGATAAAACATCTTGATTCCGTCAATTGTCACAGCCTTGTGCATTATAGAAGACACATCACCGAAAGCTGGAAAAGACATATGAATTGCTCCTTTGCAAGGCATAATGCAGCAGTAGAACGGTGCCCCCGAAGGGTGATCCGTTTCGCACGCCTGCTTCTTCGCCCGAGCTGAGCGAGCGTGCCAGGAGTGAGCTACTCAATCGACTGGTTCAACCACGTTCCAGGCATTGTTACTGCTGTGAGTTGTCATCGATAAATGAAAGGCAGGAGAATATTTGACACTTTCAAGCACGCGGCTGGTAATCCGCTGGACGGGCTCTCCTGTCTCTTCTGCCATTATCCGTTTGATTTCAATCCACTCAGAGTCGGCCAGGAATGCTTTCCATTGCTGCTCCATGGTTTCAATATTTGGCCACTCAAGAATATAGATGAACTCAAAATTTGAAACCGACACACTTTCCCATAGGATGACAGGCTTGAAGTTGTACCGCTGCATAATCCGAAGAGCATGCTTTTCAAAACGCTCGTGGAACTGAGCACGTTTATCAGATGACACTTCATAAATACGAAGTTGATATATGCTCGAATTTTTGTCTGATTGATGAAGCAAGCTGAAACCTCCTTTTAGCTGACTACTTGAGCTTTGGCTGCACATTTCAAATCGAACGCTTGAATTTAGCGATCAGCGCAGCGAGTCCGCTGGAATGAATCGTTAGGCGAATATCTTAAGACCATGTCAGACGTTCTTTTTTTATCCAGCTGCCTCGGATATAAAATCTGCGATTGCGCGTCGTGCCCGATTAGTAGATAATTCCGAATAAACAAGACGTGCAGTAGGGTCCGTGCCCGCTTCCGGATTGTCGAACGCGTGGTGCGTCTGACTATAGAGCTCGAAACGGACATCATTGCCGGCCTCATCCATCTCGGAGATGACCGCACAGATTTCATGCATCGGTGAAATCTGATCCTGCGTGCCCTGCAGCACCAGCACCGGAGCGTGAATTCGAGTATTCATCCCCGGTGCAGCCACCTTCAACATTGCAGAACAAAGAATGATGCCAGCGATGTCTGCTCTGCTACGGCCATAGTCCAATGCAATGTCCCCACCAACGCTGTAGCCCAGGCATAATATTGGCGTACCCGTGGGTACTTCCTGCCGCAGTCGGCTTACGCACGCTGCAAGTCCCCTATCCCTTCACTGCGGTGCTCAATCAATCGCCGCACCATCGGGGCAACCTGATCCGGGCCGTCCGGACTGAAGCCATCACCATAGAGGTCGACGATTGCCACGGTGCAATCGAGTCCGACAAGATAGCCAGCATGCTCGCGCGCCAGTCCGGCAGCAGCGCCACGGCGGCCTTTGGAGCGGCGTGAGCAGCTTTCAGCAGTAAACCGCTGTAGCGCTGTTCGCCAACAGCGTAGTCAAATTTAGTTTCAGTAATTTCGCTCAATCGTTATTCTCCTTTACGTGGATTAACAAGTAATTAAACGGTAATGTGCTAACAACGCCATTTATGGCCTTTCAGTGATACTTAAGTCTGTTAGTATCCATTAACCATTTAATTTAATTAGAGGTCTGCAGGCGGTTTACTCCAAGTAGATTCTGTGGTCTGGGCCGTATCCAGCTCCATATTTATAGATAGAGATGGCAAAGCTTTGTACTCGCAGCTTTGACATTAGAGTCCTTTGTTTATTATCAGAGACACAACAATCTAGCTGCGGGATTGGTCAGCACACTCTACTTCTTCCCCATCTGCACAAAAAAAGCCTTGGCTCCTTCTTCTATTTCGCGATCGGTCAAATCCTTTGTATGTGTAGCGAGCATCCAGCTGTAACCGAACGGGTCTTCAACGGTACCGGCTCGGTCACCCCAAAACATATCCTGTACTGACATTTTAATCTTGGCACCGGCTTCCACTGCCCTGCGAAATGCTTCATCAACTGCTTCAGTGTAAATATAGAAGCTGACAGGAGATCCTCCAGCAGTTTCGGCACTTGTGCATGGATTCTGAGGATTCTCCTCACTCATCATTATTATTGAGTTACCAATCATGATTTCCGCATGCATTACGCCCTTGCCGTCGGGTCCGGGCATCGAAAATCGCTCTACAGCTCCGAGTGCTCGCTTATAGAATTCAATGGCCTTCTGTGCATTCTTAAACATAATCATTGGTGTAACACTATGAAATCCTTCAGCTATAGCTTTTGTCATCAGATGCCTCCTATGAACCTTGGAATCTTAGCAAAAATTCGTATATACAGCTTATCAAAGAAGATACTTGCGTCAAAACGATCTAGGAATGACAGATGAAAGTTGGCCAGCATGGTTTATGTAGAATCGAGCATTCTATTCTTGATAGTGGAGGGAAAACATTATCTTCCGAATCTGGCTGCGTTGAGGAGTTGAAGACGTAGCGGTAGTCGAGATATTGACAGTACTAAACAGTCGGCGAGATTTCCAAAAGGGTGTGATGTTCGAATCGACAATTTCATCGGCCAAGTCTCAGTAAGAACTGGAAATCCGCAACAGTCATAACCGATCTGGTACAAATAATCATCTCCGAGTTAATCGGCGTCTTTGCTGAAGGCATGATGTCCGAACGGCAGGAAGTTTACTGAGGTGGTCGTCTTTGCGCGATATTTCAATTGTAACCGTGATGAATTGGCCCCTAAAAAGAAGCCCACTGGCTGTGGATCTAAAAATGTGCAAGTCACCTGCAAAGGCGCAAAGACCACCACTTGCTGCCCGCAAGATTTCCGATCATACTACATCTGGTGACAGAATAATGACAATCCAGGTTTTAGACGATTATATATGAGGATCAGTAGATGTTAGTTCAATTCGGTACCCAACTGTCAGGAAAACTGTCCAAATCCACCGATTTTCAGCAAATAGCATTATCCCTGTAGAAATCTATGTGATAAACAGTATAAATCTGTCTCAATGGACTAATACAAGAACTATTGATTATCATAAACTGCGATCGGGCAAATGACTTAAGCTTGGCGATGATTTATCATTTTATGGTTTGTGATCAATGGAAATGACTTTCTTAATTACTTTTTTCGAAGGTGAACAATCTGTCCAATCTGCGGCTTATTAATTGTCTCATCAAAGCTCCATTCCTAGCCCTTTTGCTGTTTCTTTTCGCTTGCTCGGCGTCGGCTCAGGACTCTGTTCACCCATTACTTTTTATTGGAAACAACAAGATTCCGCCCATCATATGGGAACAAAATGGAAAGCCTGCTGGCCTAGTTGTTGATCTGGTTTATGCAGCTACAGATAGGGCACATTTAAATATCAAAGTAGAAGCAATGGATTGGGTAGAGGCCCAGTCGATGGTATTGTCCGGCAAAGCTGCTGCTCTGCTTCAGATAAATCCGACCCCGGAGCGCAAACTACTTTACGATTTTTCTGATACTCTCTTACAATCTGATTTTCACATTTTTCGCAAGAACACTCGTTCAGATATCCAGAATCTACCCTCTCTCTTCGGAAAAAGAGTTGGAGTGGAAAACGGAGGCTTCCCGCTTCAGTATCTGCAACAATATGATCAGATTAAGTTGTTTATAGTTCCAAGTTGGAAGACCGGCTTCGAAATGCTGAATTCGGATCAGCTCGATGCTGTTGTTGTCGATCGATGGGTGGGCGAGTATGAACTTTATTTAAGCAAGATCCAAGGGATAACAGTAGTCGAACCACCTATTTATACCGAATACTCTCGAATAGCTGTCAAAAAAGGTCAGGGTGAGCTTCTTGACAGCATTAATTTAGGATTGAAAAAAATCGAGCAAGACGGGACACGACAACGGATATTAGACAAGTGGAAGGCCAAAGAGGTTGTCTATTTCACCAGAGAGTCTGTCCAAACGGCTCTTGCCGTGGCAGCCATTTTATTCGTTGCACTCCTGATATTTATTACTCTGAGGACACTTGCACACGCCCGGACATGCCGCAGAATAAACAGTGAGCTTATGGATCGAACCGAAGCTTTGACTCACGAGAATGAGGAACGGAAGAGGGTTGAAGCAGAGCTGAAAACACTTAATGAGCAATTGGAACAGCGTATACTTATGCGTACGGCTGCCCTGGCTGGCAGTGAGAACAGATTCAAGACTTTAATTCATAACCTGAGTTCAGGAGTGGCTCTGATAGACGAGGATGGCAAATTCACCATCGTAAACCCGGCGTTTCTGAAGATGTTCGGTCTCTCAGAAGAGACTGATATCAAGCATGTCAATGACAGAAACTGGGCAGAATGGGAGGTCAACGATGAAAATGGCAAACTTCTCGTCATCGATGATCATCCAGTCCGTAAAGCTGCCTCGACAGGCAAGCCTGTATACAACAAGCTGGTGAGTGTTCGGTCACCGCTTACCAAGAAGACAATTTGGATGCTTATTACAGCCGAGCCACTTCTTAAGAGGGACGGCCGATTGGAAGCTTTGATATGCACATACTATGACATTACGGAACAAAAACATGCTGAGGAAGCCCTGCGCGAGAAGGA
>Ga0187786_10000145_pt1 | contig 23099 bp, 14 predicted proteins | sample 0815_BV2_10_20_M_FD_132449 | JGI IMG/M metagenome (GOLD analysis project Ga0187786, IMG submission 132449) | Tropical peat soil microbial communities from peatlands in Department of Meta, Colombia - 0815_BV2_10_20_MG | ecosystem: Environmental > Terrestrial > Soil > Wetlands > Peat | place...
CTCTTCATTTCGAAAAACATAATCGAAAAACACATGGGAGGGAGTCTGACAATCCGCAACACAGGGGAGGGTGCTGAATTCAGGATAGAGGTCTGATACCAAGTCGCAATCAAACGATTACGTTGTTGGCATCGTCGAGGGCTCCTCAACGTACTGTTCATGTACGCCTACGTCGCCCTCTCCTTGCCGCCTAGTACTCATTTTGATTGCAACTCGGTATGAACCAGGCGGCGAGCGCCTTATCCTCACCTCCTGACAGCAATAAAAAGCCCTCCATTCACTCGAAGATGAAATGGAAGGCCCGAATTGCAACAATCTAAAAACAGGGTTCGAAAATGATTATCAGGCGATATACTGCGCGTAATACTTCTTAACCTTCACCAGATACTCCTTTGTCTCCTTGGGGAGAAAAGCTCCCCGACTTTTTTCCAGATTCCCCGGTCCCCAGTTGTAGGCTGCAAGGGCCGAATCCAGGTCTCCGTTGTATCTGTCGAGCATGTCACGCAGAAAACGTGTTCCCGCCATGATGTTCTGTTCAGGATTGAAGGAGTCCTTTACCCCCAAGCCCGCCGCAGTGCCCGGCATTAGCTGCATCAATCCCCTGGCGCCGGCCTTAGACACCGCCGTGGGATTGAAGTTGCTCTCCATCTTGATGACCGCCTTTATTAATCCCTCGTCAACTCCGTAGCGTATTGAGGCCTTCTTTATTATCGGGTCAAAGGCGGTGGGGGAATTGAGGGTAACCGGGGGGCTTTCGGCAAGGGGAGGTGTCAATAAATTGAGTCGGGAGACTTCGTCCTTATTTTTCAATGGTGATTCAATCTGTTCCGTGTCGGATTTTTGACTTACACCGACATTATTTGTCAGATAGGATTTTAAAGTGTTGCCTATGGCGTTCGCGGTAGGTTGCGAAGTCCCGTCCCCTATGGAAACGGCGCTCCGCATCATCTCCAAACGAAAGATCTCGGCGGCCAGCGCGAGCTTATCCGGGATTTCCCCTGTAGATCTCCCTTTTTCTGCGGATGCTTCCAGTACACGGTCGAATTTGCCGCTCTTTTCACCACGGGTTTCCTGGACGGGCCCTTTGTTCCCATCCGGATGCTTAGTGTCAACAGGGGAGATCAGCATTGCACGGCTCTGAAACCAGGAATTCGTTAAACATCTTCTTCTTTTTCAGCTTCTCGATGAAAGTGGTTCGCTTTAGGCGAAGCAGCGCCGCGGCCTCCTTCTTGTTGCCGCCTGATTTCTCCAGCGCCTGCATTATAAGCCTGTTTTCAAGTTCTTCCATGGCGCTGTTCAGGTCGATGCCGTTGTGGGGGAGAGATACTGGCTCCGCAGAGCTTGCCGTCGCCAGACGTTTACCAATATACTTCTCAGGAAGATCATAAGGGGTTACCATACCGCTCCCCTTTATTATCACCTGCCGTTCGACAAAATTTTCAAGCTCACGCACATTCCCCGGCCAACTGAAGTTGCAAAGGATCTCCATGGTCTCTTTGTCGAAGCCGGTCACATTTCGCATCTTCTCCTTATTGAATTTCTCACGGAAGCTGTTAAGGAGAAGGGGTATGTCTTCCTTGCGCTCCCTCAAGGGGGGGATGTGTATAGGTATGACCGACAGGCGATAATAAAGGTCTTCCCTGAATTTCTTTTCCTCGACGCACTGCTCCAGGTTCTGATTTGTGGCGGCTATGAATCTGACATCTATTTTTTTTGAATGAGTAGCACCTACAGCCTCCAGCTCTCTGGTCTGCAGAACCCTTAGCAGCTTCACCTGGAGATGGATCTTCATGTCGCCGATTTCATCAAGGAAAAGCGTCCCTTTGTCCGCCATTTCGAAACGGCCGATACGGTTGGCAATCGCGCCGGTAAAAGCCCCCTTCACATGGCCGAAAAGCTCGCTCTCCAACAAGTCATCGGGAATGGCCCCACAGTTGACCGGAACATAGTTTCTGCTCTTCCGGTTACTGAGGTCATGGATCGCCCTGGCGACCAGTTCCTTACCGGTCCCTGATTCACCCTGGATAAGGACCGTCGTGTCCGTTTCAGCAACCTTTTCGATCAGCTCGTAGATGGCGAGCATCGCCTTGCTTTCGCCGATCAGGTTCTTGTAGACGTGCCGTCGCTTCAGTTCGGGCTTGTCAGTCAGGACCTTGGACTGCAACCTTCCGTGCTCTATCCCGCACTTGACCTGGGCCTCCAGCTCTTGAAAATTGATCGGTTTATCAAAATAGAAAAAGGCGCCGGACTTCATGAGCTTAGATTTCATGACACCATTTCCATAAGCACTGCAAGCGATTACGACCACCTGGGGACGGAGATATTTTAGCTTTAGAAGAAAATCGAGCCCGTTACATTTAGGCATCATCAGGTCGGTTATAACAAGGTCGATATCGCAGCCCCTGACAATATCAAGGGCCTGGTCCACATCACAGGCCTCCTTGATCTCATATCCCTTGTATTCAAGGAAAGCAGTAATAATCTTGCGTGATTGGGGATCATCGTCGGTTACCAAAATTCTTCCCATGCTCATAACGCCATCTCCTATTTTTTCAAATTCGGACAGGGAGCACACAGGTCAATTAAATATAATTTCAACACAAAAAAAGCCTTCTGTCAAAAAAGAAGGCTTCAAAAAACCCGCCACTTCGACAGCCCCTCTTTCCAATGGATGATTGGACAGGTTGCTTTGTGCCACCCGGTTACCCGGGTTTTACCCTTTCGGTGACAATAGCTTATTCTATCTAATTTTTATTTAACTATAATCTATTTTACGAATAAGTCAAATTAATTTTTAATAACCTCTGAATTCATCAAATGATTTTAAAAAAGCAATTAGTGTGCCATTTCTTACCAAATTTCTTGTTGCTTATTTTTGCACTCATTTTTCCAATTACCGGGAAATAATCGTTAAATCTTTTGAAGGATTGTCCGAAAAGTTAAACAGGCGTGACTTCATGTGTCTGAACAGGTCAGCTTTAACATAAAATACAACACATTCAACCAGGAGGATGTCATGAACACAGCGGTAGCGATTGCGGGTCAAGAGGAATTGAAAGAGGAGCGGATCCAACTGGTCAGTTTCAAGATCGGTAATGAAGAACATGGGATCAATGTATTGAAAGTCCGGGAAATAATCCGCATGTCGAACATAACCAGGGTGCCTAATACCCCGGATTATATCGAAGGAGTCATCAATTTGCGGGGAAAAGTCATTCCCATTATATCGCTTCGAAAAAAATTTTATCTTCCAGAGGCTGAAAATGACAGCCGCACCCGCATAATCGTTATGGATATGGACAACGAGCTCATGGGATTTATCGTAGATTCCGTCGCTGAGGTGATCAGGATCGCCATAAGCGAGATTCAACCGCCTCCTCCGATCGTAACCAGCGGCATTGACCAGGAATGCATATCCGGCGTGATCAACCATGCCGACAGGCTTTTGGTTCTCCTCAATCTTGAGAAGATGTTTTCGTCGGAAGAACGTCAGTCTCTTGCCGACATGATCCAATAGATGATTATACAAGGAGTCGAAGATGAGCCAGCTTTGCGAAGATCAAGAGTTATTGGAAGGGTTTCTGACGGAGACCGCCGAACTTCTTGAAAAAGTCGATGATGACCTGCTCCTTTTAGAAAAATCCCCCAGTGACATGGATATACTGAACCGTATATTCCGCTCGGTGCATACTGTCAAAGGGGCGGCCAGTTTTCTGGAATTCGAGCTTCTGGTAAAGGTGACCCACAAAGGGGAAGACGTCCTCAACAGATTGCGCAAGGGGGAACTTGTAGTCAACAACATGATAATGGACGCAATCCTTGAAGCGGTAGACCTGGTTAAGCTCTTGGTGGATGATATCAGGAAAGGGGCGATTATCGAGCGCCCCATAGAGGGAACAATAGCAAAGCTCGAGGCGATTCTTGCCGAAAATGAGCCGGAATCAGAGACGCACGAAGCCGAGCCGGTCCAAACAGCTTCCGAAGACTCAACTCCTCCATCTGAACCGAAATCTGAAGAACCTCCTTGCGAAGAGATAAGAATTGTCGCCCCGGAGCCTCAACAGGCGCCCCCCGACCCCCCGCAAACCGTTGAAAAGGATGTTTCCTCAGCCTCACAATCATCGGCAGGCAAAGACAATTCGGACAAATCGACTCTGCGTGTGGATGTAAAGAGGGTGGACGACCTTATGAATCAGGTCGGGGAACTTGTTCTGGAAAGGAACAGGATGAGTCATTTGAACAGCGACTGCCTGGGGCTAACGAGCAACGATTCCTTTACAGACGAATTCGGTAAGCTGGTGAAAAGGATAAGTTTTATCACTTCCGAATTGCAGATGCAGGTCCTTAAGATGCGCCTGGTCCCGGTCGGCAATGTTTTCAGAAAATTCCCACGGATTGTGCGAAATCTCGCTCGCGACCTGGGGAAACAGGCCGATCTGCAAATATTTGGTGAAGATACGGAACTGGACCGTTCCGTGGTGGACGAGATAGGCGACCCTCTTATCCATCTAGTGAGAAACGCCCTTGATCACGCCCTTGAAAGCGCCGAGGAGAGGGTCGCTGCGGGTAAGCCCAAGGTCGGCTGCGTAACCCTCTCGGCAAGGCATGAGGGGAACAATATTATTATCAGTATTAAGGATGACGGCCGTGGCCTCGATCCGGACAAGATATCCGCCAAGGCGCTGGAAAGGGGAATAGTCACGGCGGAGCAACTGGCAGTTATGGGACAGAAGGAGATCTTCGATCTGATATTTCTTCCCGGTTTCTCTACCAAGGAAAAGGTTTCGGACCTCTCCGGGAGGGGAGTCGGCATGGATGTGGTGAAGACCAATGTAAGAAAGCTGAACGGTATCATCGAAGTAAAGAGTGAGTTGGAGAAGGGGTCTGAATTCCTTTTGAGACTCCCGCTGACCCTTGCCATCATCCAGTCCCTCATGGTTGAAATTGAAGGAGAGATATATTCCATCCCCCTTTCCGCGGTAATAGAAACCCTGCGAGTGAAAAAGGACGAGTTTTGCAGCGTGGGGGGACGAGAAGTGCTGCGCCTCAGGAATTCCGCTCTTCCACTCATGCGTCTGCAAGAGAAGTTCGGCATTGTTGGAAATGACCCTGACCGAGAATTTCTCTATGTAGTTGTGGTTGGTGTGGCGGAAAAGAGACTGGGCCTTGTGGTAACCAGGCTTCTGGGGCAACAGGAGGTAGCGATCAAATCATTGGGCAATTATCTGGCCGAGGTCCCCGGCATCGCCGGTTCTACAATTCTGGGCGATGGGAAGGTGGCCCTTATTGTGGATCCCGCGAAGCTGATAGACAGCGGTGAGGAAGAGATATATCGTCAGGCTTCTTCGTTTTAATCCTGAATTGAAACTTGATTAAAATGCAAAAGGTACGGGAATGAAGATATCGGATAGCAATTTTGAGGCATTGCGGGATTTCATTTACAATTTCTGCGGCATGTATTTTCATACCGGCAGGAAGTATTTTCTAGAAAGCCGACTGGTGCGGCGGATGGAAGCAAAAGGACTCAAGGATTACACTGACTACTACAAGCTCCTGAAAAATCCTGGGGAGGGGCCTGCCGAGATCAAGCAGCTTTTGATCGAGATAACCACGAACGAAACTTGTTTTTTCAGGAATACCCAGCAGATCGCCGCCCTGGAAAGGCAGTTTTTCCCGGAGATTGTAGAGGCCAAAAAAAAGATAGGTTTTAAAAAACTGAGGATCTGGAGCGCCGGTTCATCATCCGGTGAAGAACCCTATACATTTGCCATGATACTCAATGAAAAAAAATCCTCCTTGTTGAAAGATTGGGCAATAGAGATCGTAGGCACGGACATAAGCGACAAGGTCCTGGCACAGGCAAAAGAAGGGGCCTACAACAACTATTCGGTTCGCAATATGTCTGAATTTTACCGCAAGAAATATTTCAAAGAGGAACAGGCGGGGGTTTTCACCATCAGCCCCGATGTAAAGAAGATGGTCAGCTTTTCCAACCTTAATCTCTACGAGGACAGCCGTATGGTCTTCATGAAAAGCTTTGATATTATAATCTGCTCCAATGTGCTGATCTATTTTGACGCCCCGGCAAAGACCAAGATAGTTCAGCACTTTTACAATAATCTACAGCCCTATGGCTATTTCTTTCTCGGGCAATCGGAATCGCTGCACAATATCAACGACAAATTCAAGACCGTCCATTTCCCTGGCGGATTTGCCTATAAAAAGTGAGGGGAAGCAATGAATAGACCAAGTAGAGAAATCAGAATAGCAAAAGCTGAATCCATGATCACACAGGTTGTCAATCTCCCGACAATTCCTGAGACCATGATGCGTGTCACCCATCTCCTTGACGAACCGGATGTGGAACTGGATGAAGTGGCCGAGGTGATCCTGACTGACCAGGTTATGGCGTCTAGGGTCATAAAGATCGTCAATTCTCCACTTTTCAAACCAATGCACGAGATCAAGTCTCTGAAGCGGGCGCTGATCTATTTAGGATTTCGCCGGATAAGGGAGATAGCCCTAACTTGTTCCATAATCAAGACCTTTGAAGGGAGAGAAGGGGTTTTCGATATCAGGACTTTCTGGGAGCATTCCTTCGGCGTTGGAATCGTCTCCAAGATTATTGCACAGCGCGTGCGCTATCCGGAAATCGAGAAGGCGTACATATGCGGAATCGTCCATGATATTGGGGAGGTGTTCCTGAGCACATATAAGTCGGAAGAATTCCGGAAAATAGTCAACATGATCAAGGACACATGCCATTCCTTTGCCGAAGGGGAGCTTTTTATGCTGGGCACGACCCATTGCGAATTAGGGTTCTGCCTTGCGAAGAAATGGAACTTCCCACTGGAATACTGCGACGTGATAGAAAACCACCACTTTCCCAAAGAGGCTACATTCGATCCGATGTTGGTGGCTATAGTCAATCTGGCGGACCTTTTCTGCTCGGTGAGAAACCTCGACTACGACAACCGGGAATGGGTGAGTTTCAACCTAGCCGAGGAACCATCGTGGGAAATTTTACAGAAATATTCCCCTGATTTCAACACACTGGATGTGGAGAGGTTTTGCTTCGAACTAGACGAAAGGGTAGAAGAAATTGAGGATATGGTCCGGGCAATCTTTGAGAAATGATATCTTAATGGGGGTAACATGTTGCCGGAAAAGAAAAACAAAGTCCGTGTCCTGATAGTTGATGACTCGTCTTTCATGCGGATGGCCATCAGAAGCATTCTTAGCAAGGACCCGGAAATAGAGATAATCGGCGTCGCTGCGAACGGCGCGGAAGGTGTCTCCAAGGCTGCTTCCCTCAAGCCCGACATTATCACCATGGACGTGGAGATGCCGGTCATGGACGGATTGACCGCCCTGAAGGAGGTTATGAGGTGCTCTCCCACTCGGGTCATTATGGTTTCGACCCTGACAAGAGAAGGAGCGACCGCCACCTTTGACGCCCTTGAACTGGGGGCGATAGATTATGTCTCAAAAAGCACCACAGAATCGGGTGTCGAACACAATGCATTCCGCGATGAGTTGCTCCTGAAGGTCAAAGGAGCAGTCTCCAACATATTCGGATCACGACATGCGGCCATAACGGCAAACGGCAAGGGGCATGCCGGCGAACCCGTGCGCACCAAGGGCCCAGCAATAAAACCCGAATTTATAGCCATTGGCGCCTCCACTGGAGGCCCTATAGCCATCCAAGAAGTCCTCTCCCGGATCCCCTCCAATTTAAAACATGGAATCATGGTCGCCATACACATGCCGAAGGCATTTACGGGGCCATTTGCCGAGAGAATCAACAAGAAATGCCTTCTCCCTGTCAAGGAGGCCTCTGACGGCGATCTTCTTCTCCCCGGGCGGGTCTTGATCGCCCCAGGAGGGCGCCATATAACCCTTCAACGCAAAGCGGGAGGGATAACGGTCCAGACGATGCCGATCGAGTCGTACCCGCGTTATGTGTACATCCCTTCAATTGATCTTATGATGGCCTCCCTCGTAGAGGCAGCCAAACTGCCTCTCCTTGGTGTCATCCTGACCGGTATGGGAAACGACGGTCTCAAAGGGATGCAACAGATCAAGGAGAAGGGAGGATTGACACTTGTCCAGGACAAGGCCACATCGACGATTTACGGCATGCCCAAGGCATGTGTAGATGCCGGGATCGCCGACGAGATCCTCCCCCTTGATCAGATCGGCGCCGAAATTGGAAAAATAGCCGCGGGATGATTTATTTAGGCTATAGTTTTGGACAAATTTATTGGAGTCCATCCGGAAACTCCGGGTGAGACACAACTGGTTCCCAATTCGGAAACTAATTGGAGTAACAGCAAATGAATGAAGAACTAAGAAAAGCAATTCTGACCACAGGCGATCTTCCACCCATGCCGATTGTCGCTACTAAGGTCCTTCAACTGGTTGAAAGCGGCAAAGCCGAAGCAGCCGAAATCGCAAAGGCCATTTCCGCCGACCCGGCCGTTTCCGCAAGAGTCCTCAAGATTTCCAACTCGACCTTTTACGGCTGTCGCCGCAAGATTCAGACCCTCTCTGAAGCGGTCGTCGTACTCGGCCACAATACCATCAAAGGGTTGGCGGTTGCTGCATCCGTTAAGGAAATCTACAAGCCTTCAGGGTTGATAGAAAACATGCTATGGGAACACTCCTTTGGCTCAGCGCTGGCGGCGCGTATAATCGCCGGCTACGTTCCGCATATAGTCGCCGACGAGGCGTTTTTGGCAGGTCTTTTCCATGATCTGGGAAAGATCATCATGAACCTCAGGGAAAGAGAGAAATTCCGACAGGTAATCGAACGCTGTTACAACGATATGTTAATGTTCGAGGAAGTGGAAGGGAGCGTCTTCCCGTATACACACGCGGAGTTGGGAGGGTATGTCCTTGAGAAATGGAACCTGCCCGATTCCCTGATAAAGGCGGTAATGCTTCATCATACCTTTGCATTTCCGGAAGACGAGGATGTTTGCCAACGCAACCTGACTGCGGTTGCTTCGCTGGCCGACCATATATGTATCAAGCTGGGAATTGGTACGAGAGGGGCTTTCGAAGAACTTGAACTTAATGAAACCGATGCTGCAAAAACACTCGGGTTAGATGAAGAGACACTAAACGGAATAAAGGAAACCGTTTGGGAGCACTACCAGAAAGACAAGGGATTTTTTACCACAAACTAAACGATACCAAAACGATTCATAAAGCATTCGTAATAAACAAATCCCGAACCCAATTATGCCATGCAAGGTTCGGGATTTGTTTTAACCGAAATATATTGTATATCAGGCAATAGTGGCACCTTCAAAGAAACTTGACGCAAAACGTGGATGAGACCTTCTCCTTATCTCCGGCATCGTTGAGGGAGACGAGTTCTCTTGGGAGCAGACCCTGTTCTTGCCGGCTCTCTTAGCCTGGTAAAGGGCCTGGTCGGCTTTGGCGACAAGGTTTTGCTTATCCAGTGTAAGCCCTTCATTGGCAGCGACACCGATACTGACGCTTAATTTGAACCTATTTCCTGAAAAGCTGAATTCCTGTTCCCCCAGCTTGATCCTCAACCGTTCGGCAATTTTCAAGGCCGTTTCCAACCTTGTATTGATAAGTAGAACGGCGAACTCCTCGCCGCCATAACGTGCAACTATGTTTTCCTTGCGGCTGTTGTCCATCAAAAGTTTTCCGATCTTGGAAAGGACAATATCTCCCGCCGGATGGCCGTAGGTGTCGTTGATCATCTTGAAATCATCCACGTCTATCAGCAGAATGGAAGTTGGCGACTGTACCCTTTTGCTTTCCTCCAGATGCAGTATTTCTTCAAGGACGCGACGGTTATAGAGACCGGTCAGCCCGTCGCGAAGGGAAAGTTCCTTAACTCGGTTATGTTCCCTGGCGTTTTTTATGGCCGTCACCAGGCTTTCTCCGATCCCCGTCAAAACCGGTCTGGTGGCAAGCGCGGCCGATTCCCCAGAGCAATAAAGGGTAATACTACCAAAACTTTCAGGCAGTTCAATTTTCACCTCTGAGGAATTACTATCCGCTTCTTGAAGGGGGGAAGCCAGACCGAGGAAGCGGTAACCGATTATATCCCGGTGCCTTAATAGCGGCAGCCGGTTTGCCCACCTGAGCCACCCTTTTTTGCACTCAGTTGAATCAAGAGGGGAATAAACTTTCGGCCCGTCCAGATCTTTTATGGAAAACAAAGCAAAACTGTAATTAAAATAATTATAAAGAAGCTTTGCGGCTGAATCCAGCACCTCTTTTAGGTTCAGGCTTGAGCTGACATCTCTTGTAAAAGCGACGAGAAAATTTAAGTTCGAAAGCTCCCTTTGAAGCAACACATTTTCATTCTTGTTTGTTACGCCCGTAAGAAACAATGAGAGGCCGTTATGGCGGTTCATGTGATCATATCTGAATGTTGTTCCGGTATTCATATTCTATTCTCCCGATTCTTTAATCTCGAGTTATCATAATTACGTTGAGGAGTTGCTCCGGTCATCCATCTGAAATGGAAATCAGGTCATTTAGACCCCTCTTGATCCTTCTTTTTAAATTCTTAAATATACAAAAAGCTTGCCATCCACGTAACTATTGAGAATGCTTAGTATATTTTTAGTTGATTTCAGGTATGGAATATTTCCGTAAACAACAAACATTTCTTATTGCTGATTCAGATTGCTTTAAGAGCGATTCTTTTTCTAAACCTTTCCTGAAAAGATGTCGGGTTTTTCAGTATCAAGTTGATCTGCTGGCTGAATCCTGAGGCATACAAACATTTGCTCAAAAACAATTTATTCGAAGGAAATATAGCTAATACACATATTCAAAATTTTGACTCGGAGGACAAATTTCCATGCAATTCATTTTGAATGAATCGGTTTTAAATTCGGCTCGCCGGCTCGTAACAAGTGGCTGAAAGCGATTCCGGCTCCCTCATGGAGATGAGGCATATTGTTTGCAAAATTTCCTTGAAATGAATAAAGGAGGACAACCCATGTCCATACCACCGTCGTGTTTTACCTCCAAATCTGGAAACGAGGAGAACACAGATGGCGCCAACGAAACCCATCCGGACAACTGCCCCATCAAGCCTATACAAATGTCGGTTATAAAAGATAATAATATTTACTCCAACCGCCAGCGTAAGGAAGGTGCGCCGCTGGTTGCAATCATCTATAAACATTCCCCCATGACGGTCGGCAAAATGTTCAAAGCCGGACTCGCGCAACTTGGAATAAACTACGTCAGTGTAGGCGGATTTGTCGGAAGCAGGGTGGGGTGGCCAATCGAGCGGACCTACGAAAAAAATCTGGACGTTCCTGATATAGTGGTGGAAGTTAAGAAATTTTATAAGGCATCATATATTGTTCAGAAAATTAAAGAATATTGCGGGATTATACCGTCCTTAATTCTCCAGATTGATGGTGATACCCATGTCTGCAATGATCTCGGGACCAACGACATTATCTTTGTGTCCATAGCCACCGATCCTCATATGCCCTCCGAAACATATACCCATGCAGTCTGCTGCTCAACCTACTTTTACTCTATGCAGACAAGCTATATGCACCTCTTCGATTCCCGTACCAGATACATACCTTATGGCTATGATCCGGAGGTTCATTTCATTGAGTCTCACAATAAGATATACGACGTCTGCTGCATCGGCTTCCAGTTTCAGGCAAGGCAGGAATTCGGCAAAAAGCTTGAAGAGGCGGGACTTAAGGTGAGGTTCGAAAACGGACCTGTGTTTGATGAATACCGCCAAATCGTCAATCAGTCATGGATCTGCTTCAACCTGTCCGCAAAAGATGACCTAAATATGAGGGTTTTCGAGACCCTGGCATGCGGCACTTTCCTGGTCAGCAATATTACTACCGATATGGGGAGATTTTTCATCAACGGTGTTCATTATGTCGCCTACACCGATCTTGATGATGCCCAGAACAAGATCATGTATTACCTTGAAAACAAAGAACTTCTTAAAAAAATTGCCGACACGGGTCATGAAGCGGTAAGACCCTACACATACGCGAACAGGCTTAAGGGATTATTAGCGGAAATAGGATTCGACTACGATCGCTTTATCGAACAGGATATTTCAGAGGCCACAAATTTGAGCAGCAAGGCACGGATCATCGAAAGGCTTTACCGTACTGCACGTCAGCTTATCGATCAGCTCCGCTTTGAAGACGCAAGCCTTGTCCTCCGATTCCTTTTGGCCAGAGAGCCGTCCCATGGCCGCGCCCACCATTACCTTGCCCTCCTGGACTTTGAAGCCGGTTTGGAAGATGAGGCTCTGCGTCACTTCGTATTGGCCGAACAGTATGCTCCGAATAATCCGGACAACATGAAAAACCTCGCCAACCTCTACTTCTTAAAGGGGGAATCCTCCAGTGCCCTTCTCATCTTTGAAAGGCTTTCCGCGCTTCTGCCCGATGACACTGAGAGCAAAATGGCCGTCGCCAAGCTGAATAATCACCTGGGAAAAAAAGACGAGGCGATCCGCTCGTTCCGCGAGCTCCTCGCCATGGACCCTGGCAACTCCGAGGCCCGCGCCTCTCTGCACATCCTGGAGAGGGGAGTGAGCACAAGCCTACCGAAAAAGAGTTCTTCGCGGCGGAAGGTAGTAATCGAGTCCACCCACAACGATTACTGCGGCGGCGGGAAATACACTCTGCAGCTCGCTTTTGCTTTTTCCCGGCACTGTGACGTCTTTCTCGCCAATTTCAACGCCAACGATCCTTTGTTATGCGGCATAGAGTTCCCTATCTCCCCTTATCACGGTGATTTCATAGCTGATCTATTTCTCGCTGTATCCCACGGCGGGTACATCTCCCCGAAGGGGAGACTCAACGGTCATGTCTGTCATTTCCCCAGGACGTCGGCGCGAGCCAACGCGCTGCGCTATGATTTCGCCATTTCCAACAGCGCTTTCACCGACCGCCACCAGAAAGTGGTATGGGGGCTTCCTTCCTTCATCATAAACCCTTACGTCCCAATGGACATATACCACATCGGGAGCAAAGAAGAGCTGATCGTCAATGTCGGCAATTTTTTCCGCGAGCCTGACGGCCATTCCAAGAACCAGGACCTGGTGCTCGACTGGTTCATCGAGAACCGCCTTTATGAAAGATACCGGCTGGTCTTCACCGGTTTCATCGATCATCAAAGCTATTATGAAGCGTTACTGGACAAGGCTGCTCCCTACCCGAATATCGAGATTATGACCGCAATACCTTTTGAACAGCTCCGGGACCTTTACAGCCGGGCCAGGTTCCTCATCCATGCCAACGGTTATATGCGGAACTCGCCCGAACAGACCGAACATTTCGGTTACATTGCGGTGGAAGCCATGGCGAGCGGTTGCCAGCCGATTGTCCATAACTCGGGGGGATGTAGCGAAATAGAAGGGGTGAGGGTCTGGGATTCATTCGCTGATCTCCTAACTCTCATGGGACCAACGGAACCGGAGAAACTCCGGGAGGCTGCCCGGCGCTATTCCTACGAGTATGTCTCGGAGACACAGGTGCCGGCATTTCTCAAGGCGGTGTTCAAATGAAACTCAATCTTGGTTGTGGGAACGACTACCGTAAAGGGTGGGTGAATGTAGACACCGGCAACTGTCGCAAAGACCTTCACCATGACATCGAAGAGCTTCCCCTCCCCTTTGCCGACGATACATTCGACGAAGTCCTGATGATGCACGTCCTCGAGCATGTGGAGCGGAAGACTTTCCCCGCCTTCATGCGCGAACTTCATCGCATCTGCAGACCCGGCGCCTTGATCCATATCGAGGTCCCCTATTATAATAGCCGCAACGCCTGGACCGATTTCACGCACAAAAACTTTTTCACCGAAGATTCCTTCGGCTATTTCGACCGTAATTCACCCCTGCGTGAGAACGGCGTCATTTATGGGATTGATTTCACTTTCAGGGTAGAGCCTTTGGGGATCAACGCTTACGGCACCATTCGCTACGATTTACATGTGGAGAAACTCCCGCGTCTGGCCACGATCATTAATTTCTGCACCACAGATCGTCGTTTTCTCGGCCGCTCCATCCAAGAAGCAGAAAAGTTTTCTTGTCAGGTGATAATCCCCGTATCCAGCCATTTCTTCGACGGTACGCCGGAAGATCGCAGTCTGATCGATAATTACGTTGAACGTTATTCCAGCGACAGGGTCAGGTTCGTTTCCTTTGACTATGAACATGCCTTTACGCTTAAATACGGATCCAGATATTGGCACAATTTTGCCCGCTGGCATGGATTCCTCCATCTTGACGACAACATCGACTATATCCTTTTCCTGGATGCCGACGAGATAGTAGATGGCGCAAGATTCACGGAGTGGCTCTCTGTCGAAGAATACCCGAAATACTCCGCCGTTGCGCTAAGCGCCAACTGGTACTTCAGGGAACCCGCATTTCAGGCTACGACATGGGAGCAGGCGGGATTGCTGGTGCAAAAGAAGGCGGTCAGCAGGGAATTGGTCTTTTCCGACTCTGAAAGATGGTCGTTTCTGCGTCTCCCTAATTGCCTGCAGTTTGCAAACGGTTTGGACGGCACCCCTATGGTCCACCACTACAGTTGGGTAAGGACTAAGGAAGAAATGCTCAGGAAAGTGAGTTCGTGGGGACATAACTGCGATCTCGACTGGAAAGCGCTTGTCAACGAGGAATTCGCCCATGATTTCAGAGGCAGGGATTTCGTCCACGGTTACTGTTACACCATTGTTGAGCCGTTTCTTGAAAACGCACCATATTTCGAACATTACCTTCAGGCGCAAACGTTGATTGAATCCGGCAGAGCCTCAGAGGCAATCGTTGCGCTTGAAAGAATAGTCGAGGAAAACCCTGAGGCAATAGCAATTTTGAAGGATATGGCACTCCTCTATTACGGGGAGGGAAGAAAAGAGGAGACAACAGTCTGTTTCAAACGGGCCCTAGACCTGGCCCCATGGGACATTTGCGCACTTAAAAACATGGCCAACATCCATTTCGAGTTGGGGGAGCTTTTGAAATCGATCGAATATTATCAACGGATCGTGGCCCTGGAACCCAAAAACTCCGAGTCCATAACCAATCTCGGCAATCTGAACTTCCTGACCGGAAATAAGGAAGACGCGCGGGCTCTCTATGTCCATGCATTGGCCCTTGATCCACTGAACAACGCCGCCTCCCGCGGGATTGAAGCGCTGGGGGGGAGATAATCTAATTACCGGAACATTGTCTTCGTCAAAAAAGCGATGAACGTCTTCAACTACTGACCTGCACGGGAGCTCTCTTACATCGACGCGCTGCAGGCATCCCGCAGCCAGATCCGTTGACCGGTTCAGTTTCCTATTTCGTATCGCATCCCACCGTTTTCATGACTATCCCAGTTCAATTTTTTGACATCATCCCTGAAGCTAAAAAAATAATAGTCATTTCAATATGTTAAAATCTATCGTAGTGGCATGCCAGTTGCTTATATCCAAATTGACCCGCGCCGTATATCAAATAAACATTCATTTAATACCTTGATACCTTTCTTTAATCCAAGCAAGGGGTTATGGCAAAACAAGGTGTCAAGATGGAAAGATGGCCATGAATTCACTTCAAGGACTAAGATATATAAACCTTGAACCGACATCAGAGTGCAATCTTCAATGTCGATTCTGTTCGCGAGACAAAAAAGCTCGACCGCATCATTTCCTGAAGCGCGATCTTTTCGAGAAGCTCCTGCTCGAACTGGAAAGGGCGGGAAATATGGAAATTGAGCTCCGCTTTTTTCTGTCGGGCGAACCGTTTTTGCATCCTACACTATGCGAATTCATTAAAATCGCGACAACTATGGGATTCAATCAGACGTTGGTCCATACAAACGGCACGATGATCGATCGATATTTAGATGAAATTGTCTCGTGCGGACTTTCAACCATCTCCATTTCCATCGACGGATGGGAAAGGGAAATGTATGAATCCGCCAGATGCGGCGGCAGCTTTGAAAAGGTCGTCGCCAACACAAAGGCCCTTATTTCATTGCACGGTAAACGACCTAACATTGTTATACAGACGATCGTCCCTTATGGCGCGGACCTTGAATCCGCGCGCAAAAAGATGATAGGGCTTCTTCCCGGTGCGGATGATTATTATGTTCGGCACCCGCACAGCTGGCATCTTTCAGGACTTATCTCCGATGCGGCTCCGGTCGACTATAGTGAAGCCGGAACGTGTTTTCCTCACAGCTTTATGTCAATTTATGCGGATGGACGCGTACCGGTATGCTGTGCAGACTTAAACGGTGAATACATTGTAGGAGATGCTAAAATTCAGTCACTTTCATATTTATGGAACTTGGGGCTTAAAAAGTTTAGGGAACGAATCGAGGAGCGGCTCCCGATTCCCGAGATATGCGATAGGTGCGAGCGTTATATATCCAGGCGACGTGTTATAGCCGTTTGAATCAATACTGCTGAACAAGCGCCTGATATGGGGCTTTAAGTAAAGGAGAGGAAACAAATTATGGAAATTTGCCCGATTTGTGGAGGCTCGGAGTTTTCCGATTTTAGCGGACGGCCCGCTGCCTTGTGTATTAAATGTGGGAGTCTTGAGCGGCACCGAACAGTCGCTAAGATATTCGAGTCTCTTCCAGAGAGTAAGTTTCAGGGACATTGCCTGGATGTGGCGCCGCTCAATAGAAACGTTTACGGAGAATATCTTCGACAAAAAGGGTGGCGCTACACCTGTGTCGATAAATGGAAGACCGGCAACCCCAATGATCCGCGGGCTGTGGGCTTTATTGACTATGAGTCCGATCTGGTAGACCTTTTCATGTTCCGCGACGGGCAATTCGATCTTATAGTCATTCAACATGTGATCGAGGAGATCGACGATTACCGTAAAGCTCTTTCCGAGATAGGACGGGTGCTGAGCCCGCGCGGGGTAGCTCTTCTAGAGATCCCATACAATGTTGAGTCTCCTCGAACGATGAAGGCTGGGGCTAATAATTTCGGCAACCTTTGGCAATTCGGGGCTGATCTAATTGATGAACTCCGCAGGGCACTACCGTGGGTGGAGATCGCGCCGATGCGGCTCGGTTCATACAAAGGTGATCTGTTCATCTGTCGCCATGCACCTGCAGTGAAAAAAGCAGCGGTCTACATGGCGCATGGGCATGATGCCGCCTTTGCCGAAGACCTGCGGACACTCCTTCTGACCATGAGAAAGCGTGGAATAAAAAGTCTTAGACCTGAGGAGTTCCTTGCAGGGGAGGAGGGTTTCCTAATAACCTTTGATGACGGTCATCAGAATGATTTGGATATCGCCTATCCAATTCTCAAGGAATTTGACGGGTATGCGATAAGTTTTTTGATTCCGCTTCGAAATGACTATACGGCGCGTGTAACTGACTGGAACACATGGCAAAGGGTGGCGGACCGGATTGAAATCGGCGCCCACAGCCTTACTCATACCAAGGTCGGTATTCACCCGGGCAGCCAGCAGTCCGTTGATCAAGCAAATGTCGCAGGGTACTTCGGTTTACCTGTATTTGACCCTCAACCGGGCCTTCAGGCTTTTGAATATAATCCATTCACAAATAGTGTTGAAAGCGCCGCTCAACACAGGTCCCGAGTTGAAGCGGAAGTAACCCTCTCCAAACGTATAATCGAACAGATGCTGGGCCGACCGGTCAGGTTTTTTTCCTATCCATGGGGCGCTTTCGATGAAGATACTGTCAGGATCGTGCGGGATGCCGGTTTTACGGCGGCATTTTCCGTAACAAATACGGATAATACGCAATGGACGATTCCGAGGATCAATTTACCACCCTTTGCCGAGGAGCTGCGTCGCGAGTCTCCTGATTCGGCGGCATCGTTTGGCCCGTTATGTCGGAATACGGATAAGGTGACGGTTCCGCCCGCGCCGTGCCAAATTCCGATTCCTCCAGACCGGCTGCGCTTCATGGCTGAAACAAAGGAAGAGTATCAACGCACAGGAGACGAGATAGTTGAAAACCTGAGACGGCTTGCCGCGCTTGGCGATGACTCTCATATTGTGGATATAGGCAGCGGCTACGGCAGGTTGGCGCATGCTTTGTTGAGGGACAACAATTTCAAAGGATCATACACCGGCATCGACATATTGGCGCCCCACATAGGCTGGTGCCAGCAGAACCTTGCGCCACTCTCTTCAGGACGCTTTTCGTTTCAGGTCTTGGATGTCCAGAGCGACCGGTACAACCCCGAGGGGACCATTGCGGCCGTGGAGGCGAACCTCGAAGTGGCCGATAATTGCGGGGATGTAATCGTCCTGACAAGTGTCTTCACCCATATGTATCCGGAACAGATCAAGCGTTACCTAATTGAAATAAAACGGGTTCTTGCGGAGGAGGGACAAGCGTTTGTTACCTTTTTCCTTCTCGATGATGCCTGCCGTGATGCGGCAAAGCGAGGCGAAACCCACTATGCGGTTGCGCATGAGTTGACGGATTACTGTAGATACATGGACCCGGAAAATCCTTTACACGTCATAGCATATGAATCGGATTGGGTGATCAGAGAGGCCGAACAAGCCGGACTTCAGCTTACTCAGCCTATCCGCCACGGCACCTGGCGCCGTTCATGCGGCGGCACGGATTTCAGCGGAAGTTTTCAGGATATTGTGATTTTAGGACATTCATCCCATGCTTGATGAGTAAGCCTGGAGTTTCAACCCCTGGATGGGAAGTATTGAGCACTAACGGATAAGACGACCTGATAAAAGGAGATTAAAATGCATGTCCAGTTTCTGGAAGAGACCGATCTGTATCAGATACATGAAACGTCGCGCCTGAGTGACGTCATAAACGCCGGTGGCCGCTTGACCTGTATGCGCGGTGAATCCGCGAGGTTTCTTGAAAAAGATCGTCTTTTTATTGATCTGACATTCGCAGACCCCGATGGGAGACTTGCAATAGTGTTGCTTGTCGAGCTTGCATCCGAAAACGGGATCACAGTGACCCTTCCTTCCCGCCTTGAAACGGCTGACGCCAACCTTCTCAGACGAATAATCACTGAAATCGAAAATTATCTCGTAAAAGCTTTTGGGCAGGCAACGTTACCCAATAAGCAGGATTTCTTTATTGAGGACAATAATATCCCCTTAGATCTTGCAGAAACAAGCAGTGAACTTTTGCTCCCCGGACGCACTCCATACGATAAACTCTTGCCTTATCTCGACCATTATCGTCTTGCCGCTACACTCATCCAGCCCGGTCAGCGCATACTCGACATAGGATGTGGCTGCGGCGCGGGCATGGCGCTGCTAACCGCGGCGGACGCCCGCTGCGGCGTCGATCAAAGGGATGGCGCAATTGCACTTTCAGAAAGGATTCTTGAACCTTCAGCGCTGCAACTGATCTCGAAGAGAGCCGAGGAACTTGAGCTGATGCGGGGTTACGATTTGGTTATCGGACATCTGGCAGGTTCATCGATCGACAAGCACCAGGAAGTAATTGATGCCGCGGTTCGTCATATGAACCGTGACGCCTCCCTATTTATCTGTATCGAAACGGGGCGTTTGCCTTCAACTTCGAAGAAAACTCCGTGCGGTATGAGTTGGAACGCGGAAAGGGTAGGGTTTATACTAAGTGACCGGTTTTCAGATGTGTCATATATCACTCAGGCGGGGAAAAATGTGGAGGACCTTGCGCTTGCCTGGGCCATGTCGGACGGCGCGGACGACAACGGAGAAATGATATGCGCCATTGCCCGTAATCCAAAAACTGCACGGAAATTCCCGGATGTGAGTATCGTTATTCCAGCCTTCAACAAAATCGAGTTTACGGACAAAAGTTTGAATGCCCTGAAAGATCGCTTTCCAAAAGAGATGGACCATGAGGTCATTGTAATCGATAACGGCAGCTCCGACTCGACGCCCGAAGTCCTTGCAGAAAAGGTTAAGTCATGGGGACCCTTCCTCAGGGTGGTGCGCAATGAAACTAACATAGGTTTCGCACGCGCAAGCAATCAAGGCGCGCTTTTAGCTCGGGGGCGCATAATAGTATTTCTCAACAACGATACCGAAGTGCAGGATGGATGGCTGGCTCCTCTGATAGATGAGATCGACACGCATGGCGCAACAGGTCTTGCCGGGGGGCGACTTCTTTTTCCCAACGGGACGATACAACATGCGGGAGTCGCGGTTGGACGAAAGAAGGTTCCTTTTCATATACATCGCGGGGAGCCCAAGGATTCCCCCCTTGTTACGGAAAGGAGGGTTATGCCGATGGTAACGGCGGCGTGCGTAGCAACGAGACGCCAAGAGTTCTTAAACAATGGATTACTCGACGAGGAATTTGTGAACGGCCACGAAGATATCGATCTTTGTCTGCGTTATCGCCAGAACGGTAAAGAGTGCGTCTACCGGCCTGACTGCGTGGTCGTTCATCATGAGGAGATCAGTGAAGGAAGACTCGACAACAGGGATCAAAACTTGTTGCGTCTCTTCGATAAATGGCACAATGACCTTATTCAGGATGACTTCAGTTTTGCGTTTCCACCATCGGCGATCGAAAAGGCCACAAGTCCCTTACGGTTTTCCATAAAGATCGGAGTTCCTAACCGCTCTATCCATAACTGGGGCGACATCTTCTTTGCCGAGGGGTTGGCAAAGGCCCTTGCAGGCAAAGGTCACAAATGCCGGATTGACTATCTCAACGAATGGGGAGGGCAGGACCTCGATACGGATGTTGTTATACATATTAAGGGTCTTTCCGAATACAAACCGAAGCCCCACAACATCAACATAATGTGGATGATCAATCATCCGAGTTTGCATACAGATGAGGAATTGTCACGATATGACGCACTTCTTGTGGCTTCGCTCCCTTATGCGAAAAAACTTAGCGAAAGGCTGCAGATTCCGGTACTCCCATTTCCGCAAGCGACCGACCCGGTACATTTTCATCCATATCCCGATATTGAGAAGAGATTTGATCTGGTCTTCGTCGGCAACAATCAGGGAACGGATCGACTCCCCATCCGCCAGATTGTGGCTGACCTCCTGCCGACAAAGTACCGTCTCGGCGTCTGGGGAGACGGTTGGTCCGGCAGGCTGCCAGTCGGAATTCACCAGAGAAATTTTGTTCCAAATGATGAATTGCCGAAAATTTATGCCTCCGGGAGAATTGTGCTTAACGACCATCAGCCTGAGATGAAGGCCGAAGGATTTGTCAACAACCGGACGTTCGACGTTGTCGCCTCCGGTTCCATCCTCATATCCGATGCCGTGAACGGCCTGGAGGAGATTCTTCCTGTTCACATCTACCGTACCGCCGATGAACTCAAGCGGGTTGTGAACCGAATACTTCGGAACTACCGGAATGAGGAAAAGCGTGCGGCGGAAATGAGAAAAAGGGTTATAGAAAATTTTACATTCAGTCGCCGCGCGGACGAAATACTTGGACTTGTGAGCAATTTGCCGAAGGTAAGAGAGCGTGCGGGGTCCGCCCGTGTCCAAAACGAAAGGATCGTAATTGAAAAGAATCCATTGGTTTCCATTTTGGTGAGCACTTATAACCGTCGTCAATTCCTGCCGGATACCCTCAGGTCCATAAAAGCGCAAACCCATGGCAACTGGGAGCTGATCCTCGTGAATGACGGGGGTGAACCGGTGGATGACATAGTTATCCGTGAAAACGACACCAGAATAAAACTCATTAGCCTTGATCGAAACCATGGAAAGGCATACGCTATAAACCGCGCCTTTGAACAGACGCGAGGCGAATTCATTGCCTACCAAGACGATGATGATATCTGGTACCCCGACCACCTGGAGCGGCTTCTTTTCCCCTTGTTGACAATTCCGGGCATTGACTTCGCTTATTCGGCTGCGGTGGACGTGACTTATGACGGTCGTGATGACGGAACTTTTTTCGCCACCAAACGGGAGCTTGTGCACGACAAACAGGTCAATATCGGTGATCTCTTATTTCAAAACCATATACAGGGCATAATTGTGGTCCATCGTCGCGACCTGTTCGTCAAAGTCGGCGGAATGGACGAAAAGCTGAAAGTGCTTATCGATTGGGACCTATGGCGAAGGATGGCGGCTCTCTGCTACCCATACCATGTTGACCGCGCAACAGCGGACCGAACGCTTCGGGGATGGACCGAAACCGCAGGGGTCGGGCACCTGACGAGTCTTCACAAGACAAATCCCCCGGCCTATTTCGCCAACAGACTTCGCATTCTGAGGAAACCATTGGCGCTCCACGAAAATTCACCCCTCAACAAAGCGCTTGCGGACCTTCGCAGACAGGGTGAAAGCGATTTCCTCTTGGCACGCGGTGAAGCGTTTGAACAGAAGGGCGATTTTCGACGCGCAGGCCGCGCTTACGAACGGGGTCTTAGGCATTGCCCCGATAGTATCGTTGCCATGCGGAAATTGGGGTTATTGGCAATGAAGGGAAAGAGGCTTGAGGAGGCGTGTCGAATGCTCACACGTATTTTAAATGACAGGAAAGCCGATTTTAAGGATCACCTTTATGCAACTTACTCATGTCTTGCCACTGACAGGAAAAAAGATGCCCTTTTAATAATTGCAGATATTGAAAACAAATTTCCCAGTGACGTAAAAGCGAACTGCGAGATTATTTCCGAATACAGACAACGCGCTCTCAACTAGCAAAGTTTTTATGGGGAAAGCGGAAAATTCGCCATCTCTGCTCCGTTTCTTCAAGCAAATTACCGCGCTATTTCCGCGACAAGCGCCGTGCGCAATAAACAAGAGGAAGGTCGGTAAGATAGTAGACTGACGACCAGAGGACCGACTCCCGGTCAAGGAACTTCCCCCAACAAGGAACCCCCCCTTAAAATGCAAGACCGAGGCTAAGCTGCTAATCAGCTCCTGGTGATGGCCGCCTCGCTGCAAGCATCTCCGCCACAACATACGCTCGAGTACGCTTATCTTTCGAAAAGATCAAATATGAAATGGCTCTTTTCTCATCTCATTGACACAGCCGCTTTCCTTCGCCAGTTGTCGGCGCTTTCTTTGTCTCCCAGCATTTCCGCGGCATCCGCGCATAGCATTAGGACTTTTGGCGTGGGATTAGCCCGAAGCCAGCACACCC
>Ga0187786_10000146_pt1 | contig 23090 bp, 20 predicted proteins | sample 0815_BV2_10_20_M_FD_132449 | JGI IMG/M metagenome (GOLD analysis project Ga0187786, IMG submission 132449) | Tropical peat soil microbial communities from peatlands in Department of Meta, Colombia - 0815_BV2_10_20_MG | ecosystem: Environmental > Terrestrial > Soil > Wetlands > Peat | place...
AGAGTCGTAATACTCAAGCCGCGCCGTCGCTATGTCGATCTTCGTGCCCGAAGGGAGCGTGACAACCGCCGTGCCGAACTTCTGGTGCGTTTTCATGCGGCCGCCCAGTTTCTTGACCAGCATGCCGGCGAAGGTGATGCCGTCGCCCTCGACAACGATGTCCACGTCCAGGTTTGTCTTGCGCAGGAACAGGTCGCGAACGATCCCGCCCACAAGATACACTGGAAATCCGCTTTCGTCCCCCACCTCGCCCACGGTCCTGAGCGCATCACGCACGTCGGACGGCACGCGCTCTTCCATCAGTCCCTTCACGTTCCTGATGCCGCGCGGCGCTGCCTCCTCGCGTTCGGGAACGTCGGCAAGCCGCTCCTCGTGCAGCAGACGGAGAAGATCCGTGCGCGTGATTGCTCCGACGACTGCTCCCGCTCCGCCGAGGACGGGGATGAAACGCTGGTGTCCCTCGATCATCATCCGCTCCACCTGGTCCATGGTCATGTCCGGCAATGCCGTGGGTCCGCCGGAAATCATGAAATCTTCCACATGCTGCTTTCCGAGACCGTGGAACAGGGCTTTCTGCACGACCTCGCGCGTGATGATCCCCTGGTACGAGCCGGTCTTCAGCACGGGCAGCACGTTGACGCTGAAACGCGTCATGGCCTCGCCGGCCTCTGCGATCGTGCTGCCGTGGACGATGGTCTTCACGGGCGTCGTCATGATGTCGCGAACCAGCGGCCCGGGCAGGATGTGATCCTTCAATAGTGCGATCAGCGCTTCCCGGGCTTCCAGATAGGTCTGGTCCCTGACCGCGGCCGACGCCGCCGTGGCATGGCCTCCTCCTCCGAGCCGTTCGAGCACCCGACCCACGTTCACCGCCGGTATCCTGCTTCTGCCTATGACATGCGTTTTGTCGCCCATCTGAACCACCAGGAACAGGACGTCGAGGCTCTCCATCTCCCTGATCTTATGAGCAAGGTTTGCGAGGTCCGGAAGAAAGTGCGCCAGCGCCATGGAGGAGATAACGACGCGGACTCCGTTGATGTCATAGCTTTTCGCGTTTTCGACAAGGCTGTTCAGTGTCGCAACCTGTTCCGCGGTGAGTTCACGGGTGATGAAATCAGAAACAACATTCAGCTGCGCGCCCTGGGATATGAGATATGCCACGGCCTGCACATCCCGCACCGTGGTTGAGACGAAAGTGAGCGAGCCCGTCTCCTCATAGATGCCGAGCGCAAGTACTGTCGACTCGAGGGGAGTGACTGCAAGACCCCGGCTTCTGAGAAGGTCCACCAGGATCGTAGTCGTGGCGCCGGTCTCTTCGATCACTTCCTTTTCGCCCCGCAGATCGCCTTCCATGACGGGATGGTGGTCGTAGATATGAATGGTGATGCCCGGATTCTTGAGCGCTTCGACGAGTTTGCCGAGCCTGCCGGGGTTGCGGTTGTCCACGAGGATGAGCCGGGTGACCGCTGCGATGTCAATGTTCCTCAGCCGCTCCACTTCAAGGGTATAGAACATGGACTCGAGGAAGAAGTCCCTCATGCTCTTTTCCTGCGACCCCGGAAACACGAGCTTTGCCTCGGGATACAGCTTCTTCGCAGCGACCATGGAAGCCAGGGCGTCGAAATCGGCGTTCGTATGACTGGTGATGATTTCCATATTCCCAGGATCCAACTATTTGAGCACGTCGCGCGCGAATGCGCCCGTTTACAGAACAGGGCGCACAAAAACCGATCATCACGCTGAACAGCGCGAAGCATCCGGCCGGTCGCAATCACCGCGGTGCTGTCTAAATTCTCCCGCAGCCCGGATTTTTCGCTCTGGATGATGCAGGAAAACCCGCCGGGATCAATCAGCCGCTCCTCGGATGATATTTTTCATGAATCTTCTTCAGCCGCTCGCGCGATACGTGCGTATAGATCTGCGTGGTTGAGATGTCGGAATGGCCGAGCATGGCCTGCACGGCGCGCAAATCCGCACCATTGTCGAGCAGGTGCGTTGCAAAGGAATGGCGCAGAGTATGGGGCGAAACGACGCCTGCGATGTTTGCCGTGTGCGCGTACGTCTTAATCCGCGTCCAGAACATCTGGCGCGTTATGGGCCCGCGCTTGGAGCTGATGAAAAGATGGTCCGATTCCCTGCCGCCGAGGAGCATCGGCCGTGCGCGTTCGAGATAATCCCTCACCGCAGCTATTGCCGTCTCTCCCATGGGTACGGCCCGTTCTTTCGAACCTTTGCCGATGACAAGGAGAAATCCCCGTTCAAGGTTGATGTCCCCCCTCCTGAGCCCCACCAGTTCGCTTACCCGCAGCCCTGTTGCATACAGGAGTTCGAGCATGGCCCTGTCGCGCATGCCGATGGGCGTGGCGGGGTCAGGCTGCGCCAGAAGCCTTTCGACATCGCTGCTGGAAAGCGTTCTGGGAAGCCGCTTCCAGCCTTTGGGCGATTCAAGGTTCAGCGTCGGGTCCGTCGAGGCCAGTCCGTCGATGAGCAGATATTTGTGAAACCCGCGCACAGCTGCCAGCGCGCGCGCCTGGGAAGGTACGGCAATGCCTTCAGAAGCCAGACGGCCGAGAAAAGCCGTGATATCCGCCGGAGAGATCGTATCCGGGCTCCTCTTTCCCGTAGATTCGCGGTATTTGCGCACATCGCGCTCATAGGAATCGAGTGTGTTTCGGGAAAGCCCCTTTTCCACGGCGAGGTAGTTCAGGAATTTCTTGAGGAGATCATCGGCCATAGGGTTTTCCGGAGTTCTTACAATTTTATGAGGCAGATGAGTACTGACAACAATGATAACGTATTCCCCTGCCTCCATTATACAGCATGCATCCTCTTCCTGCTCCTCAGGCTCCGAGGACCTTGAGACGCTTCAGCCTCTTCTCACACCATTCCATACCGCTTCATCCTCCTGCGGAACGCATCACGGGGCATTTTGAGAAGCTGGGCAGCCCGCGTCTGGTTTCCCTGTGACATCTCGAGCGCCTTCCTGACAAGAGCATGTTCAACATCGTTGATGGACAGCCCCTCGTCGGGGATCACGAGCCCCTCAAGGAAAGCCGGAATCGGCGCTTCGGTCCGGCTCCCTCCCCGGGCTTCAAGAATTTCCTCGGGAAGGTGGTCGGGCAGGATTTCATCCTCGATATCAAGGATCATCGCCCGTTCGATCACATTCCGGAGTTCGCGGACATTGCCCGGCCACGGATAATCGAGCAGGATCTGCTCAGCTTCCTGGGAAAGCGCCTGGACATTCTTGTGGCATTCCCGGTTGAAATAGGCGATGAAATGGTCAGCCAGGATTCTTATATCATTTCCGCGGTCGCGAAGCGGCGGGAGCGTGATCGGCACAACCTGGAGGCGGTAGAACAGGTCTTTTCGGAACCGCCCCTCCTGCATGGCCCGGGACAGGTCATGATTGGTGGCGGATATCACGCGTACGTCGACGCTGATGTCCCGGACGCCGCCCACGCGCCTGAACGTCTTTTCTTCGAGCAGGCGCAGGAGCTTGGGCTGCATGACCAACGGCATGTCGCCGATCTCGTCGAGGAATACCGTGCCGCCGTCGGCCAGTTCAAAGAGCCCTTTCTTCGTTGTTTTCGCGTCCGTGAACGCGCCCCGTTCATGCCCCATGAGCTCGCTTTCGAGCAGGTTTACAGGTACCGCGGCGCAATTGATCGCCTTGAACGGCTCATCCGCCCGTCCGCTTCCGGAATGGAGTGCCTTGGCGACCAGTTCCTTCCCCGTGCCGCTTTCTCCCTGGATCAGGACTGTCGTTGTATCGCTTTTCGCGATCCTGACAATGAGTTCCTTGACCCGTATCATCTCGGCGCTTTCGCCGATGAGGGCGTCGACCTGATTCCTGCATTCCAGACGGAGCTGTTTGACCTGCTTCCTGAGCGATCCCGCTTCGAGCGCCTTTCTGATGACCAGGGAAAGCTCGTCGATGTTGAATGGTTTGCTGATGTAGTCGTACGCTCCGAGCTTCATGGCCTTGACCGCAGACTCCACCTCGTCGGTCGCCGTTACCATGATGACCATGATGCTCCGTTCGCTGATCCGGAGCTTTTCGAGCAGCGCCAGCCCCGACATCCCGGGCAGCCGGTTGTCAAGCAGCAGCACATCGGGGGGGTCGTCGGCAACCACGTCCAGACCCGCCTCGGCCGAGTCCGTTGCTGTCACGAGATAGCCCTCTTTCGACAGGTGCTGTTCCAGCGTCCGTCGGATCAGTTCTTCGTCGTCGATAACGAGTACTTTATGAGCCAAGCATTACTCCTCATATCGGATTCAGATTCATCTGGCGGGCAGATCCCCCTCGAGGGAGTCCCTTCCGGCATCCCGGCCGGACGGGAGCCCGGGGATCCCAAGGCGCGGGATTATATGGTCTCTACTTTCCCGACGAGGTCAAGGATGCGCGGTACGCCGTGGCGGATGCAATATGCTTCAAGGCCTTCGATCACGTCGATCGACGCGCGGGGATTCGTGAAGTTCGCCGTGCCCACGGCGACGGCCGACGCGCCTGCAAGCATGAATTCGGCGGCGTCATCGCCTGTCATAATGCCTCCCATGCCTATGATCGGCAGTTTCACCGCCCGCGCGGCCTGCCAGACCATGCGCACTGCCACGGGCCGGATCGCGGGACCGGAAAGTCCGCCCGTACAGTTCGCCAGCCTCGGCCTCCGGCAGTCGACGTCGATGGCCATGCCGAGAAGCGTGTTGATGAGCGACAACCCGTCGCACCCGGCTTCCTGCGCCGCCCGTGCGAAAGCGGTGATGTCGGTGACATTGGGTGACAGCTTTGCGATCACGGGAAGTTTCGTCGCTTTCCGTACGGCGGAGAGCAGGAGAAAGGCGGCCTGCACGTCCGTGCCGAATACAATGCCCCCTGCTTTAACGTTGGGGCACGATATATTCACCTCAAGACCTGCTACGCCGGGAACGCCGTCGAGCTGCTTGGCAACGCCCACATATTCTTCGAGGCTGTAGCCGAATATATTCACGACAACGGCGGTGTCGAATTTTCTGAGAAAAGGCAGTTTGGATTCGAGAAACACGTCGACGCCGGGATTTTCAAGGCCGATGGCATTCAGCATGCCTGACGGCGTTTCCCAGATGCGCGGCGGCGGATTGCCCTTGATGGGCCTGAGCGACACGCCTTTCACGATCACGCCGCCCAGCCTGTTGAGGTCAATAAATTCCGCGTATTCCTCGCCGTAGCCGAACGTGCCGGAGGCGGTGAGCACGGGATTTTTGAGTTTGATTCCCGCGAAGTCGACGGATAAGTCGGGTTTTATGTTCGATTGAGAAGGCATGATCTTGAATAGGAGCGGGCGGCGGATAACATCAACGGCATATACTGCTGATCGGGAAGACGAATCCGCGCATATCCGCGTCCGAAATTTTATTGTTATTCTATCGTTTCATCTTGACCGGGAACTGCTCGCCCCACTCGATTTCACGCGAGTCGAACACCGGCCCTTCCCTGCAGATGCGCCGGTATCCGCCGTCTTTTGCAGAAACGGAGCACCCCATGCACGTACCCACACCGCAGGCCATGCGCTCTTCCATGGATACAAAGCAGAGAATCCCGTGTTCCGATGCCATCCTGCTCACGGCCGCGAGCATCCCGCGCGGGCCGCAGGCATAGAGTACGATCAACGAGCCGGCTTCCCTCTTGTCGAGAAATGCCGCCAAGGCATCCGTTGTCATGCCCTGCCGTCCCGCGCTCCCGTCTTCCGTCGTGATATGCACCCCGGCAACGTGCTCCCGGAAGCTCGTTACCACGGGTGCGGGCGGCAGGCAGTCCTTATCCCGTGCGCCGATGAACACATGAGCGCGCGAGCCGGCCTTGAGTGAAAAAAAATGGAGCGGCGGAAATCCGCTGCCCCCTGAGACCAGAACAGGCATGACGGCCCTGTCCGGCAGCGGGAACCCGTTGCCGAGGGGACCGAGCAGATTGAGCGATTGGCCGGCCTCCATGGTAGTGAGCAAGCCGGTTCCCCGGCCCGCAACACGATAGTAAATTTCGATCGATGAGCGCGTGGGAAGCGAGGCAATACCGAACGGCCGCGCCAGGAGGGGATCGAGGTTCGCGGAGACCCGCAGCATAACGAAGCTGCCGGGGACCGCGGCTGACGCCGTTTCGGACGCGCGCAGCACCAGGCGGTAATATCCCCGGCCCGCTCGAGCGTGGGAAAGGATCGTCGCCTTCTGGAACCTATTCGAGGGCAATTTGTATCTCCTGGATATCATACTCCACGGTCTTGGCCGGCGTTTTGATCGTTACGGTATCGCCGACCTTGTGTCCGATGAGCGCCCTGCCGACGGGCGATTGCACGGATATCTTTCCCTGCTTGAGATCGGCTTCTTCCTGCCCCACGAGCGTGTATTTCTTCACATCGCCCGTTTCCGTGTCAGCGAGCGTGACCGTGGAGCCGAATACAACCTTTTCGTTCGAGAGCTTCGACACGTCGATGATCTGCGCGTGCGCGAGCTTGTGTTCGAGTTCGCGCTTCTTCGCGTCAAGATGCCCCTGCCGCTCCTTGGCGGCGTGGTATTCCGCGTTCTCGGAAAGGTCGCCGTGGGCGCGCGCCTCCTCGATATCCCTGATGTTCTTCGGCCGCTCGACCTTGATGATGCGATCGAGCTCCTGTTTCAGCTTGTCATAGCCCGTCTGGGTCATGGGAATCTTCTGCGTCATGATGAGTGGTGCTCCTGAATGGATTTTACCTGCATGGGCCGCGCCTTGACGGCCGCGATGCCCCGCACTGCGGCCTTTGCCGCTGAAATCGTCGTGAAATAGGGAATGCCTTTGGTCAGGGTCGTGCGACGGATCGAATAGGAATCCTTCTGCGATTGCGCACCGTGGACGGTGTTGATCACGAAATCTATCTGCATGTCCGTGATCTGGTCGACGACATGCGGTCTGCCCTCGGTCACTTTATTCACCGTCTCGACGGTGATCCCCCGGTTCCGAAGATATTCGGCCGTGCCGCGCGTTGCAACAATCGTGAACCCCGCCTTGGCGAGCCCCTGCGCGACCTCGAGCACGCCGGGTTTGTCCTTGTCCTTTACACTCAGGAACACCCGCCCCGACACGGGCATGGGGTTCCCTGCGGCTATCTGCGACTTGGCGAAGGACATGCCGAAATCCGCGTCGATGCCCATGACCTCGCCCGTGGACTTCATCTCCGGTCCGAGCAGCGTATCCACTCCCGGGAATTTTGCAAAAGGGAAGACCGCTTCCTTCACCGCGATATGGCTGATTTTCACTTCCTTCGTGAATCCCAGTTCGTCGAGCGTTTTGCCGGCCATTACCCGGGCCGCGATCTTTGCGAGCGGAACGCCGATGGCCTTGCTCACAAAGGGAACCGTCCGCGATGCGCGGGGGTTCACTTCAAGCACATAGACGCGGCCTTCCTTCACCGCAAACTGGATGTTCATGAGCCCGATCACGCCCAGTTCAAACGCGAGCGCCCTGGCCTGCCGGTCAATTTCGCTGATGATGTCCTCGGAGAGCGAAAAGGGGGGCAACGAGCACGCGGAATCTCCGGAGTGGACACCTGCTTCTTCGATGTGCTCCATGATGCCGGCCACAACCACGGTCGTACCGTCCGAGATCGCGTCAACATCGATCTCGATCGCATCCTCGAGATATTTGTCGACAAGCACCGGCCGCTCGGGCGAAGCTTTCACCGCCCGGCTCATGTAGTTTTTGACGCTCTCCTCGTCGTACACGATCTCCATAGCGCGGCCTCCCAGCACATAGGACGGTCTGACCATGACAGGATAGCCGATCTCGTTCGCCGCTTCGACCGCCTCTTCGCAGGACACCGCGGTCCCGCTCTGCGCCTGGAGAAGTCCGAGCTTGTCGAGCAGTTCCTTGAAGCGCTTCCTGTCTTCAGCCCGGTCGATGCTGTCAGGGGACGTGCCGAGGATGCGGACGCCCTCTTTCTCGAGCGGGACCGCGAGCTTGAGCGGCGTCTGGCCGCCGAACTGCACGATCACGCCCACAGGCTTCTCCCGGCGTATAATATGTAAAACATCCTCGAGTGTCAAGGGTTCAAAGTAGAGCCGGTCGGATGTGTCGTAGTCGGTGCTTACTGTTTCAGGATTGCAGTTCACCATGATCGTCTCATAGCAGTCTTCCTTGAGCGCGAACGCTGCGTGCACGCAACAGTAGTCGAACTCGATCCCCTGCCCGATCCTGTTCGGCCCGCCCCCGAGGATGACGATCTTCTTCCTCGTCGATGGATTGGCTTCGCATTCCGCTGTTTCCCGGCTCCCGGCCCCCGGCCCCTGGACCTCCAGATCAAGCCCCCTCACCCTTTTTCCCTCTCCCCCCGGGGAGGGGGGCTGAGGTGAGGGGAGTTTATAAAATGGTTTTTCGTACGTCGAGTACAAATACGGCGTATGTGCCACGAATTCAGCAGCGCAGGTGTCAACGGTTTTAAACACCGGCGTGATGCCGAGCGCGAAGCGCGCGTTCCTCACGGCATCCTCCGTGGTCGTCAGGAGCCGCGCGATCCTGCGGTCCGAAAAACCGTATTCTTTCGCCAGCCGGAGCGGATGATCGAGGTCCGCGCGTTTGTCGTCGAGGATGGCGGCACCCGTTTCACGAAGCGTCTTTTCGTGGTCTGTGATCTGCTTGATCTGGTTCAGATACCATGGATCGATCTTCGAAAGGTTGAAGACCTCCTCTACGCTCATGTTCATGCGCAAAGCGTCAGCGATGTACCACAGCCGCTCCCAGTTCGGCACGCTGATTTTCTGCCGGATGTCGTCCACCCGCCTGTCGACGTCGCCGTCGCGGTCGCGCCTCGATTCGAACCCGTAGCGGTCGATTTCAAGGGACCGGAGCGCCTTCTGGAGCGACTCCTTGAAGGTCCTGCCGATGGACATGGCCTCGCCCACGGATTTCATCTGCGTCGTGAGCGTGGCGTCCGCCTGCGGAAACTTCTCGAAGGCGAAGCGCGGAAACTTCACGACCACGTAATCGATGGTCGGCTCGAAACAGGCAGGCGTGGCCTTGGTGATGTCGTTCGTGATCTCGTCGAGGGTGTAGCCCACGGCAAGCTTGGCGGCGAACTTTGCGATGGGAAAACCCGTTGCCTTGGACGCAAGCGCCGAGCTCCGGGACACCCGCGGGTTCATCTCGATCACGATCATCCTGCCGTTCCGGGGATCGACGGCGAACTGGATGTTCGATCCGCCCGTGTCAACGCCGATCTCGCGGATGATCTTGAGCGAGGCGTCGCGCATGATCTGGTATTCCTTGTCCGTGAGGGTCTGGGCAGGCGCCACGGTCACGCTGTCGCCCGTATGGATGCCCATGGGGTCGAGGTTCTCGATGGAGCAGACGATTACGACGTTGTCCTTGGCGTCGCGCATCACCTCGAGTTCGTATTCCTTCCACCCCACGACCGATTCCTCGATCAGCACCTGGTGCACGGGGCTTGCTTCCAGCCCGCGTGTGATGAGGTCGGTGAATTCTTCTTTGTTATAGGCTATGCCGCCGCCGGTCCCTCCGAGCGTGAACGCGGGCCGCAGGATCGCCGGGAATCCCACGGTCTCGAGGATCGCATAGGCATGGTCCCTGCTCGTCGCGAATCCGCTTTTCGGCACGTCAAGACCGATACTCTGCATGGCCTTTTTAAAGAGCTCGCGGTCTTCCGCTTTCCTGATCGCAGGCAGCTTCGCGCCGATGAGCTCAACCTTGTATCTATCGAGTGCGCCGGATTCGGCAAGCGCCACTGCCGTGTTCAGCGCAGTCTGGCCGCCCATGGTCGGGAGAAGGGCATCGGGCCGTTCGCGCTCGATGATTTTCTCTACCACTGCAGGCGTTATCGGTTCAATGTAGGTCCGGTGCGCCATCTCGGGGTCCGTCATAATCGTTGCCGGGTTTGAATTCACAAGAACAATTTCATACCCCTCTTCCTTCAGCGCCTTGCAGGCCTGGACCCCCGAGTAGTCGAATTCGCACGCCTGCCCGATCACGATCGGCCCTGCGCCGATGATCAGGATTTTTTTGATGTCGGTTCGTTTAGGCATTGTTACCTCTCATCGTATTCAAAGTTCAGAGTTCATAGTTCAAAGTCACGGCTCTTCCGGATTCATACGCCCTACGCTGAACGCTGAACTATATTATTCCATTTCCTGCATCCACCCGTTCTCCAACCCATACTTTTCCATGATCCGCCGCGCGTCTTCGTATTCGTCGTGCGTGATCCTGCGCGACAGGTCCTTGAACTCACGTGCCTTGTATGCGGGAAAATACTGCGCCATCAGGCTGATCGAGACGTCACGGGAAACCTCCTCGGCAAGGAACTTCATGATCTGTTCCGAGCCGGAAAGACCGTTTGGCAGCACAAGATGCCTGATGAGAAGACCTTTTTTCGCAATGCCGTTCTCGTCCGTGACAAGATTGCCGACCTGCCGGAACATCTCCTTCACCGCCGTGCGGTTGATTTCAGGATAGAACGGCGCAACGGAATATTTTCGCGACACCATCTCGTCCGAATACCGCATGTCCGGCAGATAGATGTCCACGATTCCGTCGAGCAGGCTGAGCGCTTCGAGGGACTCGTATCCGTTCGTGTTGTATACGATCGGCAGGGTAAACCCGCGTTCCACGGCGATGCCGAGGGCCTTCAAAATCTGAGGCATGAAGTGCGTGGGCGTCACGAGGTTCAGGTTGTGGCATCCCTGCTCCTGGAGCCAGACCATCTGGCATGCAAGCTCACCCGGCATTTTTTCCGCTCCGTTGCCGAGCTGACTGATGGGGTAATTCTGGCAGTATACGCAGCGAAGATTGCAGTTGGTCAGAAAGATCGTGCCCGACCCTTTTGTCCCCGACAACGGCGGCTCTTCGCCGTGGTGCGCGCTCGCGCTCGAAACCACGGGATTGAGGCCCGACCGGCAAAAGCCGAGCTTGTCATTCTTCAACCGGTTTATCCCGCACTCGCGCGGGCAGACACGGCAGGCTTCGAGAAGCTGGTATGCAGCTTCGATTCTTTGATGCAATTCAGGTTGTGAAAGCATATGCAAGAAACGTCACTGTTAAAATTTTATTTATGTTTCTCCATCATGTCAATAAACCGTTTGAACAGATACCTGCTGTCGTGCGGGCCGGGCGAGGATTCGGGGTGGTATTGGACCGAGAACGCAGGCAGGGTCTTGTGCTGAATGCCTTCGCAGGTCCTGTCGTTCAGGTTCATATGCGTCATAACGACCTGGTCCTTTACTGTTTCCATGTCCACGGCGAAACCGTGGTTTTCTGCCGCGATCTCCACCTTGCGCGTGGTAAGATCCATGATGGGCTGGTTCCCGCCGTGATGGCCGAACTTGAGCTTGTACGTTCTGCCGCCGAGCGCAAGTCCAAGGAGCTGTTGGCCCAGGCAGATGCCGAAAAGAGGCTTTTTGCCCAGAATCTTTTTGATGTTCGCAATGGCGTAGGTGACCGGCTCGGGATCCCCGGGCCCGTTCGACAGGAAAACGCCGTCCGGGTTCATCTTGAGCACGTCCTCAGCCGGCATGGTCGCCGGCACGACCGTCACATCACATCCGGCCTGCGTGAGCAGGCGTAGGATGTTCCGCTTGATGCCGTAGTCATATGCCACGACCTTGTACCGCGATGCGGGTTTCGGTCCGTATCCCCGTTCGATGTCCCAGTCCCCCTGATCCCAGCGATAAGGCTCTTTGCAGGTCACGTCCTTGGCAAGATCGAGCCCGCTCATGACCGGAAGTTTTTTGGCCTTGGCCACGAGGCTCATGGCGTCGGTGTCCTTTGTGGAGATCACGCCGGGCTGTGCGCCGAAGTCGCGAAGGTGCCGCGTCAGTGCGCGCGTGTCGATGCCCTGGATGCCCACGATGCCGTTTTCCTTCAGGTACTGGTGGAGCGACTTTTTCATGCGCCAGTTGCTCGGGATATCGAGATATTCCTTGACGATGAATCCCTCAACGTACGGCTTCACAGATTCCACGTCTTCATCGTTCACGCCGTAATTACCGATCTGGGGGTACGTCATGGTCACGATCTGTCCTTTATAGGACGGGTCGGTCAGGATTTCCTGATACCCGGTCATGCTCGTGTTGAACACGACTTCACCCGACGTCTCTCCTTCAGCGCCGAACGAGGCGCCTTCGAATACCATGCCGTCAGCCAGTGCCAGAAACGTTTTTTTCATTTCAAGCCTTTCCTTTTAAAATTCGAACGTCAGAACCGGTCGCGCACCCTGCCCTGTACGTCCACGGCTTCAGCGTGAAACGTATTTTCTTCGACAGTCACGAACACAAAGTGATGGAATCCGCCGCTCAGATCGTCCGCATACAGCGGCGCCCCTCCCCCGCCGGTAATGACGTGCGGAATGCCGTCCCTGGTTTTTCGCAGATAAAGGTGTTCATGCCCCAGAAAAACAGCACTTACCCTGTATCTCACGAACAATGCCTGGAGCCGGTCGCGCTCAGCGGTATACCGGTCAAGGCTGTTGCCGTGGTGCTTGCCCTTTCCCTGTTCGGGGAAAAGCGGATGATGGATGAATACGAACCTCAGTTTCTCCTGCGAACGGGAAAGCGTGTCCTCCAGCCAGGCGAACTGTGCGCCCGTGATCCGTTTATCCTCGTTCTTGAGGTAGGAATCGAGAACGATGAAAAGCGCTTTGCCTGCGACAAAGGAGTAATAGAGTTTGCCGCCGGGAAGGTCCCCCTGTTCTTTAAATGTTTCCTCGCTCCCCGCCACCTCGACATGGGCGTCATGATTGCCCACCGTCAGGAAATACGGCACGTTCACCGGCTTTGAGAGCTCCCAAAACCGCCGCCAATGATCCTTGTTCCCCGGTTTGTCGATCTGATCCCCTGTGTTCACGACAAAAGCGGGCTTGCGCTCCATCGCCGCAGCAATGAGATTCCCGTACACCGAATCGCAAGCAGGATCTCCTGCTCTCGTGTCGCCGAGGACCACGAAGCTGAACTTCACGGGCAGCGCCCGCAGTTGCTGGACCTGAGAACCTGATGACGAACTGACGAGAATCCCGATGAGGAGAGCAGTTCCCGCAGTTATTCCACGGACGTTGAACCATGAATTCCGCATCATCATTTTCCACCCACGATCGTCTGCACTGCCCTGCCCTTCAGTTTCCACCCATGGAACGGCGTGTTGCGCGACTTGGATTTGAACTGCGAGGAGTCGACCGTCCATTCCAGAGAAGGATCGATTATCGTGATATCCGCATCGTATCCAACGGAGAGCGCGCCTCGTTCAATCTTGAGAATCGTTGCTGGATTGACCGTCATCTTCCGGATGGCATCGGCCAGGGAGAGGACCCCCTCGTCGACAAGCCTGAACGTCAATCCGAGCGCTGTTTCGAGCCCTACGATCCCGAAAAGCGCGAAATCGAATTCACAGCATTTTTCGTCATTCGCATGGGGAGCATGGTCGGTTGCAATCGCATCAAGCGTGCCGTCCTTCAATCCCTGTCTGATCGCTTCGACATCGGCTGCGGTCCGAAGCGGCGGGTTCATTTTTGCGAACGTGTTGTATCCCCGCACCGCCTCCTCGGTCAGCGTGAAATAGTGCGGGCATGTCTCCGCCGTGACCCTGACACCCCGCGCCTTGGCGTCCCGGATGAGCCGCACCGAGCCCTCGGTGCTGACGTGTGCGACATGCAGCCTGCCGCCGGTCAGTTCAGCGAGCGAGATGTCCCGGGCCGTCATGACATCTTCGGCAGCACGCGGTATGCCGCGCAATCCCAGCTCCGTGGACACCGTTCCCTCGTTCATTACGCCTTTTGCCGACAGCGACGTATCTTCGCAGTGCGAGACGATCAGTAAATCGAAGATTTTGGCGTACTCCAGCGCCCTGCGCATGATCGCCGCGCTCATAACCGGCCTGCCGTCGTCCGATACCGCTCTGCATCCGGCATTGTACAAATCGCCGAGCTCCGCAAGTTCCCCGCCTTTTGAGTCCTTGCTGATGGCGCCGATGGGATACACGCGCGCGGCAGCGCCGCGCGCCTGGGCCAGGATGAACTCGGTTACCGAGCGGTTGTCGTTCACGGGGTTCGTGTTGGGCATGCAGCAAACAGACGTAAACCCTCCTGCCCGGGCTGCTTCCGCACCGGTCGCGATGGTCTCCTTGTATTCGAACCCCGGCTCCCGCAGGTGCACATGCATGTCGATGAGACCGGGAACCACGAGCTTTCCTTCGGCTTCAATGACCTGTACGCCGCTGTGCGAAGTCTCGCCCGGCTTCGCGACCTTCGCGATCCTGCCGTCTTTCACGAGGACATCGAGTTGAGCGTCGATATTGTTCGCCGGATCGACGACGCGTCCGTTCTTGATTAGAAGATTCATAGAAATCCTTTATTGACTCCGATGAACACTGATTTTATCGAGCACGGCCATCGGCCGCGGTTAAAAGGGCTGTCATCCCTGAATGCCGCTATCGGGGATCTGGTGTTTGAAGCAAAACCGGCTTCCCGATTGAAACATTCGGGAATGACGGGATACAGCCTGGCGTTTCCTTCAAGCTGCCTCTGCTTTTGTCCCGCCGGCAAGCAGGAACATGACCGCCATGCGCACGGCGACTCCGTTCGTCACCTGATCCAGGATCACGGACCCGTTGTCCGCAACATCGGATGCGATTTCCACGCCCCTGTTCATGGGTCCGGGGTGCATGACGAGGGCATGTTTCTGGGCCCGGTCAAGACGTGTGCGGTTCAGGCCGTAGAGTTTCGCGTATTCACGCACGCCGGGAAACAGCCCTGCCGCCTGCCGTTCGAGCTGAAGCCGCAGCATCATCACCACATCGGCTCCTTCAACGGCGCGGTCCATATCATAGTACACCGTGGCGCCCATATGCTCGATGCCGGCGGGTATCATGGTCGGCGGTCCGCATACTCGCACGCTGGCGCCCATGGTCGTAAGCCCCAGGATGTTCGAGCGCGCCACGCGGCTGTGCATGATGTCGCCCACGATCGCGACGGTCAGGCCTTCCAGCACGCCGAGTTTTTCGCGGATCGTGAACAGGTCGAGCAGGGCCTGCGTCGGATGTTCGTGCGCGCCGTCACCCGCGTTGATTACCGAACTTCTGAGCCGCGTGGAGAGATATTCCGGTGCGCCTGAGCATGAGTGGCGCACGATGATCATATCGCACTTCATGGCCTCGATATTCCGCGCCGTGTCAAGGAGGGTCTCGCCTTTGGTCACACTGGACGTCGAGGTCGAGATGTTTATCACATCGGCGGAGAGCCGCTTGCCCGCGAGTTCGAAAGACGTTCGCGTACGTGTACTGGCCTCGTAGAAAAGATTAATGACGGTCTTGCCGCGAAGGGTCGGGACCTTTTTGATGTCCCGCTCCGACACGTCCTTGAAGGAAGCAGCCGTATCAAGGATGAGCCTGATTTCATCAGCAGTCATGCCTTTGATGCCGAGCAGGTCTTTTGTTTTGAGTGCCATGGTGCTCCTCTATCGGTAGCCAGCGGCAAGGGCCCAGTTGCAAGGAAAACATGAACCACTTGCGCATGTTCGCTGTTATCCTCTTTCCCTTGCTCCTTGCTACTTGCTGCTATCCTTGCCAGCTGTCATCAGCTACCGGATACTGGCCCCTTATTTCTTTCCTTATACTACCGGCCCCCGGCTACCGGCTACTATTTTTTTTATTCTCCCAAAATTACCACTTTCTCCTCTGCCCCGTCTTCGGCAAGCATCACATCCACTTTTTCCTTTGCCGAGGTCGGCAGGTTCTTGCCGACATAGTCCGCGCGGATCGGCAGCTCCCGGTGCCCCCGGTCTACGAGGACCGCGAGCTGGATGCGTTTCGGCCTGCCGTAGTCCATGATGCTGTTCAGGGCCGCGCGGATCGTACGTCCCGTAAAAAGGACGTCATCCACGAGCACCATGAGCTTGTCCTGGATATCGAAAGATATATCCGTGGCCTGCGGCACGGGCTGGGACTTGCGCGTGGACAGATCGTCGCGATACATCGTAATGTCCAGGCTCCCGACGGGGACGCTCACTTTTTCAATCTCGAGAATTTTCCCGGCCAGGCGCCTGGCAAGATGCACACCCCCGCGCTGGATGCCCACGAGTACGAGGTCCGCGGCCCCCTTGTTTTTCTCGAGGATTTCATGGGCGATCCGTGTGAGGGCGCGGTCCATCCCGGTTTTATCCAGGATAAGCGCTTTTTCCTTGAAGTTCATGCACGGCTCCTGTGTTCAAACAAAAAAAAACCTTTCTCCCCGATAGAGGGGAAAAAGGTCGTGTTGTGGGCGTGATGGTTCCCGCAGTTCTTCTTTTTCATGCCAAGCCCTTCCTGGCCTCACGGGACCAGACTTAAAGAGAATTTCGGCTGCGAACCTACAATACTCCAAGTGCCCTTAAGCTGTCAAGCTTTTTATGGAGTACAATGCCCTTGTAACCACGGATGAATGCTGTTACAAGCATTTGATGTATCTGTTTTCATCCGGGTGTCCGGCCATGCCGGACCCGTGGTTGCTTGATGCTCCTTGAAATGCAGGATGTCGGTCCGCGGTTTTCTTTGCTTCATTCTTTCTCAAAACACGGAATGCAGACGATTTTCCCGTTTTTCACCCTCCCGCGCGACTCCATCAGTTTTTCATTGCACCGCGCGCAGCGGATCGAGCCGTGAATCCGAGCTTCATGCGGCGGCAGATCCGTGACAGGCTGGATTGTCATGATCTCCTTTTCATCAGCCTTCAGGATGGCTCCTGCTTTTTCCATTTTGTACAGGTCCAGGTCACGGGACACATCCTCGCCTGCTTCCTGCCGCTTTTTCAGCTCAGGAAACCGTTTATCGCCTTCGAACCCGCGGTAGTCCTCGCTGATGCGGACAGCCTTTCCGTTGCCGCGGTTGAAAAACGTGTACACATGCTTGCCGTAATCGCGAAAAATCAGGTTCCCCTTGCCGAAGGTGCAGCCCGTGATAAACTGGACCGCGTCTGCTGCGCACGAATCGTTCTCCACGATGGCGACCAGTTCCTCATCCTGGGGCCGCTCCGCCCCCAGTTCCCGGAGCGCTGCTTTTGCCACACGGTATCCGAGTGCAAGTCCCGGGCAGAGGTGTCCGTGGAACTGTACAGCATCCCTGAGATCATCATTGGGTTGGTCCGACATTGTTGATACCTTCTTTCGAATCGCAGCGCGGTTCGTTCTCGAGTTTCGAGTTGCGCGTGCCATCAGCGGGCAAGCTTGCATAATCAAAAGACTCAGAACACATCTATTTCTTCAGCACAAGCTTCGCGGCAACGATCGCCTTCGCGCGTTTCAGATGCGTTTTTACGGACTCGCTGTCATCGACGGCAAGATGGATCTCCCGCGCGACCTCGTGTTCTCCGGCAATGCCCGCCTTCTGCGCCCATTCCTGAAAACTCTCGACATGGCTGTCGTTGTGCTCGATCCAGTGTTCAAGCATCGCGTGCAGCTTGTTCAGGACTTCGATCTGGTTCCCGTTCTGATGGTCATGATCATGGGTGTGCCCCAGGCCGTGCGTATGGTGCTTGTGCGTATCGTGCATGGTCCCTCCATTCAAATGAACGTGCCCGTAATGTCCGTGGCGGTGCACGTGTGCCGTGTTGCCGTGATAATGTGCATGCTCGTGGATCAGGTTCACCCTGAGCAGGAGTTCATCGTTCGCTATCACGTCGTTATACTTCCCGTCTGCAGCGATGGTATGCTCTTCGGACAGGACGACGGCCCGGTCTGCAATATCCCCGGCAATAGACAGATCATGCGTCGCGGAAATAATCGTTTTGCCGCTCCGGTGAAGCTCACGCAGGACCTCGATGAGCCAGACCTGGGTCCGGGGGTCGAGCCCGTTCGTGGGCTCGTCGAGCAGCAGGACTTCAGGGTCCGTTGCCAGACTGGACGCAATGGCAACCTTTTTCTTCTGGCCGTCCGACAGGGTATACGGAGCACGGTCCTTCAGATCAGCGATCCGGAGCAATTCGAGCTGGCGCTCCACCGAGGCGCGGATGTCCGCGGGGGCAAGTCCGAGCTGGAGCGGACCGAAGGCAATCTCATCCCACACCGTGGATGAAAAGAGCTGCACGTCGGGGTTTGAAAAGACGAAAGCCACGCGCTTCCTGAAATCACGGTTGAAAGCATGGTCGTCCAATGATTTCTCGGACAATGGCCTTCCGAAGGCCTCGATGCCGCCTGACACGGGAAACACCAGCCCGTCGAGCAGCGACAAGAGCGTGGACTTTCCCGTTCCGTTCGCGCCGAGTATCACGGTCCGCTCTCCCGCGTTGAAATCGAGGGAAAGGTCGTTCAGGACCGGCGCATGATTTGCATAGGAATAAACGACATTGCGCAGACGGAAAGCGTTCATCAGCGGAAAAAACCCCTCTCAAGCACAAGCACTATACCACTAAAGGCCAGCACTGTCACCAGCCAGGCGCAGTCGACCGGCCCGGCATGGAACCGCTCCGGCGAACGAAACTCGCCGGAAAATCCGCGGGAAAGCATCGCACGGTAAATGTCCTCGCTCATATCAAGCGATTTCCTGAAGGTAACGCCGATGCGTGAAGCGGTCCAGTTCCGGTCCTGTGCGGCCGGGAGCGCTTCGAGCGTACGGCTCTTGCGTGCGCGGTACATGTCCTGGATCAGCCTGAGAAAAACAAAGATGTACCGTTCCGTCATGCCGAGCGTTATAACAAAGATGCGCGGAACGAAAAGAGCGCGGAGCCCTGAAAATGCGACGTTCCACCGCGTCGTGAGCGTAAACAGTACGGCGAAGGAGACCGAAGCAGCAACACGTGAAACGAATGTGACCGCACCCATAAGGCCCTGCCGTGTTACGCTGATCTCGGCCGGCAGAATATACGGGCCCCATGCATACGACCGCTCCAGGCGGCAGACCACCCAAAGGGTATCGCCCGGGGTCACGATATTCAGCACTGCGGGCAGAACGACTGCAGCTGAAAAAAGCGGCACGAAAAGCCAGACCCGCTTCTGGAATAACCCGAGGGGTACCCGCGAAAGCAGCGCAAGCAGAAGGCCGGCCGCATAAACGATCCAGAGGCTGTACGCTTCATGAAGAAAACTGATCAGGATGATAATCGCCAGGAAACCGATGAGCTTAAGCCTGACATCGATTTTCTGCATCAGCCCCGGCTTCGAAGCGTATGCTTCCGAGAACAGTGCCTGCTCAGCCACCCGGGCGATGGCCTGAAGTGATTTATCCAGAAAGCTCGTGCGTGACATGACGGATGGAGTTCCCTCCTATTTTCGTCCGCTCTTCTTTGCGAGGATGCGCGCAATCACATACATGATTCCCGCTGTTGCTGCAACGCCGATCAGTCCTGCGAGGAAGTAGCCGGCACTTTCACGGCCGAGTCCTCTCCCCTGGCCGGGAATTGCATAATCCGGGAGAGGCGCTTTCCAAAAGTCGGCGAGTCGCTTCATGCCCTGAGGCACAAACCCGCTCAGCTTTTCGATCTCGCCGAGTCCCCACTCCCCCCAGGCGCCGCCCGCGCCGAACAAGGCAGGCAGGATCAGCCCGAGCGGCGACAGGAGAATTAATATGCCGATGCCGATCCACAGCTTTTTCGTTGAAGACATAGGACCTTAAAAAATGGTAACCGGGGACGAACACGGCAATAAACGCAAAACCATGCCGTCGTTCGAAGCATTATTTTCAACACGATGAATGCGGAGGAGGACGCCCGTTTTCGTCCATGTCGTACGGCATTCCCCCGTGATTCCATTTTCATTCTGAACCTCGGTTCAGCGCAGCATTGCTGGATCGTTCTTCTGGAAATACTTCACGACAAGAGCGGTGACCACTGCTTCAACAAAACCGAACAGCAGCATGTGTTCGAACGCCATGGCCGGCACGGCGATCTTGAGGGGAAACGGTGCATAGAGCGGCCTGCCGTCGGCTGCTTTTTCGAGCAGCGGCTGCAGACCGAACTCCACGGCTGCAGCGAGTGCCGAGGCATTCAGGCTGAGGTAGGCTGCAACAGCGCCTGCAATCACGCGTCTTCTGCCGTCTGACGCAGAACGTCCGGCGATGAGCCGATAGACACCGTACCCGGTGAAAACCCCGATGATGCCCATATTGAAGCAGTTCGCACCGATCGCCGTGACCCCGCCGTCTCCGAACAGCAGTGCCTGGATGATAAGGGCCACGGACACGGCAATCAGCGCTGCCCAGGGTCCGAGCAGGATTGCAATCAGGGTGGCGCCGGTGGCATGCCCCGTTGTTCCGCCGATAACCGGGATATTGAACATCATGATCACAAAGCTGAACGCGGCGCCGAGCGCGAGATACGGGGCTTCCTTCGCCTTGAGGCTTTTGTTCATCTTCCTCGCAGCCATTGCCCAGAAAGGAATCGTGACAGCGAACATCGTTCCGTATGTCTTCGGCCCCAGGTATCCGTCAGGGATGTGCATGCATGGCCTCCACGGGATGGTGCGCGTCAGAATCTGAACGTCGTACCCGCGAGCACGGCATAATCGGTTTCGCTCCGCGTCAAGGCACCCTTCAGCCCGAAATCCAGGTCAAAGTTCTCATTGACGGAGTAAATGACGCCTGCCAGCGCGAACGCCGGATCGTTGTCCGATGTCTTCTCCCTGCTCCGTTCCGCGCCGATATTGCCCACAAATTTAAGGTCCTTCACGATCTCATAGGTCGCGGCGAGCGACACATGCCAGAGGTTTTCTTCCTCGTCGAATTTGCTCTCGTTTCTGATATAGCCGAGATTGGCATGAAATGCCCAGGGCGCTGTTTCCAGGGACCCGATCAGGAACAGGTGATACCCGGTTTTCCCGGTTCCCAAACCTTTGTTCTCATCACCCGTGGGCAAGGACAAGCCGGGTTTCAAGGCGATGCTGAGCCTGTCCTTATCATAGAACCGCCACTTGATTTCAATCAGGGAATCGGAGATCCCCTTTTCGTCGGCGAGCGTAACGCCGCCCGCCTGAATTTTGTTCCACGCATAGGGCAGCCCAAGGATTACGTCGATGTTATCGATGATACCATAGGACAGCGTCGTTGCCGCCTGTCCGCCAGTGGTCTTAACACCCCCCTCCTGGTCATGGTCGTACTCGCCGTTCACTTCGAGCTGAAATTTTCCCTTGCCCTGGGTTCCCGTGTCGTCAGTTATGAGCGGATGGGCGGCCCAGACCGATGGCGACATAAAAAATAATGCACCGGAAAGCACTGCGAGTTGGAATCGAATGCTGCGCATGCGATTTTTCTCCCGGGAGTAACCGATCAGAATATTCCGCTTCGTAACAGCAGGAATTGCACGGATGATGCTATATTATTGTTCCGCAACCATATGTGCTACGATTTTTATTTTTGTAGCACATCGAGGGGCCGGTTGTCAAGCGCTTTTTATCGGAGGGCAAACAAGGTATGCTGATCCAGGGTTATGACAGAGCATGCTGGTTGGTGCCCGGCAGAGGTCAGAACTTCCACGCCGTTCCGAGAAGGAGGGTGTTGTCTTCTGCATCCTTGTTCAGACCTACGCGGCCTGCCAGGTCGATATACCAGGACTTGAAGAGATCGTATCGAAGCCCTGCCATGGCCGTAAACGGCTTTGCCGTACGCCCCGTCTCCTTGGTGCGATGCATATCGCCGGCAACTTCCATGAGCAGCCGCAGGCGCGGAGTGAATTTACGCTCCGCAGCCAGGCCGTAGGTGACGGCATAATCAGTGTTGAAATGCTTGTTTTTCATGTCGCTCACAAATGATTCATAACCAACGCTGGCGTGCAGGCAGTTGCTACCGCGGCATTCCTGCTGGTCGATGAGCTTTAACCCGACGACGAACCTGTCCGTACCCAGTCCTTTTTCCTTGTTGCCCGTCGGCACGGTCGTGTATAATTCGTATGCGAATGATTGGTGCACTTCGTTCTGGTAGGTCCGCTGCTTGAGCCCCAGCTGGATATCGCCGTATCCTCGCGTGACATGGCCGGGGACCATACCCGGGTCCATGGTATAATACGGCACATCAAGTGAAACGTCTGCGCTTTCGCTGACGCCCCACCGTATGACCGAACTGAGTTTCGATGTCTTGTCCTCGTCTTTTTTCGTCTTGTCGCTGTTCAGCTCAAGCTTGAAATTTCCGGTCCCCTGGATGTCGGTGTCCTCGACCAGAAACGGATGGGCAGCCCAAACCGACACAGGCGCCGACAGGACGATGCAGATAATGAAAACTGAAATCGCAATGCGCACGTTGTTCTCCCTTGCAAAAGATCAAAACCGACCGATTGTGAAGTTTCTTTAGCCTTGCTGCTTGACCCTTGCCCCCGGGGCCCTTTTTTATACCAGCTCTTTTCCCGTTGTCGTTGTCGTCAGCTTGCCGTGCTTGACCCCGCGGGTGCCGATGAGCCGGTCGGCAATTGTCCTGATTTCCCGGCTCTTCCCCTTCACGACCAGCACCTCCAGACAGTTGTGCGCATCGAGATGCACGTGGAGCGCCGAGATGATCTGATGAAAGGACTGATGCTGCAGGTCCGTGAGCGCGTGATCGAGCTCGCGTGTATGATGATTGTACACAAGCGTGATCGTTCCCACGGTCTCGCGGTCCTCGGCTTCCCACTCCTGCTCCACGAGATCGTCACGGATCATGTCGCGTATCGCTTCGGAGCGCGTAGTATACCCTTTCTTCGCTATGAGTGCATCAAATTTCTTGATCAGCTGGCTGTCGATGGATACACCGAAACGTGTGAGCGACGACATAGTGACCTCCGTGTCACGAACAGCAAAATGAGTAACACAAGAGCGTCGCCTTTGTCAAGAGCAATTTCCTCTGTTGTTCCGTTCGCATAGCCGTATATCTTGTGCTTGACAAACCAGCATGCCTTTGCTACTTTTGACATAAGCTATTGATTCATCCGTATATGCGCCCAATTCCTATTTTGAAGGAGTTGCCAATGAAATACCTGTCGCGGTTTCTGTTGCTTCTGACTGTCACTGTACTATTTATGCTGCCGTATCGCGCTTTCGCCTTTTTCGGCGCGGAAGTCGCGGTGGGCGAATGGTGGCAGTCACCATCGGGTACCATCGCCTATAAACCGGTGACTTCGATTGACGATATTGATTTGAAAAATGACCTCAAATACGACACGAAA
>Ga0187786_10000147_pt1 | contig 23062 bp, 20 predicted proteins | sample 0815_BV2_10_20_M_FD_132449 | JGI IMG/M metagenome (GOLD analysis project Ga0187786, IMG submission 132449) | Tropical peat soil microbial communities from peatlands in Department of Meta, Colombia - 0815_BV2_10_20_MG | ecosystem: Environmental > Terrestrial > Soil > Wetlands > Peat | place...
ACCGGCTATTCCATGGTTACATGGGAGGTGATAACTTTGATAGCGTGGCTGAGGTTCGTCTCAGCGGCAGCAGCGATTTGCCTCCGCTCCTCTTCAGCTTCGTGGTTCAGTCTCTCGATCTCAACTTCAATCTTCCCCTTCTCTTCCCAGTAGAGCCGTTCAGCCCCGCTCCTGCCGGTACTGTCAGCGGTGCAGAGCAAGCTTTCGGCATCGTTTTCCGCTGCGGCAACAGCCGCCTCGGTCTCTTTCCTGACAGCCTCGATCTTTCCGGCAAACTCCTGCTCTTTTTCCCGTATCTGCTGAAGCAGCGTTTTTTCTTCCGGCATTTTTTTCCCTCTATAACCCGTGCCTGCGTTTCAGCGCCGATGTGACGCCATATTCCGGCTTCTCCGGAGCCGGTTCATGTTCCCCATCGCTGCGTTTAGTCCCGATCAGCCCTCGGGCCCTGAGGGCAGCATCCTCAATTCGTTCTCTGCACCGGTTCACAGCAGTTGTCTGCAGTGACCTGATAACACCGGAGATATCGTTGGTCATAGTGCAAACAGGGAGAAATCTGGTTATGTGGTTTATACATGTGGCTGGGCATAAATAATTTCGCTCCAGTGGCAGATCGGTTTTGGAGGAACCCATTAATTCCCTGAGCACCTACCCCTGAGTATGTTCAGACCGGCCAAAAAACCGGCGGGATAATGGAATCATGGAACTCTGGGTGAACCTTGGTCTTGTTGTCATCTTTCTTCTTGTGCTCATCCTCCCGTTCCGAATCAAGAGGGTTGAACATAACCTTGAGATCTTTCTCTTCTCCTGTGGTTGTTTTGCCCTGACGCTTGCCGGTTTCCTGTCACTCCCCGGCGAAACGACCGGCTGGACCACTACGATTGTCAGGGAGGCGCTCGTCTCTCCGCTGGATGTCGTTACCGTTCTGGGTATTCCCATCGGCATTGTCCAGATCGTGTTTCTCGTAGGCCTCATCATTTTCTTCTTCTATCACCATCTTCAGGGAGCAATTCTCGGGCTGGTCGGGCGGTTGTCGCTGTCATGGATCGTGTTCCTTCTCATCGTCGTCCTCGGTCTTATCTCAAGTATCATATCCGCGATCCTCGCCGCTATTATTCTGGTTGAGATTGTCAATGCCCTGCCGGTGGTTAAAAAAGCCAAAGTCGAGATTGCAGTTGTTTCCTGTTTCTCCATCGGGCTCGGCGCTGGCCTGACCCCGCTCGGAGAACCTCTGACCACCATCGTGGTATCCAAGCTTGCCGGTGACCCCTACCATGCAGGCTTTCTGTTCCTCTTCGATAAGCTCGCTGCGTATATCATCCCGTGCGTATTTGCCCTTGGCCTAGCGGGGGTCTTCCTGTTCAGGCGAAGCCATACCGGGGATCCGGCTCTCGAATGTATTGTCGAGAGAGAGAGCCTGCGCGATATCGCGATCCGGGCGGGAAAAGTGTACCTCTTCATCATGGCCCTTATCTTCCTTGGTGAAGGATTCAAGCCCCTGATTCTTGAATTTGTTGTCACGATTCCGGCGGCTGGTCTGTTCTGGGTCAATATCGTTTCCGCGGTACTCGACAATGCAACCCTTGCAGCAGCTGAGATCAGTCCTGTGCTGTCTCTCCCTCAGATCATCAGCGCTCTCATGGGCCTTCTTATCTCGGGCGGGATGTTGATCCCGGGGAATATCCCCAATATCATCGCGGCAGGCAAACTGGAGATTACCAGCAGGGAATGGGCGCGGGTGGGTATCCCACTCGGCCTGATCCTGATGGGATTCTTCTTTGGCGTTCTCTTTGTGCCGGACTTACTTGGGTTTGGGTAACTCTCCGGGAGAGAAACACAGAAGAGGATTGAGTGCCCAGATCAGTGTTACCTATGGTACAACCCGGTGGAAAGAAGTTGGATACCGATGCCGAGATCGGGGCGCTGATCACGGCACTTGCCGATCCCGCCATCGACAAACGTCATGAAGCGGTTTCAGCATTGCAGGTAATCGGTGCGCCAGCAGTTGCGCCCCTGATCGCTGGAATCGCGGAGGCTCAGGATAATGATCGCCGCTGGTATGCCGCTGTGGCGCTTGCGAAGATCGGGAAACCCGCAGTTGATCCGTTGGTAGCGGCGATGAGGGAACATACCGGACGCGATTTTCGCAGGTATGCTGCTGCTGCTCTCGGGGAGATCGGCGGGCCTGCAATCGAATCCCTTATCGAAGGTATGGCGAGTGAAGACCGGGAGTTGCGGGGGTTCTTCTCCCAGGCGCTGTGCCGCATAGGAGCGCCTGCCGTGGAACCGCTCACCCGAAGACTCGGTGACGCCAACGAGATACTCCGGAGCTGCGCCTCGCTTACGCTCTGGCAGATGGGGGAGACCGGCCTGCCATCGATGGTCGAGAAGATGCACAAGGATTCCTAGGGATCCTGCTTTTTTTGAAAAGCCGTAATCCGAACCCATATATCTGCACCCGTAAAAAGCTACCGGTATGCTTGAGCTCTCGCCCGCGATGGAGGCCTATGAAAAGTCGCTCCTGGACGAGCTTCACCGCACGATAGCAATAGCGAAGGAAGCACGCTCCCGGGGGCTTGACCCCTCGCTGGACATCGAGATCCCGATTGCGAGCGATCTCGCCGACCGCGTTGAAGCCCTCCTGGGGATCAAGGGAGTCGCAGCCCGGATCCGCGAGCTCGAACAGCAGATGTCGCGCGAGGAAGTGGCCCTCCGCATCGGCGATGATTTCGTCGCCCGCAAGTTCGGGGAAAAGGATACTCTCGAGATCCTTGACCACGCGATCCGCGTCGCGATGGCGCTCCTCACGGAAGGGGTCGTCGCCGCCCCCACGGAAGGGATCGCCAAGATCAGCCTGGGGAAGAATGATGACGGCACCCAGTACCTGATGATCTTTTATGCCGGCCCGATCCGGAGCGCCGGCGGGACGGCACAGGCGCTCTCGGTGCTGGTCGGGGATTATGTGCGGCAGAAACTGGGGATCAGCCGCTACGTTCCCCGGCAGGAAGAGGTTGAGCGGTATATCGAGGAGATCCGCCAGTACAACTCCATCATGAACCTCCAGTACCTTCCGAGCGAGGCCGAGATCCGCCTCATCATCGAGAACTGCCCGGTGTGCATTGATGGCGAGGCCACGGAGCAGGAAGAGGTCTCCGGCCATCGCAACCTTGAGCGCGTGGAGACGAATGTCGTCCGCGGCGGTATGGCCCTCGTCATCGGGGAGGGCATTGCCGGCAAGGCCCGCAAGCTCAAGAGCCGTGTGGAGAAGATGAAGATGGAGGGCTGGGACTGGCTCGACAAGCTCATTGCCGGGGCAGCGAAGAGCGGCGATGGGGAGAAGACCAGCGGTATCAAGCCCCTTGACAAGTATCTCCGCGATCTGATCGGCGGAAGGCCGGTCTTTGCCTACCCCATGCGGAAGGGGGGCTTCCGTCTGCGGTACGGACGATCGAGGAATACTGGGTTTGCCGCTGCCGGGCTTCATCCGGCAACGCTCTACATCCTTGGGGAATTTCTCGCTACCGGCACACAGATGAAGACCGAACGCCCTGGTAAAGCCTGTGGAGTTGTTCCGGTGGACACCATTGAAGGTCCTACGGTGCGCCTGAGGAACGGGGACGTCCTCCGGATCGACGACGAGGCTGTGGCAAAACGTCTTGCCGGGGGCATCGAAAGAATCCTCGATGTCGGTGAAATCCTGATATCATACGGAGAGTTCCTCGAAAATAACCACCCGCTGGTGCCGGCAGGTTACTGTTCCGAATGGTGGCAGCTGGATGCAGGACCGGGAACGAAACCTCCCAGGAATGAAGAAGAGGCACTGGCATTTGCACGGGCCGGTGGATTCCTTCACCCGGATTATACCTGGTTCTGGGATGATATCCCGGCAGTAAAAATCGGCGAGCTTGCGGTTACCGTCTCGGAACAGGGCAGGATCACCGAGGGCATCCTCTCGCTTCCGCTGGACCCGGCAACGAAATCCCTTCTCGAGGAGATCCTCCTCCCCCACGAAGTGCGGGAAAACCGTATACAGATCCGGTTGCACAGGATCTTCGTCGCGTGTCTTGGCCTGGATGAATCCCTCCGGAAGAGCAGTGTATGGGAGAATATACCGGAAGGTTCAGCGCTCGATTTGGCTATCCACCTGAGCGGCCTGAAGATGAGGTCGCGATCGGGAACCCGGATCGGCGGGCGCATGGGCCGGCCGGGCAAGTCGAAGCCCAGGAAGATGAACCCGCCCCCGCATGCGCTCTTTCCTCTGGGAGACTCCGGAGGCAGCCGTCGTTCGTTCCAGTCGGCGTCCGCTCACACCGAGGAGACCGATCAAAACGATACCGGGATTGACTTTCAGAAAGAAGGCGGAATTATCCAAATCGAGGTAGGGCGTCGCCGCTGCACCGAGTGCGGGGAGATGGGCTACCTCTGCAGATGCGAAAAATGCGGCGGGCATACCCTGCCTGTTTTCACCTGCACGAAATGCGGGCGGGAGACGATGCTTCCCCGCTGCCCCGGATGTGATGCACCCGCCATGTGCAACCAGCGGATCACTCTCGATGTGAAGAATGAATACGCAAAGGTCATGGCGCGCCTTGGCCTCAGGACCGACAGCATAGCGCTGGTAAAAGGGGTTAAGGGGGTGATCTCCAGGGAAAAGACTGTCGAGGCCATGGAAAAAGGCATCCTGCGGGCGATCCAGAATATCTGGGTCTTCAAAGACGGTACGACCCGTTTTGACATGATCGACCTGCCTCTTACCCATATCCGTCCCGACGAGGTCCGGGTGCCGGTTGAAAAACTCCGGGCCCTTGGGTACGCAAAGGATACCAGGGGCTACGATCTCCAGAACGGATCGCAGGTCGTGGAATTGCACCCTCAGGACATCCTGGTCTCGGACTCCTGCGCGGAATACCTGGTGAGTGTCGCCCGGTTCATGGACGACCTGCTCGTCAAGTGTTACGGGCTTGAACCGTTCTACAACATCACCAGGCCGGAGGAGCTCGTCGGCCATCTCGTGATCGGGCTTGCCCCGCACACCAGCGCCGGTGTCCTCGCGCGGATCGTCGGGTTCACCCGGGCAAATGTCGGGTATGCTCACCCGTTCTTCCACGCGGCAAAACGGAGGAACTGTTTCTATGGCGATACGGAGATCGAGGTGTATGACGGCCGCAGGTGGGAGAAGCACCCGATACGGAAGTTTGTGCTGGAAAATTTCGACATCAGCCGCCCGGGGATCGACCGTCTCGGGACCTACTATTCCGACCCTGCCCGTCCGTTCTACACCCGGACAGTGGATACTTCCGGCCTTATGCACCTCAGGAAGATTACGACCGTCTCTATCCATCGCGCACCTGCCGCCCTGATTCGTTTCGAGACCGGGCGGGGTAAAGAGGTGATCGTCACCCCCGATCACGCGATGCTGGTCTGGGATACTTCCTACCTGCGCAAGATAAAAGCACGGGAACTGAAGGTGGGTGACGCTGTCCCGGTCCTTGAAGGCATGAACGTGATTGCTGACCATCTGCGTATTGTGGAAACCGTTCCCGCACCGGAAGAACGGGTCTATTGCCTGACTGTCGCAGATGATCACACGCTGGTTGCGAACGGGATCTTCACCGGCCAGTGTGATGGCGATGAGGACTGTATCATGCTGCTTCTGGACGGCCTCATCAACTTCTCGCGCTCGTTCCTGCCCCAGAACCGTGGAGGATCGATGGATGCGCCGCTCGTGCTGACCAGCAGGATTGACCCGGCCGAGATTGACAAAGAGGCACTGAATGTCGATGTTTGCGATCACTACCCGATAGAACTGTACACAAATGCCCTGACCTTCACCGAACCCAAGGCGATTGTCAAGCTTATTGATCGCGTCGAAAACCGGATCGGAAAACCCGATCAGGTGGAGGGATTCCAGTTCACCCATGATACTTCGGATATTTCTTCCGGCCCGCTCGAATCCATGTATACCCAGCTCAAGTCGATGACCGAGAAACTGGAAGCAGAGCTGGAACTCGCCGAGAAAATCCGGGCCGTCGATGCAGACGATGTCGCGGAACGGGTGCTGACCACGCATTTCATCCGTGATCTTATGGGCAATCTCTCGGCATTTTCCAAGCAGAAGTTCCGGTGCACGAAGTGCAATACGAGTTACCGGCGTATGCCTCTTGCCGGGAAATGCACGAAGTTCCGGGGCAAGGGCATCTGTAACGGCAACATCATCCCGACAGTGCACGAAGGCTCGGTGAAGAAATATCTCTCGATGTCCAGGGAGATCTGTCGGAAATACCATGTCTCCGAGTATACCAAGCAGCGGGTCGAAGTGCTCGATCTGGCAATCACCTCCACCTTCGGTGAAGAGAAGCAGCAGCAGCTGGGTCTTGCAGACTTCATGTAGCCCCGGGAAGATTTCCGGGTGTTCTTGGAGACGGTGCCGCTGCATGCTGAATTGATCACAACGAATCCCGGCATTTCCTCAAGGGTAATTTTTTTTTAATCTTCCCGCAAGACTTCATGCAGGATCTATGGCACACAATCACCGGGATTTTGGCAGATCCCTCCGGCTTGCCCTCTCCATCACGTTTGCGTTCTTTATCGTTGAACTTGCCGGGGGACTGGTCTCGGGATCCCTTGCCCTAGTCAGTGATGCCGGACATATGTTCAGCGATGTCCTCTCGCTCCTTCTCTCACTCGGTGCAATGATCCTTGCTTCCCGTCTGCCTACGAAGGAACGGACCTACGGGTTCCGTCGGGCAGAGATCTTTGCTGCGTTTATCAATGCGCTCCTGCTGATCGGCGTAAGTGTTTTAATCTTCTGGGAAGCGTGGCAACGGTTCGAAAATCCCCAGCCCGTGCAGAGCGGGATTATGGGATCCGTAGCTGTGGCCGGTCTCGTTGCCAATATTGTGGTTGCCTACCTGCTCTACGGGAGTGCAAGCCTGAATATCAGAAGTGCGTTCCTTCACGTAATCGGCGACACCGTATCGTCAATCGCTGTGATAGCGGCAGCAATCTGGATTGCCGTCACCGGCCAGGTAATCGTCGATCCGATACTGTCAGGTCTCATCGCAGTCCTCATCGTTATCTCCGCTGCAGGCATTCTCCGGGAGACCGTCGCCATCCTGCTCCAGTTCACCCCGAGGTCCGTAGACTTTGACGCAGTCATTGCCGGCATGCTCGCGGTGAAAGGTGTGGATGGAGTACACCATGTGCATCTCTGGAGCCTGAGCACCGATGTGAACGTTCTCGATGCCCATATCTACACGTGTGAAAAGGACACGTCAAAGATCGATGAGATGAAGCGCGAAATTAAAAAGGGACTGGAAAAATATCACATTCTCCATTCTTCGCTGGAATTCGAGTGCGAAGAGTGCAAGAACTGTTCCATTATCGAACAAGGCGACCGTCATCCGGAGTGATACCCTCACCGGTATCAGCGAAATGCATCAGGTTCCACGGATGATGAATCTCTCGCGTTTTCATGGACCGGATGGTGTTCATCTGATCATCTGACATGGATACAGGTATGGCGTTCAGGCATGTTTTCAGGCAATCCGGGGTGGGAACCGGATTCGTAAAAGCCTTTTACTATCCTTAAATCCAATAGTTATGATGCTGCGAGAATACCCAAGTGGTCAACGGGGATCGACTCAAGATCGATTCGCGCAGGCGTTCGCAGGTTCGACTCCTGCTTCTCGCATACGAACGCAAAAGTTGGATGCTGCAAGTCTCTTTTTTGCCTTCACTCTGGAACTTTTTTGACATGCCCGGTCACTCAGTCACTGCGGGCATGGTCACCATGCTCCCCCGGCATCTCTCTGGACAATTATCACATCAGAGCAGTCCACTCTTTCAACGGCGGTAGGAGTGAAGCGGGATGGGGTTATGGCTGCAGCGGTTAAAACGAGGGATCCAGGTTTTTTTGCCGTAAGGGTTTTCGTTCCTATCCGGGGTTATTGCAGGCCTGCTCCCTGAACTGCCGGGCACACAGGGATATGGCCTCTCCGGTTGTCGGAAAGACGTGATACATATCCGCCAGATCGCGTACCCGGAGATGACGGGTTACCGCAAGGATAGCTCCCTGGAGGATCTCAGTTGCGAGGGGAGCACAGACATGGACGCCGAGAACCCTCCCGTCCGATCTTCCCGCAACGATCTTCACCAGCCCCCGTGTGTCTCCCATCATGGCCGATCTGGACACCACATCCATCCTAAGGGTCCTCGTCTCGGGGTCGAGACCGGCACTGCGGGCTTTCGCCTCAGTCAGTCCCACACTGGCCACCTGGGGCATGGTATAGATGCCATGGGGGAGAGAGGATCGGTCAAAAGAGTGTTTCAGCCCCATGAAAGCATTCTTTGCTGCGATCTCGCCGCCGTAGCGTGCTCCGGTCTCGAGCATGGGCTCACCGGTTACATCCCCGGCTGCCCAGATGGTATCTGCAGTTGTCTTCAGGGTTGCATCTACGAGAACTGCCCCGTCCGGTCCGGTCTTCACGCCGGCCTGGTCAAGCCGTAGGCCATGGGTATTCGGAGTCCTCCCTGTTGCGAGGAGAAGACGTTCGGCTTTGATCGTATGCTCCACTTCTCCGATAGCGGCAGTGACCACCACGCGTCCGTCCCTCTTTTCCACTGACCGGATTCCGGCACCCGTGAGAATAGTGATTCCCTCATCATGGAGGTATCCTGCGAGGAGGTCAGAAATCTCCGGCTCTTCTTCCGGGACGATCCTCGGGCTCCTCTGGAGAATGGTGACTTTCGTCCCGAGATGAGCATACAGCTGGGCGAATTCCAGGCCGAGAACCCTTCCCCCGATAATGATGAGGGATTCGGGAACATGGTCAGGGTGAAGGGCCTCGACATTTGTCATAAATGGTACAGTCTCAATCCCGGGAATTGGCGGAACTGCGGGCGAGGATCCCGTTGCAATGATGAACCGCTCGGCGGCCATTACCTGCGTACCTACCTGGAGTTCCCGGGGGGAGAGGAAGGTGGCAGTCCCTTCGATGACCTCGATATTGAGCCCGGTGATGATCCGGTCAGTTTTCTTCTGTTTCAGCTGCCGGATCAAAGCGTCCTTTCCGGTAAGGGCTTCGTGAAGATCGAACCTGGTGTCAATCATTAGACCTTCATGGCCGCGGTTCCTGTAAAAGGAGTACTCGGCGAGTGTGAGGAGAAATTTGCTGGGAATGCATCCCGTATTCACGCAGGTACCCCAGAGAGGCCCCCGGTCAACAATCGCGACACGGGATGCCCCCAGGTGCACAGCTGTTGTTGCGGCCGTTGCCCCGGCAGCTCCGCTTCCAATAACGACCAGATCGTACATGCGCGACAACCCCCGGGCAGGCTATCCGGCACGGATTATCTGTACAGGGCAGATATCTGCTGCTTCTGTTACACAAGCCTCGAGGTCACCTGGTGCAGTCCCTTCCGCAGGGTTTTTTGCAATTTGGTATTGCGCAATCACCTGGCTGAACGAGTCGTCTTTGTTTTGTTCAAAAAAAGCCGGGCAGGTATCCCAGCAGGAACCACAACTTACGCATTCCGATCGGGTAATTGTCACTTTCATTCTATCCTCGTCCTCGCTCGCATTTTCATAACGGAGGGCAGATACGCACCTGTTCCGCAGACAGTTGGGTTGGACAGGAACGTTTCTGTCCCCCGGTTATATCCTGCAGGCAGCCTGATCTGCCGATGCGCCACTGGTCTCCTGGAGCGGAGATACGCGGTACTGGTAAATGATCTGTCGCATGTCGTGCATGTTCATCTTCTCGATGAGCAGCTTCTTTTCCTTGAGTTTTTTCAGTGCATAACGAATGGTTCTTGGAGAACACTGGGATCTCTTGACGATGTCTTTATGCGTCATTGCCCCTTCAGTCCCGAGAATTTCAAGGACAATTTTTGATGACTGCGGTAATGGGTTCATGGTAACCTCCATGGTTTTTTCCGGGATCAGCCGCAGCTGGTCCCGCAACCTTCTTTCTGTCCTTTGTCCATCGCGTCTTTCTCTTCAAGAATGCTCGCAAGCCCTTTGTTTACGAAATCGTCGAACGATTCGAGCTTCCCCCAGGATTCCACCTGGTAGGCATTTGAGATTTGGGAATCCGGGATGACCAGAACACTTCCATCCTGGTCAGGCCCGGAGACATACTTCTTCCCCAGATGAAGGTGATGAGGCCCTTCCTCGCCAGCCTCCCCCTTGGGAATCCTCGCATGTATTATCCAGTAATCCCTGGCATCAGTCGCATCGACATAAATCTCATGTTCCTGCTCGAATTTTTTTAAGAGTTGTTGCGTTTTTTCCCACATGGCATTTCCCTTCCACTAAAACAACTTCCGGACCTTGTTACGTCAGCACACAGATTGCCTCCGGGGCACGGATAAGGAGTGCAAGGCTCTCGGAGATGCTGAAGGCCAGAGTATCTCCCGATGGTCCATTATAGCCGATACTCATGTCCTGCCCGATGACCAGCGAGCAGTACTGGCTCCCGGAAGCCAGGAGTACGCCACCCTTCTTGAGCCCCGGCGCCTTGACGATGTCTCCCGCCAGGATCGTCCGGATATGGTCGAGTTCGGTGCCATCCCCCTGGGGGTACCGTCGCAGGAGGAGGTTGTATTGGGCGGGAGCGAGCGCCATGCAATAGGGCCCATGGAAGCCGGCGGAGTCAAGGCGGGTGACTGCATCGATGATCTGATCGGCTGCGGTGCCAACCTTGTCCCACTTTGTCAGAGCAAGCGATGTTCCGCCCTCTGCATTCAACAGACCGGGAACCTCCTGGAGCCCGTTATAAATAATATTCTCCTCCTTTGCAGCACAGGCCATGGCTGCCAATGCTACCGGTGCAGTGTCCAGCATAAGACGGTCCCGCTCGCTTGCAGCGAGATCCCGCTTGTTCAGGAAGAACGAGGTCGTTATCAGGCTCACCGGAATGAACGAGCTGGTTGAGATCCCTTCGGCATTTTCGCAGTCGCTCAGAGGCACTGCTTTGAGGCCAAACCCAAACGGTCCTTCGATACCGACGATTCTCCTGCCGGAAAGCTGGCTCTTTGCCGCCTCGATCATGGTAAAATCGAGCAGTTTCCAGGTCTCGGCACTCAGGGGGGCGTCTTCGCGTCCCAGATAAGTCTTTTCCATCGTTCTCGTCTCCTAGGATGATTTTAAGGATCCAATCGTTGTCTCACCCGCTGGAAGCGGGGCTTTCTCTCCCGGTGTGGCGAGCGAAGCAGCCATCGTGTCTACTTCAAGTGCTCCCTTGCGGAGGTGAATGTCCTCATCACCGGACAGGATGGCGATAAGGCGGGCAAACTCCCCGACATGGACGCGCTCTTCGTTGGCAATATCGATCAGCATTGCTTTTGCAAGGGGGTGATCAGTTGCATCTGCATGAGCCATGTATGTGGTCGTTGCTTCATGTTCAGCAGCGATGTTCAGGCGCAGTGCCCGAATCAGTTCTTCATTCGTCATCTTTCGTTCCGGGACCATTCCGCTGAATGGCTTGGCAAAATCCGGCATTTTTTCACATTCCTCTTTTTTCTTCAACTGACAAAGAAGAGGTTCCAGAATTTCTGGCACTCCTCCTTGAAACCCGGGGGTGGCTGTCACTGGCGGCAGGAGCCCCGCTTGCATGGAAGTGAACAACAGGGAGGTATAGCCTCTTTCCTCAAAATCAAACTATGAGACAAAAATTGAAACGAACGTAAGGATTAAATATCGATTAGAGTGATCACGGCCATAACGACAGACAGTTCTCTCGTTTATTTTCGCACTTCAGGCTGTCCTTCTTTTTCGAGCGACCCTGCTTTAACCATTGTCATTTTTTTTTATTTTCGGGAGTACGATAACCTTCCCCCGCGTTTTCTCGTCTTTGTAGACTGCAGAAAACCCGGGTGTCCGGAGATCTTTTACTGTCATCAGAGTCAGCAGCGTCTCGATTCCGGCAATTTCCCTTCGCATGATCTCCTCGTGCATATATGTCCTCAGTTTCAGCTCGAATTTTTTCCGGTATTCACCACTCCACCCGCTCCTGTCGTCATACTCACGGGAGAGATAATCCTGGAGTTCTTGCAGGTCGTTCCCTGTCAGCTTGTCGACCAAAAGGTCGCGGTACTTGTTCAGCAGGAACTTTTTCAGTTCATTTTGTTGTATCCCGTTTGGCGTTGATGGTTCTGCCATGATCAGATCACTCCCTTTCTGAGTTCTTTTGTTGGTCCTGATACGCCCGGAATCTCTCTTTGCCTCTTGGTGGGTGCAAACCCGGAAGCAGAGAGTACACCATACGGTGCAGGAAATTATACTGAAGACTCGATCCTGTGGCCCCCGGCATCGACCCTGTAGAGACCAGGATTGTTCAGGACATCAAGCGCATTAATCTTCATGTCGATGAGCTCTTCGTACGTGAAGAAATCTTCACCAGGCTTTTCTCCGGCTTTCCAGAATACCTGGATGCCGTTCTGGTATTTTTTGCTTCCTGAAATCGTTTCCATAGCGTGCTCCTTTTTGCGAATGAGGTGTTCCTTCTCTTTTTCCCGCCGTGATGGAAGGGGAAGCCCGGGTTTCAGATTCCCCCGGCGAGGGCTTCTTTCATCAGCTCTTCCTGTTTTGTAGTCAGGTTTGTGGGGATCTGGATCACTACTTTCACAAGCAGGTCTCCGCGGTTATCGCTGTTGAGGAATGGCATCCCCTGGCCCCGGAGGCGGAAAAGCGTATGGCTTTGGGTGCCGCGGGGAATCTTGAGGACCGCCTTTCCGGTGAGCGTCGGGATCGTGATCTCACCCCCCAGAAGGGCCGTGGCAAGTCCGACGACAGCCGTGGTGTTCAGGTCTGTTCCCTGCCTTTCGAAGCGGGGATGAGTCTTCACATGCACAACAACGTAGAGGTCCCCGGGCGGCCCATGGTTCTCCCCCGGCTCTCCCTCCCCGGCAATTCTCAGGAACTGACCATCCTCGACCCCACGGGGGATGGTTACGTCAATCCGCCGGGTTTTCTGGAGGGTTCCTTTTCCCTGGCAGGTATGGCAAAGTTTTCCCACCCGTTTTCCGCTCCCGCCGCAGTCCGGGCACTGGGCGATGTTCATTACGTTCCGGTTTCCTACCTTCTGGGGGTGCCGGATCTCGCCTGTTCCCTTGCAGGTCGGGCAGTCTTTCAGGTATCCCGGCTCTGCACCGGTGCCCTGGCATGTTGTGCACTCAGCATAGTGCGGGACTGAGACGGTGTTTTTAGTGCCGGAGAAAGCATCTGCGAGGGAGATCTCGATATCGTACCGGAGGTCAGCACCGGCCCGTTGTCGTGCCCGGCGGGGACTGCCGCCGAAGGCATCGAAGATATCGCCCAGCCCGAAGTCACGGAACAGGTCATCGTAGCTCGGCGGCCGGTAACTGTCTGCATCACCCGGCCGGAACTCTGCGTGGCCGACCTGATCGTACTGGGCTTTCTTCTGGGGATCGCTGAGGACCTGGTAGGCCTCGTTGACCTCCTTGAAACGCTCTTCGGCCTCCTTGCTCCCCTTGTTAAGGTCGGGATGGTACTTGCGTGCCTTCTGCCGGAACGCTTTTTTCAGCTCGTCCTGTGAGGCGTCGCGCGTTACGCCAAGAATTTCATAATAATCCCCTGCAGCCATAAGTGCCAGAAAAGAAATTATTTCTCGTCATGGACCTTGAAGTCGGCATCAACGACGTTTTCGCTACCGGGTCCGCCGGCTCCCTGCCCCGAAGGCTGTTCCCCGCCCATGGATCCTGCCTGCTGTTCAGCCTGTTGCCGTGCCGCCGCCTGGTACGCAGCGGAACCGGCCTCTCCCAGGATTTTCTGGAGCTTCTCTGTCTCAGTCTTAATCCGTGGGGTGTCACGTCCGTCCAGGGCGGCTTTCACTGAGGTGATTGCTGTATTGAGCTGGTCCGTCATTTCAGCACTGAGTTTGCCGGCGAGATCAGATTTGGTCTTTTCTGCCATGTAAACCAGCGAATCTGCAGCATTCCGGGCTTCGACATCCTCCTTCTTTGCTTTATCCTGCTCCTCATACTGTTTTGCTTCGTCGACCATCTTCCTGACATCGCTTTCAGCAAGTTTTGTGGAGGCAGTGATCGTCATCTTCTGCTCCTTGCCCGTGCCGAGATCCTTTGCTGAAACGTTGAGAATACCGGACGCATCGATATCAAAGGTAACCTCGACCTGCGGAACACCCCGCGGCGCTGGCGGCAGACCGACAAGGTTGAACTGGCCGAGGCTTACGTTGTCCGCGGCCATTGGTCGCTCACCCTGGAGCACATGAATTGTTACGGAGGTCTGCATATCCGCTGCAGTAGAAAAGATTTGGCTTTTCTTTGTCGGGATCGTAGTGTTCCTGTCAATGAGTGAGGTACGGACTCCTCCAAGGGTCTCAAGGCCAAGGGTCAGGGGTGTAACGTCGAGCAGGACCATATCCGTGATCTCGCCCCCAAGAATCGCGCCCTGGATTGCTGCACCCATAGCTACGCATTCCATCGGGTCGATGCCCCGTTCCATCTTCTTGCCGACATGATCTTCAATAAATTTCTGGATCGCTGGCATGCGTGTTGGGCCCCCGACAAGGATGACCTTCTGGATACCGTCCTTCGTCAGGTTCGCGTCCTTGAGGGCCTGTTCGAACGGGTGGATGCACCGGCGGATGATCGGTTCTATCAGCTGCTCGAGTTTTGCCCGGCTCAGTTTCAGAGAGAGGTGTTTTGGACCGGCCTGGGTCGCAGAAACATACGGCAGGTTGATCTCCGTCTCGAGAACCGTCGAGAGCTCGATCTTAGCCTTCTCTGCAGCTTCCTTCACCCTGTTGACGGCCATCTTGTCGGTCCTGAGATCGATGCCTTCCATTTTCTTGAATTCAGTGGCAATCCATTCGAAGATGGCGTTATCCATGTCCGTTCCGCCGAGTTGCGTGTCGCCGGATGTCGCAAGAACGGTGAATGTCCCTCCACCGAACTCCATGATCGTGACATCCAGCGTTCCTCCACCAAGATCGAAAACAAGGATCTTGTACTCACCGCCACGGTCCAGGCCATACGCCATGGACGCCGCTGTGGGCTCGTTCACGAGCCGGACAACATCGAGACCTGCGATCTTTCCTGCATCCTTGGTTGCCGTCCTCTGGTTGTCATTGAAATACGCCGGTACGGTGATGACAGCCTTGGTAACTTTTTCCCCGAGAAAGGCTTCCGCATCCCGTTTTATCTTCTGCAGGATGAACGAAGAGATCTGCTGTGGGGTATACTCTTTGTTGTAAATCCTGTAGATATGATTCGTGCCCATCTTACGCTTGGCTGCGGTCACCGTCCCTTCCGGGTTCGTAACTGCCTGGCGCCGGGCCGGCTCCCCGACCAGCAGCTGTCCATCAGCTGTAAAGGCAACATAGGACGGGAACATCTTGCCTGCGACCGTTGCCCCTTCAGCGGAAGGGATGATGGTTGGCTTCCCTCCCACCATGACTGCTGCCTCGCTGTTCGATGTTCCAAGGTCGATTCCGATAATCTTTTCTTTACCCATGATTTTCACCTTCCTCCTTTTTCACCTGTTCAGCGATCTTTACTTTCGGGGTCCTGATGATCTTTGACTTCAGTTTATACCCTTTTACGAGATCCTCAAGGATGGTGCCGGATTCTTTTCCGCACACTTCCCTGCAGAGAGCCTCGTGGTACCTGGGATCAAACTTTTCTCCGACACACTTGATTGGTTCAAGCCCGTGACCCGCGAGGATTTTTGTGAGCTTCCTGTAGATCATCTGCATTCCCTCCTTGTTTTTTTCCTCTTCGATCAAGGGAAGAGCTCGCTCAAAATCGTCAAGGATTACCAGGAGGTCATCGATCAATCGTTCGTTGGCGAGGGATGTTATCAATTCCTTCTCTTTTGCATACCATTTGCGGAAATTATCAAAATCCGCCTGGAGGTATTTTAGCTGGTTGAGGCGGTCCTCAGCCTGCCGCGTCTGCTCTTCAAGCTCCTTCTTCAACTGCTCAATCGTTTCCATTACATCCCTCCTGTTCCCGGACTCTTCCGGGCCCGGGTTATTCGTATCGCGGATGCCCCCCCGGAAATGAAACTCAGTACAGGTACGCCCCTGGAGCCATCGTGATGGGCAGCCGGGCAATCTACGACGGCCGTACGGAGAATTGCAATTGGTATCGGACGTGTTTGTGAAGGATGCCTTTGGGCTGCAATAAGGCGAAAACTCCGCCATGATTGGTTCATGGCGTGCATTGATGGAGCGGAGATCCCGGAAAGGAGAATGTTCTCACCTGTTTTAGGGAATTATCAAGAACACCATATAGGATCTCTCTGAAAGTTCAGGTTTTGAGACAAAAATTGAAACATATCTGCAGCAGAGAAGCCGCCCTTTAATTCATGATGGAATATTTCAGCAGAAAGGACGGACTCAGGAACACCTCAACCGTTATCTGGAGTGAAATGTGATAACGGACATGTGACTCATCGGTTCCTTAAGGGATATCAGTTAATATTTCAGCAGAATCGGCCTCTTTGAAGCCAATTAAAATGTACCTGTTTTCTCTATGGTTGAATTTTTGCGTACAGGCTGCAGGTGTCACAAACACAAAAAATCGATATATTATTTGGAGTGGTTGCCTGGCTGCAGAGGTTACAGCGAGGTGTGTGGCAACCACCGAACCAATGAATCAGGTTCTCTTCTCTGGTGCTGAACTAAGCGATCTTGCTGGTTCCTTGTGATCTTTACAGTGCGTAGCAGACAGGCCGGAACCAGTCTTGGTTTCATTGGATTACGCCGGTTTTCAAGGCAGGTCTTCCCGGTAGTCTGATCGCCACCTCCCGTGCCATGTGTTTTATACACCTGACAGAAGACTTCATGCATTTTACATGACAAATAGTTTATCAGACGTTACATGGAATGTTTCATGGATTGAACGCTAAAAATCCAAGAAGTATTTTTGCTGTTTAAAAAATCAGGACCCTTTTTCCTTAATCGCCGATCCGTCCCCAAGTATGTGCTGGAAGACAAATTTGAATTCATTGAGGCGCTGACGGACATATTTCTTCCCTGCAGCAGTTGGCGTGTACAACTTTGATTTACCGGAGATCTTCATCTCCAGGTATCCCTTGTTCTCCAGTTCATAGAGGTACGTATAGATCCTCGCCTGGGGAATGAGTACCTTGTACCGGTTGTGAATCTCATGAACGATGTCATATCCCGAGATCGGCTTTTCCAGGAGCGAGAGGATCACGGGTTCGAGCAGTTTTTTTACGACATCATCGACCGTTGCCTGGGGGACAACGGTAAGGGATTCAGGAGAGAAGGTGGGGTGGGCAAAGGAGATGGTGGTGTCCTTTCCGGTGGAGATGATTATCTTCCCCACACCTTCTGAAAGCATCCGGATGTGGGTATGATCCAGGTCCGCCATATTCAGCGCAAGAATACCGGAGATAGGAACGCCGGCCTCTTTCTTTGCGAGGATCAGTTTTTCGAGTGCTACAATGTCCGCAAATTCGTCGGTTTCCGAGAAATCGAAGAGGATCTGCAGTCGGCTTTCCGGGCCAGCCTGCGGGAGCGTTGAGGTGCATTTTTCAAGTATCCGCGGGAGAAAAAAGAGTTCTCCTTTCTTGACACGGCGGGTATGCAAAAGTCCGTTCTGGATCTCCTGGAGGAAGTATTTCTGCAGGATCGATCGGTGATAGGCGAAGAAGTACCGGCCTCCTTTCCTTATGCCGGCTTCGATGGCAAATTTGAAGATCGGGTCTTTTACCGATGGATCTGCATACAGGAAGAGAACGATGTCGGAAAAAATGTCTTTCAGCAGTACAGTTTTTACTTCCGGCAGAGCGAGATATTCCGTACCCGGAGGTTCACTTTGCCGGACAGCCGCCTGTGGGGAATGGGCCCTGGCAGCCTCCGCCACCTTTTTCATTTCGAGTTCGGCAGCTTTCCGGAACAGGGCAACTTCGATTGCGGCCTTTATCTCCAGTTCATTAAAGGGTTTCACGATATACCCGTAGGGCCTGACCTGTTTGGCTTTCTCGATAATAGCGTCATCCGCATAGGATGTAACGAAAACGACAGGAATTTCCAGCTCGTTCGTGATTACCTGCGCAGCTTCGATGCCATTCAGCCGCCCCGGCATGACAATATCCATCAGGATAAGATCCGGTGACAACCGCCGCGCTTTTTCAATTGCGTCCTCTCCGGATGCTGCCATACCTGCAACAGTGTATCCCATCGCATGCAACCGTTCTTCGAGTTGCATGGTAATGATCGCTTCATCGTCTACAACAAGAATTTTAGCCATAATGTTCATCCTCCAGTCCCGAGCGGAAATTCGACATTCACTCGTGTTCCCCCGCCGGTGCTCTCAATGGTGAGCTCTCCCCTCAGCTGGAGCACCAGGCTTCGTATCAGTTTCAGCCCCAGACTCGTTGCTCGGCTGACATCCACATCCTCCGGAAGCCCGATCCCATCGTCCCTGATACTGATCCGGATCGACTCTCGTGTACGCTCCGCTGAGATATGGATTATCCCGCTCTCGCGTCCTGCGAAAGCGTGTTTGAACACATTCGAAAGGACCTCATTCACGACAAGTGCACAGGGAATTGCCTGGTCGACCGTAAGCAAAAAATCCTCCACTTCGGTCTGACAGGTAATATCGGGCCCGGTCCTCCCATAAATATTGGCGATATCAGTAACCTGGTCCCGGATCTGGATACCCATGTTGATCTTGTCAAACTGTTTGCTCTCATATAACCGCGTGTGGATCTGGGCCATTGTCTTGATTTTCATCATCATATCGGTCAGGATTCCTGTCGTCGCCCGGTCGGTTGTCCGCATCCTCGTCATATCAAGAAGGCCGGAGATGATCTGGAGATTATTTTTGACCCGGTGATGGATCTCACGGATCAGGATCTCCTTTTCCGCCAGAGCTGCAACAACTTTCTCGTTGGCCCGTTTCGTCTCTGTGATATTCCTGAAATACCCGATGAGCCCGTCAATCTCCCCGGCGGCATTTCGTTTTGGAACGTAGGATCCGGCAAAATAATTCCTCTCCCCCCTCGCATCGACCAGAGGAATCTCGGTGTACACCGCAGTTCCCTGTTCGAGCACTTTTCTCTTGATTGCCGTAAGATTTTCTGCGTCCTCGAACGAGAGGATATCATGATCCGTTCGCCCGATCATATCTTCTTCCGTCAGCCCCAGCTGGGGATTTATGACCTGGGTATAGCGGAGCCTGTCGTCCTGGACAAGAATATGATCCGGTGTATTCGTGGCGATGATCCTGAATTTCTCAAGGGTTTCCTGTAATGCCTTCTCCGCTGTTTTTTGTTCTGTGACATCACGGTAGCTCCAGACCCTGCCTACGTACTTTTTCCCGATCATCTGGGGCTTTGAATACCGCTCAAAAACCCTCCCGTCCATGAGGGTGATCATATCATACCCCTCACCTTCGGGATTTCCGCGGAGCTCCTTCATCCGCCTGATAAAACCGCCCGGATCGGCCATCAACGGTTTCATGTACCGAAGAGTAACTGATTCTCCGGCTCCATCAAGGACATGGTCGGGGATACCCCAGAACGCACAAAAGGTTTTATTATAGCCGGTGATGGTCCCCTCAGTGTCGACAATAAGGATGCCGTCAGCAGTTGAATCGAGTGCTGCGTTCAGGAGTGACGCAGTTTTTTGCGCGTTCTCCTCCGCAATCTTGCGTTCAGTAATATCCTGGATAGTGCCCATAACCGAGAAATGTGCCCCCTCATCCACTGGTCGGAGGCCTCTGAGCTCGGTCCAGATATGTTCGTTGGTCCGGGTCTTTATCCGGACTTCAAGAGAAAAAGGTGTACCGGTAACCAGACATGCTTCAATATTCTTCTGAATCCGTGCACGGTCTTCCGGTGCGTAATATTTCAACCCTTCAGCAAATCCCGGGCGATACGACCGGGGTTCTTTTATAATGTCATACACCCCTTCAGTCCACAAAAGGTAATCTGAATGGGGATTTGCTTTCCATCCCCCGAGCCTGGCTATCCTCTCGGTCTCTCGGAGGAACTGCTCGCTCTCAAGGATTGCCTCCACTTCTTTTTCATTGGTGGCACATGGTGTACCCGGTTCAGCGGCAGTTGATCGGCAATTCATGACGCCCGTCCTGTTAAGAAAAATCGCAGGTATAGATAAAAAAATAGTGTCACGATTTAAGTCTTTTCAGACATTACAAAAAGTGAGACGATCCCGTGAGGAAAAAACACCCGATCATGTGAAAATTGCTTATTCCTGATATCACATTTTCCATGGTCTGGAGCGGAACTCGAGCAAATTTTTCCAAGATGTGTCACACCGGATGAAAGCTGAACGATAATTTATCCCGATTCATGGCACTACCATGGTTTTTGTCCGGTTTGCCGGAATACAGGAGATGAACCAGATGATACACGAACAGGGAATGCACCCCGGTATGCAGCAGGGGGAGATGCTTATGATGGAAATGTGGGATACGCTGACGGATGATCAGAAAAAAACCCTCATGAAACGTGCTCTTGATGGTAAGATCATGATGAAGGAAGGAATGATTAAACATTTCCAGTTCAAGATCGAGACCTTCAAACTGATCAAAAAAATGCTGGATGAATGCTGAATTTATGAAAAAACTGCTTTGAAGATGAATCTTTCTTCAAAGTACTTGCACCCTGCCCTTCATTGGGGTGGGGCGCACGCTATTCCCTGGAATCACTGAAAGAAAAGACCTATCATTGCGATAGACGTAGCAGCAGCGGCGATGGATTGTGATCGGGCAACTGGAATGATTTTCCAGAGCGGAACAAACGCAGAATCTCGTTTGCCAAAAATTTTCCTGGCTGGTAACGATCCGGGAGAGTTTTTTATATGGATCCTCAGTCTTTTGTCTTTTCGGTTTCCCGCGCATTTCTGTGTTACCTTGATGTCCAACCTGAGTAAACCTGAATAATGCGAACGCCCGAACGGACAACGGGAAACTGTTGTCAACAGTGCAGATTTTACCTCTCACACAAGTCAGGTATACCGGGCCGCAGGTGACTGAATGGATGCCGCTTCCTTCATTCAGGGAATGATCATTGGCCTGACGCTTGCGGTACCGATAGGTCCCTTATCCCTTGTCTGCATTCACCGTTCCATCACGGACGGCCGCCTGCATGGGATCATCTCCGGGCTTGGCGTAGCAGCTGCCGATTCCTTTTATGCTGCAGTTGCAATCCTCGGGCTTACGGTCATCTCCGGAATAATCCTGTCCAACCAGGGACTCTTCAGAGCCCTGGCGGGTTTCATCCTTGTGCTCATTGGTATTCATGTCTTCTTTTCTCATCCCTCTGGACCGGGGAGCTCGGACAGGCATGAGAGTTATCATAAGGACTTCCTCTCCCTTCTTACAGTAGCCCTTGCCAACCCCCTTACGCTAATCTTCTATGCTGCAGTACTTCCGGGACTCGGCATGGTCGTACAGTATACCGGCACGGCCATTGCAGCAAGTTTCGTTGCCGGAGTTTTCTCCGGATCGGCAGCCTGGTGGATCGTCTTGTGCGGATCGCTCGGCTCCTTCCGATCATCCCTGCATCCGGGCCATCTCCTCCTTATCAACCGTATTTCCGGTGCGATGGTACTGTGTTTCGGGATTTTTTTACTCCTTTTTGTCATCGTTTTTTCCGGAACATTCCCCCACTTCTGATTTCAATCTGGAACCGGCGTGGAACCGTTTCCATCACACTGAGAGTTTCAGTGAAGCAATCGTTCTCCCTTTGTTGAGGATTTTTCCCATTCTCCGGTGAGGAAATAATTATATTTCCTGTGAATCCAACCATTAAGCAAGAAAATTCTACTGATTTTAAAAGAACAGGAGAGGTTGCGCTGACCGAGAAGAAACCGGGAGCCCCGCCGGGCGATGAGGTTATCAGAGTAAAATTGCCTCAGAAACGGAACCGTGAAATGTTCGGATGCGCCGAGCTTATGATGGGTGCAAACCATATCCGGGTCAAGGGTTTCGACGGCGTCACCCGGCTTGGCAGGATCAAGGGAAAGATCAAGAAGAAGGTCTGGATCCGTGAAGGAGACATTCTGATCATTATCCCCTGGACATTCCAGGATGAAAAATGCGATATTATTTACCGCTACACCGGGCCGCAGGTGGAATGGCTGCGGCGGAATAATTACCTTTAATTTTTCGGATTCCGGCTTATTTTCCCAAGGGCGATCTCGTATTTTTCACTTTTACCAAAAGAATTCGCTCAATGAGATTGTTGCAAAACAGGGAACCCATCAGGTCTCCCTGGTTTTTTTGGGATCGGTTCGAAGTCTGGGTCGCTGTTCCTGTTGAAATTTTCTCTAAAAAAGAGGGATTTTTTATGAGAAAAATAGTTACTGGAGTTTGATAAATGCCCTGCCCTGGTTTGAATACGTATACGGCCCGCAATATTTTGTTACCATGGCATCCGGTCCGTAGGCGTGAACCTGGATGGTATAACCTCCGGGGGGAAGTTTTGACGTGTCCAGCGTTGCGGTCTGGAGGTGGCCGGTCATATCCGAGGCCGGGCCCGAGAGAATGGCAAACCGGACCGGCGGGTCGGTGTCTCTGACGTAGCTTATTTCCTCGGTAATCGTATTCGTCGATAAACCGTTGTAGGTCAGGGTCCAGGCTACCGGCAGGGTCCCTTTTACCTCCCCGCTGTCCGTCCTGGCGAGGCCGACAACATCGATTGTACTGAGCGAGAGACCAAGATTCGTCGGATTCATTGAAGCACTGAGCGAGAGGTTGGGGAGGGTCAGGGTGCTCGCACCTGCCAGGCCGTTGTTGAAGCTGATCTGCGACGCCGGCCCGAAGATGAGGATATTTCCTTCCCGCAGTACCTTGAGACGGAAATCAGTCTGCCAGGTCTCGTTCACGTGGATCGTGGAGATATTGAACGCAAGCTGCTGGTTATGGGTATTCCAGTAGTTAGTCTGGTTGATGTTGATCGGACCAGCATCGGGATACGGCACCTTCGATTCATCGGATCCCGGGCTGAAGTGGAAGTTGACCGCACCGCTCGGCGTCTTGTTGAATTTATCCAGCATCGTTGACCCCGGCCAGGTTG
>Ga0187786_10000148_pt1 | contig 22928 bp, 18 predicted proteins | sample 0815_BV2_10_20_M_FD_132449 | JGI IMG/M metagenome (GOLD analysis project Ga0187786, IMG submission 132449) | Tropical peat soil microbial communities from peatlands in Department of Meta, Colombia - 0815_BV2_10_20_MG | ecosystem: Environmental > Terrestrial > Soil > Wetlands > Peat | place...
CCACCAGATGGTCACCGGCATCTGAAAGGATTTGGTGCTGAGTTCCAACCGGTACGTGCTGAAACGGAACGGTTCACGGTATCCGGTTTCGTACAGCGCGGCCGCTTTCATATCACGGAACACGAGCCATGATCCTTTTTCGACAAACTTGATCATGCCCGCGATGCCGTTGACGTGGCTCCTCGGTTTTCCCTGGGGGCTGTTCTCCCACGAATTGTATTCCTCGGCGCGCCCTTCCAGGGGACCGTACGGAAGAAAGTACTTGAAGGTGAGGAAGCCGAACATCGTCCGCGTGTCCTTGATCTCCAGCGGTTTGCTCTTCCAGACAAGCTCGAGGTAGTCCCATCCGCGGCTTATCTGATCATTGACGGCATTCTGGTCCTTTGTCGTCGCGAGCGCTGCCTGATATTCCGCTGCGCTGTCTATGGATTGTCCGTTGGATTCGTGGGCAAGAAATGCAAAATCCACGTACGAGTCATGTTCGTTGTCGGTCCAGTAGCGATAGAACAGTTTGGGATTGAACCGCTTCGCCACGACCGGCGCGGATTCCCGCGTTCCGATGTACTGGCCGAAACGGCCGGTGAACGCAAAATAGATGGCGCTTTCGTTCCCGAGCCCTTCATGCAGGTCGTTTTGCGCCCGGGTGATCGATGCGGGGAACAGCTGATAGCGCAACGAAAGCTTGAAGTCCATGAAAGCAACATCGTCGCTGTCGAGCGTATATCCGATCGTATTCGGTTCGTAGGTGCAGAGCATAGGGTCAGCTTCCGTATGGACCTCACATCGTGAAGCGGAATCCGCGCGCGCGCTTCCGGCGATCAGCAGCAAGAGTATGGCGCTCCAGAGAATGGTGTGCTTGATCACGTGATATCCCTCCTCGGACGGAACTGCTCCCTCGTGTGAGTCGAGACTCGCTGGTTGGATCATTCCTTGAACGTCCAGTAGGAGTTCAGGAAATAATTTATGAGCGTTGCAGGAATGATGCCGATAAACTGGTGAAGCTGCGGCATGCCGGCGGGATCGAGCCTTGCAAGAAACAGGAAGGTGCCGTAACTCACGCCAAGAGCAATAAAGGACACCACATTGAACTTCAGCCCGCGGATGTGCATGCTGTCGTCGTTATCCCGGTGGGCGAACGTCCAATAATTGTTCAGCAGGAAATTCGAGATAATGGACAGCTCGATGGCGATGGGTGATGCCAGGTACTTGTTCATCCCGGTGTGCAGGAGCATGGTAAACGAAGCCAGATTGACGACAACGCCGCTTGCACCAACCACCAGGAACCTTATAAACGTCTTGCTCCGCTCGAATCGAATCCACCAGGCATTTATCATGAACTCGATGATGTCGGACACGCCGAGTTTTGTCTGACCGCGCGTACGGTCCACGAATTCGACGGGCACTTCGCTCACCCGGGCGTGATTCATGAGCGCCTCGTGCAGCAGGGATATCTGGAACGCATATCCCTTGACTTTGAGCTGCGAGAGGTCAATCCTTCTTATGAGCGATGCTTGTATGGCGCGGAACCCGGCAGTGCAATCCTTCACTTTGCGCATGCCCGCCACGTAGCGGGCAAACACATTTCCCCACCGCGAGATCATTCTGCGCAGCAGGCCCCAGTCCGCAGGAATGCTCCCGCCGGGAACATACCTGCTTCCGATCACGAAGTCAGCGCCATGGCCGAGCTCCGCGATCAGCCGCGGCACGTCCTCGGGCTTGTGCGAAAAATCTGCGTCCATCTCCATGACCGCATCGGCATGCAGTTCATTGATCGCATGCATCATCCCCCTGATGTAGGCTGCGCCGAGACCCTGCTTGCGGCCGGTCAGGAGGAAGAGGTTGAGAGTCGATTGTGCGGCGGTCCTGACGAGTTCACCCGTTCCGTCCGGCGATTCGTCATCCACCACGAGGATGTTCATATCGTGCGGAATCTTCGGGAACTGCTTCTGAAGTGCGCTGATCAACGGCAGGATGTTTCCGCTCTCATTATAGGTGGGCAGTATGATAACGATCTTCATGTCGTACCCTGTCAAAAATCATGCTTTCGCCGTCGCCATCGGTTCCGTAAAAAACCGGTAGAGCACATAGCCGCAGAAACACACGCCGATGAGCGGCGGGATCCATATCTGTTCGGCATGCGGGGCCACGAGCTTCGATATCGGCCGGCTGCTGAGCAGGATGAGGACGAGGATCGAAAGAAAAATGCCTTCCCCGGTACGCTTGTCGACCCGGAACGCGGAAGCAAGGAACAGGCCGAACGCCGGAGCAAGCATCACATAGGTGTTGTTCTCCGTTCGCGGGCTGAACAGCATCACATACAAGGCACACAGGGAGAACAGATAAAACGCATAACGCTCACCTGCGAGCCTGCGGAATGCTATGAAGCACAAAACCAGCGTCGCTGCAGCGGCAAGCAGACGAGTGACGGTCTGGACACGCTCAGGTATGTCAATGCCCGCGACCCGGAGCGCGGTGAACGGCGTGGTCCATCCGATGGCGACGACGCCGACATGGGCAGCCGTGGACATGTTGGTAAAACACGCGGCGTACTGCCGGGCGGCATAAGCCGGGCTCTGGGCAAGGAACGGCAGCAGGGCCACAACCGCCACGCCGATCGCGAGACGCACGGTCATGGGCCGGTTGACCGCCATAATGAGGAGGACGAGAACCATGACGAGCGGCTTGAAGGCGACGCCGAGGCACAGCCATGCGACGGCTCTCCACCATCGTCCCCTGAACACATCGGATACAGCCAGCAGCATCAGTCCTGTCATGATGAGTGTTGCCTGGCCGTTGCGCGCGCAGTCCCATGCCAGCGGGATCGCCACAACCGTCATGAGGGGAAAGAGATCCTTCCCCGGAGCCGGGGTGCGGAGCCGCGAGAAGACCCGGAGCCCGGCGGCAAACACGCCGATATTCACGAACCGCCACACAACCTCGCCTGCAACCGGCTTGAGGAGCGCAATGGGCACAAAAAGGATCGCAGACTGGGGAAAGTAGACAAAGCCGCCGAAACCCGTGCCGTCATAGAGATTCTGTCCCGCGATCCAGGAGAGCGCGGCCAGACGGTACGAAGGGACCACGGACCGGCTGCTGCCGCACATGATGATGGCTGCCGTGATACCGAACAGGGCAGCCCATGCCGCCCATGCCAACGCCCGCGCACGCTTCCCGTCTTCGGCCACCGCTGCTCCTCTCCGCGCCCCGTTCTGTTGTCTTGACTATTTTGCCGTCGACAGCTGCTGGATCATCGTCCTGATATCTGGCGCGTCAGGTGCAGTGGGCGCAACATCCAGATACCTCCGGAGTTCTTTTGCTGCCTCCGCATTTTGGTGCAGGTCTGTTGCCAGCACCACGCCCAGGTTGCGATGCGCGTTCGGAAATGCGGGATCTATTTTTATCGCCTTGCGGTATTCCTCCACAGCCCGGTCGTACTTCTGCACGCCGCGGTAGCAGGTCCCGAGATCGACGCGAACGGGAACGTTCTTCGGGTCCAGGCTAAGCGCCTTTTCATACGCTTCGATGGCATCGTTGAAGCGCTGGGCATCCATCGACGCATTGCCGAGTTCGATCCATATCTCCTTCTTGTTGGGCGCAGCTTTCGCCGCCTCCTGCAACCGCTTGATCTCCATGTCAGCTGGTGCTGCGACCGGAGCATAGACAACCTGCTTTTTATCTTCCTTGCTTCTGTCGCACGCCGCACCAGCCACGATGAGCAGTGCAACTGCGATGCTGACGATCTTCTTCATAATTACCTCCCTTGCATAATATCGTTTCGAGATTCGAGCCCCGGTCAGCATTTTGTACGCGTTATTCCTTGATGAAGGAACAGCAGTAGTCCGTCAGCTTCATGACCTTGAGCTTGAATTTGGAATTCGGCGCGACTTCAAAGGATTGACCGGTTTTGATGCTCTTCCACGATGAATCGCCGGGAAGAAGCACGTCCAGCTCGCCCGCGAGAATCTCCATCAACTCCTTGTCCCCGGTCCCGAACTCAAACTCGCCCTGCTGCATTACACCGAGTGTTTTCCTGGACCCGTCCGGAAACAGGATGGTCCTGCTCGTCACCTTTCCGTCAAAATAAATGTTCGCTTCTCGTACGACGGTTACATTTTTAAATTCCGACATGCTGACTCCTTCTTGCAGGCAGATTGCGGCGGACTGCCGGCCGGATGGGGCACGTGCGTTTCCCCGACCGCTCCGTTTTCTTTTTACGCGGCTGCATCACGGCGTTTGAGTATATGTAAACTGGCACTGTTTTGTCAATATATTAGTTTTGCGGAGAGCCGAACCGGCATGTCTCCGCGTCATGCTGCTTCAATGCAGGCGGTCGGCGGGCATACGATCTCGATATCATTCAACCGCTGAATAAAAAAACGAGGGCCCTTTTTCGGAAACCCTCGTTGCAGTCATGTGTGCCTGAGCATCAGCCCCAAAAAAACGAGATCTCGGTAGTTCTCCGGCTCTAAACGGAAACCGGCTTTTTCGCGTCAACTGCTTTATGGTAACCTTGCTTCACCAGCTCTGCCGCTTTGCCGCTCACAACCGGCTTTGAGAAAAGATATCCCTGGGCGTACTCGCAGTCAAGCATTTTGATCTGGGCCAGTTGTATGGGTGTTTCAACCCCCTCGGCAATGACGTCGATTTTCATGTCGTGGGCAAGCAGAATGATGGTCCTCACGATCTGCTGATTCTCCCCGTTTTCCCCCATGTCGCTGATAAACGAACGGTCAATCTTAAGGCCGTCAATGGGCAGGCGATGCAGGTAGCTGAGAGAAGAGTAGCCGGTACCGAAATCATCAATATACAGCTGCACCCCCAGCGCCTTGAGACGGGACAGCATGTGGAGCGTTTGCTCGGGGTTTTCAATGATGACGTTCTCCGTGATTTCGAGCTTCAGCGCTCCGGCGGCAAGTCCCGTTTCCCCGAGTACCTTCTTCACATAATCGACCAGATCGGGCTGCACCATTTGTTTGTTCGACAGGTTGACACTGATAAAATCCAGTGAATTTCCCGGAGAGAGCTTCAGCAATTCCACCATCTGCCTGCACGCCTCTTGCAGCACCAGGCGATCGATCGCCACAATGAGCCCCGTTTCCTCTGCCATTTTCACGAACGTTCCGGGATTGATGATACCCTGCTCAGGGTGGTTCCAGCGGGCCAGGGCCTCAAATCCGGCAAGGCGATTTGACGACAGGGAATAAATCGGCTGGTAGTACGATACAAACTCCCCGCGTTCGGTTGCGCGCCGGAGCTCTGTCTCCAGTTTCATCCGGGCGAGAGCATCCGCATGCATACCCGGCTCGAAAATGGCAAAACGCGCACGCCCTCCGGATTTGGCTTCGTACATGGCCGTGTCGGCATCGCGAAGAATCTGTTCCGGCTGCGTATAGACAGAGGACCCCAGCGCGATGCCGATGCTCGACGAAGTGAACACCTCCTGCTCGCCAATCATGAAGGATGAGCGCAGTGCCGTGCCGATCCGTTCGGCAATGTAGGTGGCATTCGAAAGTCCGCCGATATCCTCCAGGAGCACCGCGAATTCATCCCCGCCCAGGCGGGCGACGGTATCGTGCGGCCGGAGACAGGAAGTAAGACGCTGGCCGAAGGCGATCAAAAGCTTGTCGCCGATGAGGTGGCCGAGGCTGTCATTAATCACTTTAAAACGGTCCAGATCGAGAAACAGAACTGCGTAGACATATTTCTTGTTCCGTCCGAGAAGATGCATGGCATGATTCAGACGGTCGGCAAACAGGGTGCGGTTGGGAAGGCCGGTCAGTGCATCGTGCAACGCATCGTGCTGGAGCTGCTTCTCCATGGTTTTCCGTGCGTCGATTTCCGCCGTGAGCTTTTTGTTCGATGAGACCAGCTCGTCCGTATGTTGTTGCACCTGATCGTGGTACTCGCCCAGGCGGTGCCGCATATGATCGAACGATCTTGCCAAATCGGCGATCTCATCGTACGTGCGCACCTCGATGGGCGAGTCAAATTTTCCTTCCGCCACATCGCGGGTTGCCGCCCGCAGTTGCTCGAGCGGGGACGTAAGGCGTCGCGAGAGCGGAATGGACAGCCCGCTGCCGCAGAGGACCAGAATCGACGTGAAAATCGAAATGGAAATGAGAAGTTCACGGCTCCGTTTTTTGAGCCCCTCCTCGGAGAGACCGAGCCGGAGGTGCCCGATAATCTGGGGTTTGTTCTGGAGCGTTTCTTTATTGCTAAAGATATCGCTGATAAAGTTGTTCTCCGTACTGTGCACCGGCCAGTATATTTCGATATAGTTCTTCCCGCTCAGCGCATCAGTCACGTCATGCACGTATACGCTTTCAAGGGCCCCGTCATGCAAATTTGAGTTGGGAAGAGAGCTGAGGTTCCCGAAGGTTCGGCCGGCCAGCTCCTGATGCTTGCGGTTTTCAACTGATACATAGGCAATCGTGCTGTCGACCGACAAACTGTCCACCACGGTGATGAGTGCTGCCTGATTTGCCGTATAGAGCCCATACTCGCAGTTTTTTGCCGTTGTGTCGGCAATTGCCTTGCCGTGATTCAGCAGTTCCTGATAGTAAATGGTACTTCCGATTCGCACGACGAACAGACAGATGCCGATTGCCGTTACCAGAATCATAATGATGCTGAGCATAGAGACTTTTGTTGCAAGGCTGATTCTTTTTTGAATTTTCATATCCCCTGCCCATCCCTCAGTAGGTGGTTCGCGCCCCTTTGAGAAGCTGATCTGAAATCTGGATTTTCATCGTCTTCGATGTATTCACATTGATGGAATACAGAACTTTTCTCGGTACAGCCGGCGGCAACGAACCAGGCGCTGCGCCGTTGAAAACTTGTATCGCTTTTTCCCCGCACTGGCTCCCCAGATCCTTGTAGTCCCAGTCAAGTGCATAGAGTGCCCCTGCCTTCACCCAGGGAGCGGAAGGTCCGACAAAGGGTATCTTGTTGTGAAATGAAAAAAGAAGAATGGGTTTGGCCAGCTGTGCGGACAAAACGAGCGAATCCGGAATCCCCCATAAAACATCCGCCCGCTGCGCTATCCGGTTGAGCGCTGCCGGGACCCCCTCGGGCGTCTCAATCTCCTGCTTCACGATCTCGAGGCCGAGCGTCGCGGCAATCCTATCGGCAAGTTCGACTGCATTCCTGTTTTCTTTGCTGTACAAAACCCCGACGGTCTTCGCTTCGGGCAGCATTTTGCGGATCCACTGAAGCTGCTGTTCGCCGGTGAATTCGAGCGTCACCCCTGTTGCATTCCTGGCCCTTTTCAGGATGTCGGGGCGGAGAATGAGACCGGCTATGAGCGGCGCGTCCGGGACTTCCTTGACCGCGAGATCCGTGGCGAGCGCACCCAGGGTGATGACGGCGGCATAGTTGCCGTTTCTTATCTTGGCAAAAGCGGGCCCTGCGTTGGCAGTTGCGCCGTCAAGCTCGAAAATGTCATAAACAGGCGCAAAGCCTTCCCTCTCAATCCTGGCTTTTAATCCCGCAACGACTTCGCGGAAAGGGGCTTCGCTCAGACTCAGAATCACGGCAACCCGCTCATGTGCTCCGGCTTCTCCTGCAGGTACAGATGTGCAGAGCAAACTGACTGCAATGATGGTTAAAAGTATGCGAGATATCACTGGGCTTCCTTAGCCTCAATCACACGATCGTGCAAACATCGATAGTAAAGCGGCCATCAGATTTAAAATGCATAGGTGATCTTAAAACGATATGTTCGGCCGTCCTGCCGGACTGCGTTGAGCGGCAGCAAATTGGCGGAGACAGGATAGCTGTATGATTTATCAAAAAGGTTATAGATGCTTGCCGACACGTCAAAGCTTCTCATATATTTTTGCGAAAATAGTGTGACGTTCGTTATAAAATAACCACCGAGAAAACCGCCGTCCTGGGCCTTGCTCCTGCTTGTATATTGCTCCTCGGCGCCGACATACGTTTTCTGTCCTAAAAGCGGTGCGGAAATATTCAACTTTGCCAGATGCTCGGGCGAATTTGTCAAAGGTTCTCCTGTCATTTCATCCTCCGCCCGCTGTGTCGAATAGCTTGCTCGCACGTCTGTACTGTTCGCCCACTTCTTATGCAGCTCAAACTCTACGCCTGTTGCGGATACAGCGCTCACGTTCTTGTACATAGTGGATGCTGTCCCGACATTTATCTGTGCTATCAGGTCAGTAATCCGATAATGATAGCCCGAAACGGAAACCGTGAATTCTTTCCCCAAAAACTGCTCATACACGAGTTCGTATGTCGTGATATTTTCCGGCTTAAGACCGGGATTGGGTAATTGTATTCCCATGAAGGAATAGTAAAGATCGTATACATTAGGCGTCTGAAACGCGGTACCATACAGCAGCTTAACGGCAACTTCATCCGTCGGATTATAGATCAACGCCAGCCGTGGATTTGTCGTATCACCGAATGTCGTATAATGATCATATCGCAGTCCCGCGTTGAACAGCATTTTCTTGGAAAGTCGGACCTCATCCTGCACATAGAACGCCCAGTTTTCCGACCGCCTCAAATCACGCCAGGAGTCTGAAGGAAGACCGGCATAGTCGTCGCCCTGATCCTGTCTCAGATTTCCCTGATACTCGGCCCCCACAATGACTCGGTGTCCATTCATGTTGGATGTCAGACGGGCCTCTCCGCCCCACCACGTACCATAGGACCAATCCGACTGCATAGTATTAAGCGTCGGATCCTGGTAATACGCATATATCCCGTCATAATGGTAGTAGTCATAAAACAACCTGAGCGATAGATCGGTTTTCGGGGTTATCGCGTGGTCGTACTTCAAGTCGGCGAAGATATGTTCATCCTCCGTTTTGCTCGATCTGTTATTAAAATCCGTGCCGAATGAACCCGTCGGGATGCCCTTGGTTCTTGAAACGTAGGCCCCGGCAGCAGTAAAATCAGAGTACGTACTTTTGAAGAAAATAGTGCGTGAACGGTCATAATCAGCATTGTCCGCATACCCTCCGTTTGCAGCACGCGTGTCGTGGTTCGGATTTGCAGGATCGTATTGACCGAAATAGAGCCGCTGTCCCTTGCTGTCATAACCAGATGCCGAAATCACGGTCTCAAGTCCGCTTGTAAATCGTTGTCCGTAGCTGAGCCTGCCTTTATAGGTGTCATAACTGCCCGCCTCTCCCGATACTTCATAACCTTTCCAATCACGCCCTCTTTTGGTAATTACATTCACAACTGCAAAAAAGGCATTGCTCCCGTAGAGCGATGAACCAGGACCGCGAATAACCTCAACATGGTCGATGAGGTCCACATCGATGATGGCTTCCGTACCTATATATGCCGAATCATAAATATTGTTATTTACACGATGCCCGTCTACAAGAAGCAGGATTCCACTGTTGTAATCGCCTGGCGGCCCAAAACCCCGCACTCCTACGTAACTGTAATTTCTATCGTAGGTCACATAAAAGCTCCTGATGCTCTTAAGAATATCCGCGAGCGTGCGATAACCGTACGTTCTTATATCTGAAGCAGTTATGACGCTTACGGAAGAGGGGGCTTCCGTTACTTTCTGCTCATACTTTGATGCCCCGTAAACCAGGGGGACATCCTGAAAAAGCATTGCATCCTCAAGATTTCCGTCGGAGGCAGCACTTTCTTCCGCCTGAGCTGGGCTGCCTTGCAGCTTATCAAGCATAAAAACCATTGATAAACAGAATATTATCAATCGTAGCAACATCAGCATAGGTAGCCTCCCTGTTCATATTTATCGGGTAACTTGCTATTTTTCTTTAACGTTCTCTTACAAATTCTTTATGGGATTGCTGCAGCGGAAGAGATCTTTAGGGAGCTGAAATGCAGAACGACAGAACAGAAGGCTTGCATCAGAAAGGAATGTGTACTGAGTGCCCGAGAATTGAGTTATCGTACAGCCGGTGGAGTCATCAAAGCATCACGCACAGGTGGTCATCAGGACAGGAAATGCGAATACGTTAACCGGTCAACTGCTCACCTCGTCAGATGCCGGTACTTGATCCGATGCGGCTGGTCCGCATCCGTGCCGAGGCGCTTTTTGCGGTCCTCTTCGTATTCCGTATAGTTTCCGTCGAAGAAGACCACGTTGCTGTCGCCTTCGAATGCGAGGATGTGCGTGGCGATCCTGTCGAGGAACCACCGGTCGTGGCTGATCACCACGGCGCAGCCCGCAAAGTTCTCGAGCCCTTCTTCGAGCGCCCGCATGGTGTTCACATCAAGATCATTCGTCGGTTCGTCCAGGAGCAGCACGTTCGCGCCCTCTTTGAGTATCCGCGCGAGGTGCACGCGGTTCCGTTCCCCGCCCGAGAGCACGCCGACCTTCTTCTGCTGGTCCGTACCCGAGAAGTTGAACCGCGACACATAGGCGCGCGAGTTCACGAGCGCCTTGCCGAGCTGCACCTGCTCCTGTCCATCCGTGATCACCTGCCAGATGGTCTTGTTCGGATCGAGTGCGTCGCGGCTCTGGTCCACATAGCCGAGCTTCACGGTATCGCCGATGTGGATGGATCCCCTGTCAGGCTTTTCCTGGCCCGTGATCATGCGGAAAAGCGTGGTCTTGCCGGCGCCGTTCGGCCCGATAACGCCCACGATGCCCCCGGGCGGCAGCATGAAGGTCATGTTCTCGACGAGGATATTGTCTCCATAGGCTTTGGACACGCTCTCGGACTCGATCACGACCTTGCCGAGCCTCGGTCCGGCAGGGATATAGATTTCGAGCTCCTTGTCGCGTTTTTCACCTTGCTGATTGAGCATCTGCTCGTAGGAGCTGATGCGCGCCTTCGATTTCGCGTGCCTGCCCTTGGGCGACATCCTGATCCATTCGAGCTCTCGCTGGAGTGTCTTCTGGCGGTCGGACTCGGATTTCTCCTCCTGGCGCAGCCGCTCCCGCTTCTGTTCAAGCCAGGACGAGTAGTTCCCTTTCCACGGAATTCCCTGCCCCCGGTCGAGTTCGAGGATCCAGCCCGCGACGTTATCGAGGAAGTAGCGGTCATGGGTCACGGCGATCACCGTGCCCTCATAATTCTGGAGATGATGCTCCAGCCAGGCAACGGTCTCCGCATCAAGGTGGTTCGTGGGCTCATCCAGGAGAAGAATATCCGGCTTTTGAAGGAGCAGCCTGCAGAGCGCCACGCGCCGCTTCTCGCCGCCCGAGAGCACGGAAATTTTTGTGTTGCCTTCGGGGCAGCGGAGTGCGTCCATGGCCATCTCGAGCCTGCTGTCCAGGTCCCAGGCGCCCGCGTGGTCGAGCTTTTCCTGCACCTCGCCCTGCTTCGCGATGAGTTTCTGCATCTCGTCGTCCGACAGGGGGTTCGCAAAACTCTCGTTGATCCTGTTGTACTCGTTCACGAGGTCCACGATCTCCTGGACCCCTTCCTCCACGACCTGGCGGACGGTTTTATCCGGGTCGAGCTTGGGCTCCTGTTCAAGGTAGCCCACCGTGTATCCGGGCGACAGGACCGCCTCACCCACGTGTTCCTTGTCCACTCCCGCCATGATCTTGAGGAGCGAGCTTTTGCCTGATCCATTCAGACCCAGCACCCCGATCTTGGCCCCGTAGAAGTAGGACAGATAGATGTCCTTCAAGACCGGCTTTTTATCATAAAACTTGCCCACTCCCACCATGGAGTAGATGACTTTGTTCGGTTCAGCCATGGGTGTATTCTGTTCCTCCTGTTGTTTGGTAGGCTCTTTTGTACACTGGATCGCAGCTGGGTGTCAACAGTAAAAGAAAAAAGCGGCGGGGTTCTGAAGTGGATACCGTGCGCGGAGCGGCGCAGGACTCGCCGCTCCGCGCATGCGCTTTGCGTGAGACACAACAGGCCAGACTATTTTTTTGTAACCGTCTCTTCCCGGAGCACCTTCTTCGAAAACCAGAACACCATCCACGCTACGATGAGGAAATCGATCGCCGCTCCGAGCACGGGCCCGAGCAGGAAGTGCACGGACCCCACATCGAGCGTCGCCGATCGCCAGCCGCCGCCCGGGATGAAGAACGTGACGATCGGCATCATGATGCCGTCCACGACCGATGTGACAAGCGTGTTGACTTTGCCGCCTATCACGACTGCAATTGCCAAACCGATAACCCCGTACTGCTTCAAGAACGCCAGAAATTCGCCTTTCATGGTAGCCTCCTTCGGATAATGGGTTCGTACTGAAACATCTTTTACCACAGAGGTCGCATTGAGAGAACGTTTCTTATTCAGACGTCCATCAGCGCCCTGCATGGCAATGATTGGAACTATCGTTCTTATTGCGCGTGATAGTAATACCGGTTCAGGTCGAACAAACCGCCGTGCACGGGCTCGTCCTCCAAGAAACGCTTCTGGAACCAGTCATACTCGTCCCAGAACCTGTCATCGGAGCGGTTGATGCCGTACTTGGCCAGGCGCTCGAAGTCCTGCGGAGTTTTCTTGAAATGTGCAAGAAGGTCGATGAAATCCGGCAGGTCCTCTTCCCGCACATCAACAAAGTAATTCGGATAGGAGCCGATGAGGCCCTGGATGAAATCAGCGCTGTCCTTTGACGGGTCGAGCCTGCCGTCCTCGCGCAGCACGAATGCGACATTGTCGTGCCAGCGGTTCACCACAACCGTGGCCGCGATATTCTTCCCGTCCTTCAGGCGGATCCGCAGAAACGCAAGGTTGGCATTGTGCCCGTTCATGAGTGCAAAAAACGGCGTGCCCGGCTGGGACAGCGAGGTGAACGCCCGCAGATAATCCTCCCTCGTGTCATATTTCTCCGGCATCGCGGGATAGGGGATGCCGGCAGGCAGGTAGTTGACGGGATCGAACAGGATCCCCGTGCCGGGCAGCAGGTGCTCGTTCACGAGGTGCTCGACAAATTCCCGCATGGGATCGGCGGTGGTGAACTGGATCTTCGCAGGCATGGCCGCGGGATAGTAGTGTGTCTTCTTGAGTTCGACGCCCCGGTACCAGGACTGCATGAGCTCCTGCCGCTTTTCCTGCGGCAGGAAGTCGAGGAAGTAGCTCTCCCCTTCCTCCCGCAGTTCATCCATATAGAGGCGTACCGCGAGCTGATGCCCTACCGCACCGTAGACGTCGAACCCGGCCACGAGCGCATAATAAATACGCTCAAGCAGGGGATAATCAAGGACCCACATCGTCTTCGGAAGATTTCCGAGCGCCCCCTTGTGCACCGAGGCGCTGTCGAAGTGGCGGTAGACCGTGAGCAACGGCGCATCGGAGGGGCGGCTGCCTTTCCAGATGAAATCGTAGCCCAGACCTGCATAGTTGTGCGACGCATAGAGGTCCTGACGCGCCTGATAGAACGTGACTGCGGCTTTGCGGTGTTCATCGAACACGGCCGATATGAACGCCTGGTTGCTTCCCTTCTCGATCGGCATTCTGAGTTTGTCCACGTGCAGTTTCAGGAATCCGGGGTGCATGACCGTGAGGTCATGGTCCGGGTCCAGGAATATGATCCAGAAATGGTCGTCGATCACGTTCAGTGCGATCTGGCCCTTGCAGACCGGTCCGTGGATGAAGGTCATGATCATGTACTGCGCGTTGTCGAGCAGGAACTGATAGCGCGATCGCGGCGGGATCTGTTCAAATGCCGCAAAGGGGTTTGCACTCAGCTTCGCGTCGTAGCCGAGCCGGTGGGGGGGCTGCAGCCACTCCGGCCTGATGAAGAGCTCCTCGAAACGCTGCAGTTGCGCATCATCGAGATCAAAGACCATATGCGTCTTGACGACGATGGTGGAATGGATCTTCCTGAATCGGTAGTAGACCCGCCCGACGCCCGGATCGTCGTACGGCCGCACGGTGGGGATGATGTCGATGGGCTGGCCGGGCGAGGTCCTCGACCGGACGAGTTCATAAAATTCGTTCGTCTGCGTCCCGAACTTCAGGTGTGCGAGAAAGAGGTGTTCGTAGAGATAGCGCGCCGTGACTGCGTGTTTGGCGTCCTCCTGGTTCAGGAACGACTCCCACTGCGCGATCGCGCGCGCATCGGCCGGCTTCGGTGTAGTCAACTCGGCCTGCCGGGACTCTGCGGGCCCCTTTGCACCCTGTGCCAGCCAGCCTGCAATAAGTTCGAATTCGTCCTGCTTGAGCGGCGGGAACCCGTAGGGCATGCCGCGGTTGGGGTGCTTTTCGAGATATCCGCCGAGTTCGCTGCGATTTTCCGGGCAGGTAAGATCGTCCGTTTCCGGCTCGTACTCTCCCGCACTCTTCGGATGCTTCATTTTGTGGGACAGGAGCTGGAGCATGATCGAGTCGTTCCAGCCGCTTGCGACACTGCTCTCGGTCACGCTGGAAAATTTCTTTTTGCGCCATTCATCCGTTGATCGCGCATCGACGAACAGCCGTGTCGGGTCCATCGTTCGCAGGCGCGAGCCGTCGTATACGGCCTGCTTCGTCGCGCCCCGGTCCAGTCCTTCAAACGAATCGAGCTTCAGCTGGCAGGGAGAATTGTAGCAGGAATGGCATACGGCGCAGCGTTTGTCGAGCAGGGGTTTCACTTCAGCAAGGTAGTCAATGGGCCGCGTCGGGATCCTGACCTGAACGGGCGGGAGCGCTTTGGATACGCATCCGCCGAGGATGAGCACCACGGCAAGGCATGATAAAACGGTTCGCTTCCTCAACGCATGTCTCCTCGGGTGAATGCCTTATGAAGGATGCTGGTAACGGATTGAGGGAACATCGCGGCCGCGAAGATGCGCTCGCATGCCTGTTGCAACTTGCTCGTGTGCGATTGCTGCGCATCCCTGCAGCAGGCTTGTGCATCGCCCAGTTTGCTGCGTCGTCCACACCGAGCCGGAGGGTCTTTGTCTCTCCGCGCATATTCCGCCAGCCCCGCTGTTCAGCTCTTGAGCATTTCCTCGATCGTGATCTTCACCGAGTCGCAGAGCGAGGGGAGATCGTAGCCGCCTTCGAGCACGAAAATGACCGGCCGCTCCGAGCAGCACTGGAGAATACTTTTTACGATGTCATAGACGCCCTCATGGGTCACGCGGATGTTGGCATGGGGGTCCTTCACATGGATGTCGTATCCGGCTGAAACGAGAACAAGGTCCGGATTGAAGCGATCGACGATCCCCGGCAGGATGTCCTGATACACCTGGATATACTCCTTGTCGCCGGACCCGGCCATGATCGGGACGTTGTAGGTGCAGCCGAGCCCCTTGCCCTTGCCGCGCTCCATGTCCCTGCCCGTATCGGGATAGTAGGGATACTGGTGTGTGCTGAAATAGAAGACGCTGTCGTCTTCTTCGAAGATGTGCTGCGTGCCGTTGCCGTGGTGAGCGTCGAAATCGACGATGAAAATACGGCCATAGCCGACGGACTGGGCATACCGGGCGCCGACCGCGACATTGTTGAAAATGCAGAAACCCATCCCCTGGTCCGCCTCTGCGTGGTGGCCGGGAGGACGCACAGCCAGAAATGCGCGGGTCAGCTTTCCGCTTCTGCAGCGGTCAATCGCTTCGAGGACGGCGCCTGCCGCGTGAAGCGCCGCATCTGCGCTTCCGGGGGACAGGTACGTGTCGGGGTCGAGTTCGCCTTCGCCGAAATTTTTTATTTTGTCCAGATACGCACGCGTATGCACGCGGGCAATATCCTCGTCCTGCGCAGCGCGCGGGGGCAGTATCGTCAGATCATGCCAGAGGCCTGCTGCTTTGAGCGTCACCATGATGTTGATAATGCGGTCCGGCGAATCGGGATGCCAGGGTGGCGGCAGATGGCAGAAAAAAAACTCGTCATGAACAAAGCCGACTCTTCGCATAGAGAATGTCCCTCAGAGCAATAATGGATAGGGCGGCAAAAAACGGGGCAGACCGGCCTCCAGTCTGCGTCACGCTATCACCGGTTCCCTCCGCAGACGGGGCAATCAGGGTCCTTCTTGACTTTGAATTTCTGGAAATCCACGGTTCCGCCTTCCCAGACAAGCAGGTGGCCTTTCAGGTTCCTGCCCGTTCCGGACAGGAATTTCAGCGTTTCGAGCGCCTGGAGCGAACCGATGACGGCGGGCGTCGCACCGAGCACGGGAAAAACCTCCTTCGGAGGGGCCTCCGGAAAGATGCATTTCAGGCAGGGTGTTTCCGGCGAATGGATGAACGAAAGCCTGCCGTCCATCCCCCATATGCTCCCGTACACGAGCGGTATCTTCTTTCTGATCGCGCATTCATTCAGCAGGTAGCGTGTTGGAAAGTTGTCCATGCAGTCGAGGATGATGTCCGCGTTGCCCACGATCCGGTCAACATTGTCCTCAACGATCTTGTCAGGAATGGCCGTGACGGAAATTTCGGGATTGAGACGCTCCAGCGTCATCTTGGCGGACACTGCCTTGTTGATGCCGATCCGCGTGTTGTCATGCAGAATCTGGCGGTTCAGGTTGGACCAGTCGGGGGAGTCGAAGTCGCAGATGCGGATGGACCCGACGCCGGCAACTGCAAGATAGATGGAAACCGGCGAACCGAGCCCCCCTGCTCCGGCAATAAATACGGTGGACGCCTTGAGCTTTTTCTGCGTTTCCTCGCCCCAACCCTCGATCATCATCTGGCGCGTATAGCGCTTCAGCTCGGTCTCGCTGAGACTCATTGCACCCCCCCTCGAACGTTACCTGTGGACAGGTGCCATTATATGTGTGAACAAAAGGAAACGCAACTATTATTCTTTCAAGCGGACACGCGCCTTTCGCAGCATGAGGTCGGGCACGTAGGAAGATTTGAATACGCGCAGGTTCTCGCGGTCGAGGTCCTGTTCGAGGTTCAGGTACTTATACTTGGGGGGCAGGACCTGGGCGAAGTTGTTGAACATGAATTGATACACGCCCTTGAACTTCGTGCGGCCTTTGGCAAAATGCAGGACAAAGGTCTCGTCATTGATCTCCTCGCCGAGAAGGAAGCCGGCCGGCTCCCCGTCCGCATAATAGATGCCGCCGCACAACACCAGTTCTTCATACCGGTCGAGCGCCTCCAGGCAGGGTGTATAGTCCGTTTCCGTTCGGTCCATATTCGACGTGGTCTGCCAGTCTTGAAGAATGAAGCGCGCTTCATCGAGGAAGTTGTTCGTCAAAGGCTTCGCATCGTGCCGGTACAGTTCGCGGAACTGTTTCAAAAGGTTTCTTTTTTTGTGCAGGTTTCTTCCTTTATACGTGCTCATTTTTTCAACCGTGTACACGTAGTCGCGGTCGCCTTCCTTGAACTGAATATCGAACTCGGTCTCGGGAAAATCCGTCAGCCACGCCTCGGGAATGGGGAACAGGAAGTCGACGGTCCGGAGCAGTTCGTTTACCCGCGCCTTGTTGAGCGTCCCGGCATGAACCGTTGGCATGAGATAGGTGCGGCCGTCGTAGGATCTTCCCTTTATGTAGACCTGCCGGTCTCCGTCCGTCAGAACCTCGTAGTTGTGATTCAAACGGAAAAGATAGAGGTTGGCAAACGTATACTCCGAGAGTCCCGCCTTCGCAAGCTTGAGTAACGGGGTCAGCAGTTCCCGGTGCTCCAGGCCCAGCCGTTCAATCACCATACAACCCATAATATAGGATGCTCTGATTTTGTCAAGGGCATCGATGTGCGGCGGACAGCCTGCAATTTGCACCGGCAATTCCTGCATGCTATACTTAGAATGCACTCTTCGATGTACCATCTCACCTCCAAGGAGAATGATATGCTTATCATTGCTGACAATCTGAATACTCGGAATAAAGAATACCAGGCCGCGCTCAAAAACAAAGACAGGAAGGCCGTGGAGGCCATGGCAAAGGAGCTTGCTGCAGCGGGTGCCGACCTCATCAACGTGCAGGTTTCTACTGATGGAACTGATGACGAAGATGCCCTGCCGTTTGCCGTTGAGGCGGTTCAGCGAGGCGGCGGCATTCCCATGAGTCTGGATTCGCGGAATGTGAAAGCCCTGTCAAAAGCAATTCCGTTCTGCCAGGAGCCGCCCATCGTGAATTATGTCTCGGCGGATGATAAGAACAGCGACGAGATTCTTTCCCTCGTCAGCAGAACAAAGTCAAGCCTGGTTATCCGGGCGCTCAAGGGCACCGTGCCGACGACGCTCGAAGCCAAGCTGCTGCTCATCGAAGAGCACCTGGAAAAAGCCAATGCGGCAGATATCCCGAACGAACGGATTTTCGCGGATCCGTCTGTTGTGCACATCGGGAAAGGCAGCGGACAGGAGCACCTGCTGAACGCTCACGAGGCCATTATCGTGCTGAACGAAATGGTGGAGCCGCCGCTCAATACGATTATCTGGCTTTCGAACGTAACGACAGGCTTGCCCAGGAATCTGAAACCGCTGGTGGCTTCTTCCTATCTCTCGTATATGGCAGGGGCCGGACTCAGTGCCGCACTGGTTGATGTGAAGGACGCCATCGTAATGAAAGCGGTTTACCTTATCAAGACGTTCCGCGACGAGATCACCTTTGCTGCGGCGGATCTGGCTTAACCATTCTTCATGGTCACAAAAGAGAAACGACATACCGAGCCGTCATTCCCGAGGCTTTCATCGGGAATCTGGTGTTTAACTTGTCCTCGAATGTTGTTATCGGGGAACCAGATCCCCGATAGAAACATTCGGGGATGACAAATTGAAAAGTGTCGAGGCAATGCGGAAAACGCGGAGAGATGCAGGGGAGGCATTCATGCCCGGCCGTGTGCGGCGGAGCAGTCGGCGGTTAAAAATAAGGAATGATCGCAATTCACCGCAGTGAATACTCTTTTTCCACTTCAGGCACCAGGCGCTGATACTCCTCGGAGGGGATCTTTGACTTCCAGTTGCCCGTCGCCATCCCGATCGCAATAACCAGATAGAACAGCACAACAAGCACCGCGGGGAACAGATACGGCCGGAGGGCGCCTCGTTTTTTTCCGATTCGATAGGAAAGCTCGAGCGCCCCTGCGGACGGACAGCGACTTACGCAGGTGAGGCAGCCGAAACACTCTTCCGACTTAATCAGTTCTTTCTTCTCCACATCGATCAGAGACGGGCAATGCTGCGAACAGGCGCGGCAATGCGAGCAGTTTTCCTCATGCCGCCGTACCTTGAACGGGCTCAACCTGCTCAGCAGACCGAGCAGCGCCCCATAGGGGCAGAGATAGCGGCACCAGAAATTCTTATACAGCACCGACAGGAGCACCAGCCCGACCAGGACCCAGAACGTGAGCACGGACATATCGGTAAACAATTTCAACATGCGCACATCCGCGATCTTGTAGTAATCCGTGATGAAAAAAAGCACCAGCATGTTCGGCGCCATGGCAATGCCGATCACGGCCAGAAACGCCGCCATGAGCAGGTACTTGAGCGACCGGAGCGCCCAGTCTGCGGGTTTGACGATGCGAAAATTCCTTCCCAATGCCTTCTCGCCTGCCATCCAGGCATATTGCGATATCGTGCCGACGGGGCAGATCCAGCTGCAAAATCCCTTTTTCACGAAGAGTGACACCGTAAGAATGGCCGTAAAGAGCACGAACCCGGCAGGATGAGTTGGTTCGACCATGCCGGTGAAAAGAAAAAATTTAAACGCCATCAGGCCGCCGATGGGAAGGAATCCGTCGACCGATGAAGGACGTTCGACAAAGGGCCGCGCCGGGTTGATGAAATGCTGGACGAACTGATAAAAACGAAAGCCTGCAAATATCGTGACGGCGAGGAACGCCGCTTGTATTGCATATCGCAGGGGCCGCAGGTATCCTGGGGAATTATTCATGCTGCAATACTACACCTTTTTCCCGGTTCCGTCATATGACGGCGCTCATATTGGATAATTTTTCATCGCGCTGCAAAAAAACGGCTGATGAGGAAAAACTTCTTACAATTTCTCACCGACTGTGCTATTTATGTAGTATGTCTCACGACCTCCACGATTTTTTTTATCCGAAATCGGCAGCGATCATTGGCGCAACAGACAAGCCGGGCAAACCCGCTCGCGCGATCCTGGAGAACCTGTCCTTATTTAAAGGCGCCGTCTACCCCGTTAATCCGAAACATGAAACACTCCTCGGCCACCGCTGCTATCCCTCCCTTGCGGCGATCCCCGGCGGCATCGATGTCGCCATCATTGCTCTTCCCGCGCCGCTAGTCCTGCAGGAAATTGAGCACCTGCATGAAAAAGGCGTACGCCGGGCAATCATCATCAGTTCAGGATTTGCCGAGGCGGGCGACGCCGGCGTGCAGATACAGCAACAGATTGCCGGCGCGACAAAGAGATATGGAATCCGGGTCGTGGGCCCCAATGCACTCGGCATGTATAACACGGAGAACGGCTTCGACAGCTTTTTCGTTTCCCGCGAACGCGTATCGCGGCCCCTTCCGGGGCGACTGTCCGTCGTTTCCCAGAGCGGCGCGATCACGGTCATCCTCATGGAGGCGTTCACCCGCGACGGCATCGGTATCGCGAAAGCGGTCAATTACGGCAACCGGATCGACATCGACGATGCCGATGCGCTCGACTATTTGTGTGAGGATCCGCGCACTGCCGCCGTGGCAATGTACATGGAGTCCGTCGGCGACGGACGGAAGTTTCTGCGCGCGGCAAAGGCGTTTGCCGACAAAAAACCGCTCGTCATATGGAAAGCAGGGAAACACGAGCTCGGCGCTGCAGCCGTGGCCTCGCACACGGCAACGCTCGCCGGGACGTACGGGTTGTATCAGGCCGCATTTCGCCAGGCAGGGGTCATCGAGACCTCTGGATTCGAACACGTTATCGATGCAGCGGAGGCAGTCGCGCTTACGGATTACTCCTGCCTGGGGAACAGGCTGTTGGTCGTGACCAACGGCGGCGGCATGGCAGTGGCCGCGTCCGATCAGGCGCAGAAGGAAGGGTTTCTCATGCCGCGGCTGCCCGAAGAAGCGAGAACGAAGCTCGAAGCGGTCTTCCCCCCCTTCTTCATCAAGAACAATCCTGTGGATCTGACGGGCAGCGCAAAAAACGAGGATTTCCGCACCGCGCTCAAAGAAGCACTCCCCTTTTTCGATGCCGCCCTCGTCATCGTACTCATGGGATCAACCACCGTGACCGAGGAAGCGACGACGATGATCGCAGAAGTCTACCATGAAATAAAAAAACCCATTGCCTGCTGCATCCTCCAGGGCATCGGCTACACGGAAGAGGCCAAGCAGACGCTTTTCAAGCAGGGGATTCCCGCGTATCCGTCGCCCGAGCGGGCGGTGCGTGCGCTGGCCGCGCTCAGGAACGCTGTGCGCAGAAAAAACAGGTGCCCGTAGACGACCGGTATGACGAACGCCCGGAGTATCATAGAAAAGGCCCTTCAGGAAGGCCGAAAGATCCTGTTCGAGCACGAGGCAAAAGCCCTCGTTCACACGGCGGGCGTCGTTGTTCCGCGCCATGTTGTCGTTGTTCCCGACGATGAACGGGCCGTGGTCACGGCCGGCGAAAAGCTCGGTTTCCCCCTGGTGCTGAAGGCGGTCTCCCCTGCTATTGTGCATAAAACCGAAGCAGGCGCCGTCATGGTGAACATCACGACGAGCGAGGCCTTGACCGATGCCATCCAGAGCATGAAGCGAATCATTGCAGCGCAGGCTCCCGGCGCCGAGATCCACGCCTTTCTGCTTGAAAAAATGCTGCCCCTGGGCCTCGAAGTGCTTATCGGCGTTGTGCGCGACAGCCAGTTCGGGCCGTCCGTTTCGTTTGGTCTCGGCGGCATATGGGTGGAGGCTATCAAGGATGTCGCCTTCGGCATTCTGCCCATGACGCATGAGGAAATATCCGATATGATCGCCCAGACGCGCGCAGCCCTGTTCCTGAAGGGCTTCCGCGGCACGCCGCCGTTCGATGAGGAAGCCCTCCACCTGATCATCGCAAATCTTACGAAACTCGTCGATGACCACCCGGAGATCAGGGAGCTTGAGCTGAACCCCGTGCGCGTGTATGAGCATGGAGCAGCGGCGCTGGATGCGCGCGTGATTCTTGCCTGACGGCATCCCGTGCCGCCCGTTCGCTATCGCACCCTGCCGCCCGCATAATCGAGGCCACGATGGATGACGCACGCTGTTCGGACGAACTCGGTGTGTTGCGCCGGGAGGTCAGGCTGCTGCGCACCGCGCTGAACCGGCGGCCGCCCGGCCTCGACCTGCTGCTCAGGCGAAGGGGTTTCACCGTCTACAAGAAGGAACCAGCCGACAAGATCCTCATTCCTCAACCGCGTCGCAGGACCGGCTTCTACCGGATGCTCCATAAATACTCCTTCCGCCTCTTCCTGCGCGACGCGATCCGCCACCGGGATCTGTTCACGATCGAAGACGTATCGCGGTACGCGGGACTCCGCGTTGCCGGTGACTACATCGACTACCTCCGCTCCATCGGACTGGCAAAGAAAAAAGCGAACGCCTGCCTGCTGACGCACCGCCGTATCACGAGCTTCGGGGAAACGCTGGAATGGTATATCGCGGAGATGTTCAAGCGGGAGTTCGGCTGCGAGGCCGTCTGGGGCGTCAAGTTCAGGAGGCCGCGGGTCGGCGGTGATTACGACGTGATCGCGAAAATGGGGGAAGCACTTCTCTATGTGGAGGTGAAATCATCGCCTCCCAAGCAAATCTTCTCCAGTGAGATCACTGCGTTCCTGGACAGGATAACCGATCTCGCGCCCGACCTGTCGGTGTTCTTCGTTGACACGGAGCTTCGCATGAAGGACAAAATCGTTCCCCTGTTCGAGGAGGAACTGCGACGGCGGCGGGCGGCACTGAACGTGGAGCACGTCGAGCGGGAACTCTTTGCCGTCGGTGACAGCATCTTCATCATGAATGCAAAGGAAAGCGTTCTCCGGAATTTCGAGCGGGTTTTGAACCGATCCTATCAAAAGTCATTCAGAGGCCTGATATCCCCGGCATACGCGGCGACAAGGTAAATGTCTTTTCGTTTATGAGGAGTGTGCATGCAGCCGCATGAGCAGGACATAGACACCGTCCTCAGTGAACTCAAAACGCTGC
>Ga0187786_10000149_pt1 | contig 22897 bp, 19 predicted proteins | sample 0815_BV2_10_20_M_FD_132449 | JGI IMG/M metagenome (GOLD analysis project Ga0187786, IMG submission 132449) | Tropical peat soil microbial communities from peatlands in Department of Meta, Colombia - 0815_BV2_10_20_MG | ecosystem: Environmental > Terrestrial > Soil > Wetlands > Peat | place...
AAAAACAGTGACCGCTAAAAACAGCCTGTGCTCTGTTTGCATTTAGAACGGCAAAATGAACACCCCCCCTGCATTTCCGCAGGACACCGTTCTTCACTCCGCGTCCTCGTCTCAGCGCGGCGTCCTGTTCCAGTGCATGTGCCTGACACCGGCGCGAACTTCCCTCGGAACCCGCCCCTCGATGCTGGAGCCTTTCCTGTCTGACCCGCTCCGAAGGGCAGGGACGGATTCCGCCTCCGGCTGCGGCGCCTGAGCCGGGGACCTGTTTTTCCCAGGATTATGGTACAATAGAGCTGTATGCAGACGAAGATCAAGGTCCAGGACCTCAAGGTCGGCATGTATGTCATCCTGCCGATGTCGTGGTTCAAACATCCTTTTCTGAGAAACGAATTCACGATCGATTCCCAGCAGCAGATAGATACGATCATCGATGCGGGCATCGCGGAAATCACGGTCGATCCGGCGCGCGAACACCGGGACGCTCCCCCGCCACCCGATCCGGCGAACACGCCGCCCAAAACCTGGACGCCGGAAAAACTCGTCCCGCCGGAGCTGCGCCAGGCGATCTTCGACAAGTCACTCCCCCCGGAAAAAAAATCGCGCATTGTTTATGAATCATCGCGAGTCCTTGTGGAGCGCCTGTTCGAGGATCCGAAGGCGGAAAATATCCGGGAGGCGAAAAAAAGCATAGCCGATGTCGTGGATCTTATCATCGCCGATTCCGCGACGTCACGCGAACTGCTCAAGATCACATCCTATGATTTCTATACCTATACGCACTCGGTGAATGTAGGCGTTTTTGCCGTGCTCCTTGCCAAATCCGTTTTTAAGGGTTCGGACGCACACGATATGCACGAGCTGGGCGCCGGCTTCTTTCTGCATGATATCGGAAAGGTCAAGATCGATCCCGCGATCATCAATAAGCCGGGGAAAGTGACGGACGAGGAAATGGCTGTCATACGAAGCCATCCCTATCAGGGTTTCAAGATCCTGAAGGAAACAAACCAGCTCACGGAAGAATGCATGTTCATTGTCATGCAGCACCACGAGCGGGAGGACGGGACAGGCTACCCCAGACAACTGAAAGCCGATGAAATCCATACGTACGGACGCATCTGCTGCATCGCCGATGTCTATGATGCGCTCACGGCAGAACGCTCCTACAAACAGCGTCTCAACACCTTTGCAGCCCTCAAACTCATGAAAGAGAAACTCATGAACCATTTCCATCAAGGCCTCTTTGAAAAATTTGTTCTTCTTTTTACGCAGTAGCCGCGATGCACGTCATTCATGCGCCGCTTGCGGTTCTGCGAACCGTCTGCAGCCATCCCTTCTCTCCAAAAAGCGTTTCTTTGCATTTTTATGAGTACGCACACCCGGTTTCTCAATAATGCAAAAAGAACTGAGTGCAGTTTATCCGTAATTTCAGATAGTTGGCTTTTGGCACGGCCAATGCATTATACAGTACAACAACGAACACACAGGAGGGCATGACCATGAAGAACTCGATCGAAAAAACATCCGCATATATCGGCGCCGGATTCGGGCTTGCGGCATTTGCAGTATTCGGCCTTCTCCCGGGCAGTCTTCTTGGCGGGGCTGCAGGCATCAAGGCTGCCGGCCTCCTGCTCGGCCTTCCTCTCGAGCCGGGTATCATATCACGCACCATCGTTTTAATATCAATGCTCATAGGAATCGTGGCGTCCGGTACCGTTTTTGTGACCGCCGCTTCCGCTGCGGGCTGGCTCATTGGAAAAGCTTTCCGGGGGGCTTCCTCGAGAGAAACAGCGTCAGCACACAACCATTCATAAGGCATACAAAATACACTACAGTTTTCGTTGAAAGGAGAATTGTCATGAAGAACAATACAGTAAAAACGGGAATGAAAATCGGGGCAACGATCGGCGGGCTTGTGTTCCTCATATTCGGGATCATGCCGGGGTTCTACTTCGGAAGCTATGGGACGCTCGTCCTGCTCCAGAAGCTCATGGGCGGAGCCGTGGAGCCGACGCTGTTCGTCCGATCGGCAATCGTAACGGGGATTGTCGTCGGGGTTGTATGCGCGGCTACCGTCAGCCTGGTCGTGGGCGGGTTGCTCGGTACTGCTGCCGGATATGCTGTTTCCCTCCCCTCGGCAATGCACAGGAAAGAAGCAGCGGAAAAGGCGTAGCAGCATGACTTTCAGTCGGCTGCAACAGAAGGCGGTGAGCGATCACCGCCTTTTTTAGTGGAGCCCCTTCCGCAGGGGGCGGAGGCTCCCCTGAACAATGCGACCTCCCGGAACTGCTTATTCGACGCTTCGTTCATCACGTTCGCGACGAAGCGCTTTCCACCCCCGGCGAAAGCCGGTGTATGCCAAGGCTCGGGATTGCATGCCCTGCACAACGCCACCCTAACAAACCGGAAGAAATGAGAAAAAACGTGTTTCCTGGCGCACGCGCTTTTTCTCTCCCAGTCTGCAGCGGGCAAGAGTTGATGCGCATAAAAAAAGCCCCGGATGAATCCGGGGCTTTTGGAATAGGTAATATTGAGAATCCTTCCAAAATTTTAGACTTTGCTTACATTGGCAGCCTGGAGCCCCTTGGGGCCCTTCACCACTTCGAAGGTCACCTTGTCGCCTTCGTTCAGGGATTTAAATCCCTCTCCCTGAATAGCTGAAAAATGCACAAATACGTCTTCCCCATTTTCCTGCGTGATGAACCCAAACCCCTTGCTGTTGTTGAACCACTTCACTACACCATTTGCCATTCTGTTTCTCCTCTGCTTCTTTTTGAAATTACCGGGAACATCGTTTCCGGCTCAGTAAAGCATACATGAGTCGTATCATCCTGTCAAGCTGATAATGGAATTACGAAGCTTCTCGCGAAAATGCTGTTTTTTTGACCATTGCACCAAGCGCCTGCCAGCGCAGGATTCTTCTAGCGCTCTTTCGGAATCCCCCATTTCTTCCGCTTTTCCCAGAGGGATTTTCGCGTGATGCCGAGCATCTCTGCCAGCTGCTGCTCGTTGCACTGTGCCTGGTACTTGACGATGAACGCCTTCGTATAATCCTCGATCGACAGTTTCTGCTCAAAGGACTCCTGGTCAAACGACTGCGGGCTCCTGATGCCGCCCGGCAGATGATCAGGGGAGATCGTCGAGCCGTCGGAGATCAGGAGTGCACGTTCGATCACATTCTGAAGCTCGCGGACATTCCCGGCCCACTCGTAATTCATCAGGATTTCCATGGCTTCGGGTGCTACATCCTTGGTCTGTTTTCCGATTTCCTGCGAATAGCGGTCGATATAATACTTGACCAGCACGGCGATGTCCTCTTTGCGTTCGCGCAGCGGCGGCAGTTCGAGCGATATAACGTTGATCCGGTAGTACAGGTCCTCACGGAACCGCCCTTCCTGCACCGCCGTCCGCAGGTCCTTGTTCGTGGCCGTGATGAAGCGGATGTTGACCTTATTGCCTTTCGTACTGCCCACGGGCCGGATTACCTGGTCCTCGATGACGCGCAGCAGCTTGGCCTGCAGGGGAAGGCTCATGTCTCCGATCTCGTCGAGAAACACCGTTCCTCCCTCCGCCTCCTCAAGAATACCCTTTTTGGTGCTCACGGCCCCGGTGAACGCGCCGCGTACATGGCCGAACAGCTCCGTCTCGAGCAGGTTCTCGGGGATGGCCGAACAGTTGATCGGTACGAATGGCATGTCGCGGCGTGCGCTGTTGTGATGGATGACCCGTGCGAAAAGTTCCTTGCCCGTACCCGTCTCCCCGAGCAGGAGGATGCTGCTTTTCGAGTCCGCGACCTTTTCCACCTCCTCGAGGACCCTTTTTATGGCAGGGCTCTCGCCGATGATGCTGCTGAAATCGTAGCTTCGGGAAAGTTCGCGCTTGAGCAGGACATTCTCGGTCTGGAGGCTTTTCTGGCGCAGGGCGTTCCGTACGATCTGTTTGATCTCCTCGTGGATGATCGGTTTCATGATGTAATCGTAGGCGCCCGCCCGAAGCGCCTTCACCGACGTATCCAGGGATGCGTAAGCCGTCATGATGATAAAGATTTGATCCGGCAGCAGTTCGCGGACCTTGGTGAGCATTTCGATGCCGTCCATACCCGGCAGAATGATATCGGAAATGATGACGTCAAAGGCATTCGTCTCGAGCAGCAGCATGCCTTTCTCGGCCGATTCTGCCGTATCGACAGCGAATCCCTCCTTGCTGAATATCCGCTTGATGGACTCGCGCAATGTTTCTTCGTCTTCGACAATCAGGATACTTTTCGGCATCGTCACCTCGCCTTGTTAGGTCTGCACCGGGATCCGGATCGTAAACCGCGTGCCCTTATCCTTCTCCGAATCGAGCTCGATGGTACCGCCGTGGTCCTTGATGATGCTGTAGCAGATCGAAAGCCCCAGCCCGGTGCCGTGCGCCGGCCCTTTCGTGCTGAAAAACGGGTCGAACACCTTGTCCCTCACCTCGGGAGCAATTCCGCGGCCGGTATCCGCGAACAGCATCTCCACGTAGCCGTTCTCCCGCTTCACCGTTATGTCGAGACTCCCCCCCTCCGGCATGGCGTCGCGCGCGTTCAGCATGAGATTCAGAAAGACCTGCTGGATCTGGTCCGGATCGATCGTGAGCGGCGGCGTATCCTGTACGTCGGTATGGATCGCGATCTTCCTGAAATTTTTGTCGTACCGGACAAGGCTCAGCGTGTTTTCCAGGATTTCCCGCAGGCTCGTCGGCGTCTTCTGACGCGGATACAGCCGGGCAAAATCGCCGAGATTGTGCACGATCCGCGCAATGCGGTGCACGTGCTGGTTGATGGTTGTCAACGAGTTCGAGGCAAACGGCGTCAGGTCTTCGGTCTGCAGCTCCTGGACCAGCGACGAGATGGAGGCGAGCGGATTGCCGATCTCGTGGGCGACGCCTGCAGCGAGCCTTCCGACACTGGCATGCTTCGTCGCACGGAACAGCTCCTCTTCGATCTTTTTCTTTTCCGTGACGTCCTCTATCACCATCACGTATCCCTTCTGGCTGCCCGCCAGTCGGCTCACGTTGACCTTCAGCACGATCTGGGGATCGAAATTTCGCCTGCAGGTGATCTCGCCTTCGTGCACAAGGGGAGTGAACAGCCCCGGTTCCAGACACGTCAGAAGGTTCGCAGCATCGGCTCCGAGGGCGTCCGATTTTTCCACGCCCGTGATCATTTCCATGCCGCTGTTCCAGTAATTGACGCGCAGTCCCTCGTCGAGGGTTGCCACGCCGAGCGGCAGGCTCTCGATGATGTTCTCGCTGAACTCCTTCAGCGTGGCAAGCTGGCGGTTCGCCTCGGCAAGTTCCTGGCGCGACAGACTGAGGCTGCGTGAGATATGCCGGATCGAATCCGAGACCTTTTCCGCTTCGTCGCGCGGCAGCATCAGACGGTCTTCAAAAACAAGCGTGCTGATGGACGTCCCGAGGGCCCCGGACAGAATGCGTTCCGCCTCCTGCCGCAGCAGTTGCTGCTGTTCCGCTGTGATGGAGCCCCGGTCAAACCTGTTTTTCTTCAGGAACGAGTCGAGGGCTTCGCGCGCTTCCTCCGGTCCGATATACTGGCCCAGGATGTTTTCGATCTCGTCGATGCCGGCGGACCGCTGCGGGGGCGCTAGGGAAAGCGGCGAGAAGGACTCCACGAACACCATGGCCTGGTGCGTCTCCGCATCGGACTGGCGCGTGAAAAGCGACACCCCGACAAAGAAGCCGACGTTCAGGAGAAGCCCCCAGAACAGGGAATGGCTCCACCGGTCCAGTCCTTTCAGGCCGAACAGCGCCGTCGGATTGAGCAGCGTGGAACTGAAAAGCGCGTCGAGGACCCCGTCATGTTCTATAATCCCTGCACGCAGCAGCGCCGGGATGAGCAGTGTGTAGATCCAGACCGCGAATCCGGCAATGATGCCGGCGACGGCGCCTTTTTTGTTCGCGCCCTTCCAGTAAAGGCCGATCAGGATGGCGGGCGCAAAGATCGTCACCGCCTCAAAGGACTTGAGCCCGATGTCCACGAGGCTGTAGAAATCGCCGATATACACGGCAAACACGTATCCCAGAAACACGCACCCGAGGATCACGAGTCGTTTGATGTTCAGGACCACGGCGTGAAAGTTCCTGATTGCCGAAAGATCCCAGAGCGTGGGCATGACAAAGCTGTTCATCACCATGGTCGAGATGGCCACGGATTCGACGATGATCATGGCCGTGGCCGCGGAAAAGCCCCCGATAAAAACCATCAGGGCGAGAAGCGGCCGGCCGTGATGCAGGGGAATGCTCAGGACAAAGTAATCGGCATTCGCGCGCGCCTCGCCGCTCAGCAGCCCGCCGTAGGCTATGGGAAGCACAAAGATGTTGATCAGGAAGAGATACAGCGGAAAGAGCCACATGGCCTTCTTGAGGTGGTCGACAGAGTAGTTCTCCACGACCGCGACATGAAACTGGCGCGGCAGGAACAGGATGGCCATCATGGATAAAAACGTGAGCGACGTCCATTCCAGGTAGCTTTCCGGCGATTTTTCGCCGATGGTCATGAGCTTTGCAAAGGGTCCCGCCATGATTCTGCTGAAAATGTCGCCGAACCCGTCGAACAGCCCGTAGGTAACGAATATGCCGACGAGCAGAAAAGCAACAAGTTTGAAAGCCGATTCGAACGCAACGGCGAAGACCAGCCCGCCGTGCCGCTCCGACGCATCCAGCCTTCGCGCGCCGAACATAACTGCGAACAGGCCGAGGATGAGCGAGATGAACCAGCCTGCAAAACGGCCGCCCTCGGCCTGTCCGGAGAGCAGGGAGAACGACGTCATGATCGCTTTGAGCTGGAGGCCCAAATAGGGCGTGATGCCGATGAGCGCCACGAGCGTGACCAGGACCGACAGGCCGAGCGATTTGCCGTAGCGCGAGGAGATGAAATCAGCTATCGTCGTGATCCTGTTTTCCTTGGAGAGAAAGACAATCTTGCGCAGAATGCTCCACCAGAGCGCGGCCATAAGCGTCGGGCCTATATAGGTGGTGAGAAAGCTCAAACCGGAGTTCGCTGCCCTGCCCACGCTGCCGTAAAATGTCCAGGAAGTGCAGTAGACCGCCAGGGAAAGCGAGTAGATATAGGGATTGGAAACGAGGCTCCGGCCCTGCAGCTCTTTTCGCTCCGCGAAATAGGCAACGGAAAAGAGCAGCACGAGATATGCAAGAATGATCGTGAGCAGGAGCCAGGGAGAAAACAATTAGCCGCCGTCCTCTCGTTTGCAGACGTTCGTGGCGATAAAGATCAGGACGATGAAGAGAAGCCACGCCACGAACAGATACGTCGCCAGACCATACCGGAATATGCTCATCAAGGGCCAGCCGAAAAGCACCCCTCCCAAAAAAAACAGAAAAAAGGAGATATCATTCCTCATCGCCGTCAGCCTTTCATTGCCGTGAGAACTACGGTTTTCCCCGGTTTTTCCTGTGTGCTACCGGCGCAGTATTTTATCATAGATGCAAGCTGAATTCCAGAGGTCCTTCCGGGCAGAGCGTCTGATCTCCAGGGAACATGCCGCGCGCTGGAGCGCTTCATTCAGTGCGGCAATCTGCAGGGTACCTGCAATCCGGCGAGCGTCAGAATGGTTGCGGTAACATGAAACGACTATATGCCCGGTTTTGAAAAAATGACGGCACGTACAAAGAGAGCCGGCCAAAAAGCGATGGCATCGGCCACGGGATCTGCACGGGAACGGCAATGCATTCGAAAACGGGCTCGGCTCAGGAGAATCGGATTGATGCGGAGCCGGGAGGATGCTGGAAATTTGTTTCCCTGCGAAGCGATGGATCCTTGTTCCGGTTTCACGACGGATCGCTAAAATATATAATTCTCCGCCTCGATGACCGCTGCAGCCAGCGCCCGCTTTGCCTGCAGCAGTCCGGCGGCGTCGTATTTAGTAAACCTCCGGATTCCGCCGAGCAGCATGGTCAGATTGTCGCCTTCCTCTATGTAATAAGCAGCCTTACGCGCAGCGGTTCCCGCCTGTTCCAGGGCGTTGAAGGTGAATACCCTGACCGCTGCTAGGGCGGCTTTCTTCTTCGATTCGCTCAGCTTCGGCAGAATCTTCTCTGCACGCAACACCGCGCTTTCGATCGCGAAGATATTGATCGCCACATCAGCTGCCGCCATGAGCACTTCCTGTTCATCCTTGAGCGCCATCATGTATTTCTGAACAGCAGCTCCCGACAGCACGAGAAATGTCTTTTTCAGGTTCGCAAGCAGCGCCTTTTCCGCGGCGAACGGTACGGACTCGTCGAGCTCTTCCATCGAAGGCGACGTGAGCGCTTCGACCGCTTTCATGGCTTCGCGCTGGAGCGGAATCTCTCCCTTCATGGCGCGCCTGAGGATCGTACCCGGGATCAGGAGCCTGTTGATCTCGTTCGTGCCCTCAAAAATGCGGTTGATCCGCTCATCGCGGTAGAACCGCTCGACCTGGTACTCCTGGATAAAACCATAGCCGCCGTGGATCTGCACAACCTGGTCAACGACGTCGGCCAGCACCTCGCTGCAGAAGACCTTCGCGATGGCGCACTCGATGGCGTATTCCTCGATCCCTTTCTGGTATGCCTCGTAATAATTGGGGGTATCGTTCGGGATCGTGGCTAGCTTGTTGTCAATGAGACCGGCTAGCCGGTATACGAGCGCCTCCGAAGCAAAGATCGCGGCAGCGAGGTCCGCAATCTTTTCTTTGATCGCGCCGAACGTAGCGATGGCGACGCCGAACTGTTTCCGCAGGTTCGCATATTTCACCCCCACGGCGAGCGCGCCCTTGGAAGCCCCGGTGACGCCTGCGCCGAGTTTAAACCTGCCTACGTTCAGCACGTTGAAGGCGATCTTGTGGCCCTTGCCGATTTCTCCGAGCACGTTCTCCACGGGAACTTTAGCGTTCTCGAGGATGATCTGCGTTGTCGACGTTCCACGGATGCCCAGCTTCTTCTCTTCTGGTCCCACGGACAATCCTTCCGTGGTCCGCTCCACGAGAAAAGCGGTGAAGTGCTCCTTGTCGATCTTCGCGAAGATCGTGTACAGGTCCGCGAACCCGCCGTTCGTGATGAACTGCTTGGTGCCGTTCAGGAGATAATATTTTTTGTCCGGCGAGAGCACGGCTGAAGTCTTGGCGCCCAGGGCGTCGCTCCCCGAGTCCGGCTCGGTCAGGCAGTACGCGGCAATCCATTCGCCGCTGATGATCTTGCCAAGATATTTTTTCTTCTGCGCCTCCGTTCCGTAGTAAACAAGCGGCAGCGTGCCGATGCCGGTGTGGGCCGAGTAGGTCACCGAAAAGGAGCCCGCCGTGGACAGCTTCTCGGCAACGAGCATGCTCGTCGCCTTGTCAAGATCGAGGCCGCCGTACGCTTCCGGCGCGTCGATCATGAGAAGCCCCAGCTCCCCGCACCGCTTCATCAGCTTCACGGACAGGTCGAAATCGTGGTTCTCGAGTTTCTCCTGGTTCGGCAGGACCTCGTTCAGCACGAACTGCGCCGTGGTCTCCCCGATTTGTTTCTGCTCGTCCGTGAAATCCTCGGGCGTGAACACGTCGTCCTTCGTCGTTTCCGTGATCAGATATTCGGCGCCTTTAAACAATCTCGCGGTCATAGCAGTCTCCTTTTCCGTGAAAAATATCAGCCACGGGTCACGACTTCACCGTGACACACCGATAATCGCGCGGAGAACCTATCAGGACAAGCCTATTTTTTTCCGCTGATTTCACCTGCGACCATCTGTGTTTATCCGTGGTTATAACTGTTTTAGACTTTCTCGAAAATTCCGGCCGCCCCCATGCCGCCGCCGATGCACATGGTGACCATGCCGTAGCGGACGTTCATGCGCTTCATGTTGTGGAGGAGCGTTGCGGTCAGCTTGGCGCCGGTGCATCCCAGGGGATGGCCGAGCGCGATGGCGCCACCGCTCACGTTGAGCTTCGCCGGATCGATCCCGAGCACCTTGATAACCGCGAGCGACTGGGCAGCGAATGCCTCATTCAGTTCTATCAGGCCTATGTCTTCCAGCTTCATGCCTGTTGCCTTGAGCACTGCCGGCACGGCCTCGATCGGACCGATGCCCATGACCTCGGGCGGCACGCCGCGCACGCTGAAGCCCAGGAAGCGCGCCATCGGTGTTGTGTTCGTCTTTTTCAGAAACTCCTCGGAAACCACGAGTGCAGCTGCTGCGCCGTCGGTCATCTGCGACGAGTTACCGGCAGTGACCGTCCCGTTCTCCTTGAAGGATGCCTTGAGTTTTGCCAGTGCTTCGAACGTCGTATCGGGCCGGACACCGTCGTCGATGGCAACCAGGTGTTTCTCGCATTTCATCTTTCCGTTTACCAGGCCGCAGGTTTCCGTTTCCACGGGAATGATTTCAGCGGTGAACCTTCCCTCTTTGATGGCTGCGCCGGCCTTTGCGTGGCTCGCAACTGCGAAGCGGTCCTGGTCCGGCCGCGGGATCGCGTATTTCTCGGCAACGAGTTCTGCCGTGATACCCATATTCGAGTATGACTCGGGCCAGGAGCCCACGAGCGACGGATTGGCGCTGTAGCGGCTGCCTCCCATGGGAATCATGGACATGCTTTCCACACCGCCGGCGATGATACAGTCACCGAAGCCGGACATGATCCGCTCTGCAGCGGAAGCGATGGTCTGCAGGCCTGAAGAGCAGAACCGGTTTACGGTCTGTGCCGGCACTTGGTACGGCAGGCCCGCCCTGAGTGAAGCAACGCGCGCCACGTTCATGCCCTGCTCACCCTCGGGGAAGGCGCATCCCAGGATGATGTCCTCCACGAGCAGGGGATCCACACCCGTCCGCTCCAAAAGCGCCTTGATGGCCGTTGCAGCAAGATCGTCCGGCCTCACGTCCTTGAGTTTTCCTTTTTTCGCCCTGCACCCCGGAGTGCGGTACGCGGCGAGGATATATGCGGTTTTCATTGTTTTCCTCCTTGTCCCACTAAAACGGACTTACATTTGAATTTCATATGTCTGCAGGCGCCGAGAGAATCGGACAAAAAACGGATCAGGTAACAGGATAACAGGACAAGGATCTGATAAATACATCCTGTCGATCCCGGTATCCTGTCATAAGCATTTCTTTGAACCCTGTCGCCTGATGAAGATCATTTCCACTCCTTGCCTGGCCTGAGAAGGCCGCAAATATAATACTTCGTTCACAGCCGGGAAACAATCCTCCGGAAGTTCTAGTTTCTGAGCGGCTTGCCTTTCTTCAGCATGTACTGAATGCGCTCAAGCGTCTGTTTGTTGCCGCACAGTTTCAGGAAAGCCTCCCGCTCAAGGTCAAGGAGATATTCCTCGGTTATGAGCGTCCCGGCGGGCACATCTCCGCCGGTGATCACGCCGGCAATCGTGCCGGCGAGCACCTCGTCGTATGCCGTGATCTGGCCGCCCGTCTTCATGTTCCAGAGCTGGGACTTGATGCTTGCGGCAATGCTCCTCCCCGGCGCCTTCAGGTCCGTACGAGGCAGCTCCGGGCGGTAATTCATCGCAAGGGACAGGACTTTCTGCTTGGCGTCGAATATCCTGCGGTCGCGGTCCATGGAAACGGCATCGCCCCTTTGCATGAGTCCCATGCTGAACAGCTCGGCAGCGGAGGTGCTCACTTTCCCCAGGGCAATGCTCATGAAGTTCTTGCTGACGAACGGCGCAACGTCCGCATCGTACGCAGCAGCAAGCTCTATCGCCCGGACTGCCATCTCCTTGGTTCCGCCTCCTGCAGGCAGAAGTCCGACCCCGATTTCAACGAGCCCCATGTACGTTTCCGCGTGCGCCACGATTGCGTCGGCGTGGAGACACGTTTCGCAGCCCCCTCCCAGCACCAGGCTGTGCGGCGCCGCAACAACGGGGACCTTCGAGTACTTCATCGCCAGCATGGTTTTCTGAAAACTCTTGACGTAGATCCCGATGTCGTCGTACGCGCCCTCGGCGATGGCCATGGCGATGAGCATGAGGTTCGCGCCTGCCGAGAATACGGGTCCTTCGTTCGCGATCACAAGCCCTGCGCCGTTCTGTTCCGCCCGCTTCGTCGCCTTCTGGATCATGGCAATGGTATCGCTCCCGATGGCGTTCATCTTCGAATGGAACTCGAGACAGAACACGCCGTCACCCAGATCAACGATCGATGCGCTGCTGTTCTTTTCCACAACACCCTGGGTACGTTTGATGAGATTGAGGCTGATCCGGCCTGCAGGCCGCGGGAGCTCGCGGTATCCGGTCGAGGGGAATGCAAGGAAGTAATCCTTGCCCTTGTCGAACATATAAAACCGTTCAACGGATTTGAGCGCTGCCGGTACGGCAACACCGTCCTTTGCCGCGCGATCCGTGAAATACTCGACGCCGATTGCGTCCATCATTTCGAAGGGGCCGAGCTCCCAGTTAAACCCCCATTTCATGGCATGGTCGATGTTCACAATGTCGTCCGCAATCTCCGGGATCCGGTTCACTGCATAGATCAGGGTATCGCGTACGTTCCGCCAGGCAAACTCTGCAGCCTTGTCCGTTCCGGAGAGAACAGCCATCAGCCGCTTCCGCGGATCGTCGATCGCTTTCGCCGTTTCCACGGAAGCGAATTTCGGCCGCTGCGAGCGGGCGTAGTCTCCCGTCGTGTAGTCATAATAGAAGTATTCGTCGCCCTTTTCGCCCTTGACTTTCTTGAAGAACCCCTGTTTGGTCTTGTTCCCGAGCAGCCCTTTCTTCACCATCTCCTCCACGAAAACGGGAAGCTTGAAAACCTCGCGCTGCTCGTCGTTCACCAGAAGTTCGTAGGAATTGTTGGCCACATGCTGCATCGTATCGAGCCCCACCAGGTCCGTGGTCCGGAATGCCGCGCTCTTCGGTTTTCCCGTGGCAGGGCCCGCAACCGCATCCACCTCCTCCACATTCATCTTCATCTCCATCATGTGTTTGATGCAGTTGCAGATGGAAAATACGCCGATGCGGTTCGCGATGAAGTTCGGCGTGTTCTTCGCGTACACGATGCCCTTGCCCAGCCGTTGGGAGAGGAAGGCGTCCATGAACCGGACGACTTCGGGATCCGTGGCGGAGCAGGGCACGATCTCGAGCAGCCGCATGTAGCGCGGCGGATTGAAGAAATGAGTGACCAGGAAGTTCCTGCGGAGCTTGTCCGGCAGGGCCGCGGCCATCTCCTCCACGGACAGGCCGCTCGTGTTCGTCGAGAGCACGGCATCCTCACGCAGATGCGGGGCAACTTTCTCAGAAAAGAGTTTTTTCTTGATCGCCATGTTCTCGACGACAACCTCGATCACCCAGTCGCATTCAGCGATCTTCGCGATATCGTCGTCGAAATTGCCGGCCTCGATGTACGAGGCGTACTCGGGAACGTAAAATGCTGCGGGCTTCGCCTTTTTGAGCCCTTCGAGGCCGGTCATGGCAAAGCGGTTCCGCACCGCCTTGTCGTTCAGGGTGAGCCCTGCCTTCTTCTCTGCGTCATTCGGTTCCTTCGGCACGATGTCGAGCAGGAGCGCCTTGATACCCGCATTCGCGAGATGGGCTGCGATGGTCGCCCCCATCACGCCCGCACCCAGGACCGCTGCTTTGTTGATCTGTTTCATGATTCGCCTCCGGGATGGATGACAGATGCGAACTGCTTTCGGAACCGCGGGTTCTGTTTCATAGCTACACACAGCCTGCACTCACGCTTCGCACACATTGACGCCGGCCGCAGGCGGATGAACGCAGCTTGAAAACCGTGTGCGGCGAAGTCGCCTGCGGTTGTAAAATCATTTCTGCAGCCTCGCGGTAAGCGCAGGCACGAACTGGAGCACATCGGCGACCACGAGCACGTCGGCGACCTCGCCGATGGGCGCGTCCTTGTCCTTGTTGATCGCGATGATGAACTCCGACTTCTTCATGCCTGCCAGGTGCTGGATCGCTCCCGAGATGCCGCAGGCGATGTAGAGCTTCGGCGACACGACCTGGCCCGTGGTCCCGACCTGGCGGCCATGGTCCACCCAGCCCGCATCCACCACCGGCCTGCTCGCCCCGAGCTCGCCGCCCAGCGCTTTCGCGAGCGCCGCGATAATCGCCACGTTCTCCTTCTTCCCCACGCCGCGCCCCGCGCTCACGATCACGTCCGCGCTCGCAAGATCCACTTCCTTCTTCTGCGCAGGTTCGTAGCCCGCGAACTCCAGGCGCTTTTCGCCGGCAGAAACATCGATCTTTTCGATCTGCGCCTTCCCCTGCGCAGCTGCCGCTGAGAATGCTCCCGACTGGATCGTGAGCACCATTTTCCCGGATTGCGGGACCACGGTCCTTCGCAGCTTCGCGTTGCAGAACCCGACTTCGAACTTCCCGTCCCTGAGGTCCGTGATCTCGGACACCTGGCCTGCCCTGAGCGCCGCGGCAACGCGCGGTGCGAGGTCCCAGCCGTAGGACGAGTGCAGGAACACGATGCAGTCGGGATCTTCCTTTTTGACTGCTTCAAGAACCACGGCCTTGTGCGCGTCCGGGTTATACTCCCCGTATTTCGCGCCCTCTGCGAGGTAGAGCTTTCCGTCGATCGCCGGAACAGCGGATTCGCTCCCGACGAGGACCATCGCCTTTTCGGCGCCGAGCCTGTCCGCAAATGCCGCGAGTTCATAGGTCGTGTCGAGAAGCTTCCCTTCCCGGAATTCACAAACGAGCAATGCCTTCATGCTGGCCCCCTATTTCACGACCTTGGTTTTTTCTTTCAGAACCGACAACAGCTTCTCGACGAGATCATTCACGTCCCCTTCGAGCACGATCCCGCTCCCTTTTTTCGCAGGGGGATAGGCAGTGCCCGTGGAAGTGAGTTCCTTTGTTTGAAGCAGTTCGGCAACCGGCAGGGTGAGCAGCTCTTTCTTCTTCGCCTTCATAATGTTCGGCAGCGTGGGATAGCGCGGCGTGTTCAGGCCGAGCTGGCAGGTGACAAGTGCCGGCAGCTTCGTTTTGACGATCGCCTTCACGCCGCCTTCGAGCTCGCGCTTTGCCGTAACCGTATTTCCTTCCAGGGAAAAACCGACCACCGTCGTGGCGCAGGGGATGCCGAGCAGTTCGGCCGCCAGAACACCCACCTGGCTCGATCCGCGGTCCTGGGACTGGAAGCCCGTGAAGATGAGATCGAAGTTCTTGTCCCTGCAGAAGGCAGCGATAATGGAGGCTATCTGCCAGGGATCTTTTCTGAATGAATCGTTGTCCTGGACATGCACTCCGCGGTCGCAGCCCATAGCCAGGGCTTTCTTGATCGCTTCCTTCACCCGCTCCGGCCCGATGGAGAGTACGGTCACGTCCGGAGCGCTCCCCTGCTGCTCCTTGATCTGCACGGCCTGTTCCACCGCGAACTCGTCGTATTCGTTCATCCGGAACGCAAGGTCAGTTTCATCGTACCACAGCCCTTCCTTGCTCACTTTGAACCGCGATGCCATGTCCGGCACCTGCTTGATGCAGACAAAAATTTTCATCCACCCTCCTCACAAAAACAAGCCAAAACGCAGACCGGATACCAGGATACAATCTGATTGCCTGTTTTGAAAAAAAACCAGATATCTCCGGTACCGTCTTATCTTGTCAATCCTGTTGTCCTGTCAAATATTTTTCTCCAGTCTCTCCGCAACAACCTCTGCCAGGTCTTTCACCTTCATTTTCTCTTCATTTCCCGTTGTCTTGATCCCGTCTTCGAACATGGTGAGGCAGAACGGGCAGTTGGACACGAGAAGCGGCGCGCCCGTCGCCGCAGCCATACCCACGCGCGTCGCGTTGATCCGTGTGCCGATCTTCTCCTCGGCAAGGATCCACCCGCCTCCCCCGCCGCAGCAGAAGCTGTTCGAACGGGACTTTTCCATCTCTCTGATCCTGCCTCCCGCTGCCCTGAGTACCGAGCGCGGTTCTTCGAACACGTTCATATATCTTCCCAGGTAGCATGAATCGTGATACACGAACTCGAACTCCGACGGCTTCATGCGCAGCCGGCCGTCTGTGACAAGGTGGTTCACGAACGTGCTGTAGTGCTCGACATCCGTGTCGAGACCGAGGTCCCGGTAATCGCGTTTCAACGTGTTGAAGCAGTGGGGACAGGTCGTGACGATCTTTTTCACGCCGTAGGCTTTGATCACCTCGATGTTCGATGACGCCATGTTCTGATACAAGTACTCATTCCCGAGCTTTCTCGGCGGCTCGCCGCAGCACTTTTCCTGCTTGCCCAGGATGCCGACCTTCACTCCTGCCGCGTTGCAGATCCTGATGAAATTGCGCGCCACGTCCCTGTTCCGCTTGTCAAAAGAAGCAAAGCAGCCCGCGAAATAAAGGATATCGACGCTCGCATCCTGCTCCATGATCTTCACGTCGAGGCCCGCAGCCCATTCCCCGCGCTCGGCAAAAGCCAGGCCGAAGGGATTGCCGTTCACTTCTATATTATTGACGGCAGTGCGCACCTCGTCCCCGGAGAAAGAACCCTTCATGAGCGAAAGGTCCCGCCGCATTTCGAGGATTTTGTTCACGTGTTCGATGCGCGCCGGGCAGATGTCCTGGCACGCATAGCACGTCGTGCACGCCCAGAGCACGTCCTCGGTCACGGTGGCGATGAGATCCGATGAAGGGCCGGTCGAAGCTGCCTCGCCGATCTGCCTCACCACCTTCATGGGCGACAGCGGCTTGCCTGTCGCGTAGGCTGGGCAGCGTTCCTGGCACCGTTTGCAGGTCATGCAGGCGTCGGCATCGAAGATGTCCTTCCATGCGAGATCGGTCACCTTCGAAGCACCGAACTGCTCGACGCCTTCCTCTTCGAGGTTGATCAGGTCCAGGCTGCCCCGGGCGCGGAGATCGGTAAAAAGATAATTCGTGGATGTCGTAAAGATATGGCGCAATTTCGTGAACGGGATGAGCGCGATGAAGCACATGCTGAGGAGAAAATGGAACCACCACGTAAGCTTGTGCCACAGGGTCAGCGTATCCGGCGATGCAGTGAGGAACAATTGCCCCAGACCCATGCCCACGGGTGAGAACACTGCAAAATCCGCGTGCTGCCGCAATTCCGTGTCCGCCATGCGCAGCGCTTCAATAATGAAGCCGGTTATCAGGATGACGAACAACAACCCGTGGGCGACGTAGTCGTCGCGCGTCGTTTCCAGTCCTTCGGGCTTGAATACAAACCGGCGAATCAGAAGCCCAGCAAGCATGATGATCGCAACAAGCCCCGCGACATCGAGGACAAGGGAAAATATTTCATAAAAAGTGCCTTTGAGGAATACCCAGCCGAAGACAATATCCGTGAAATCGGCCTGGGCCATGACAAGCAGCGTGCCGATAAACAGGAGGCCGAAGCCCCAGAAAAAGAAGGCATGCAAAGCGCCCGGACCGAACACGCGCAGCACCTGGATCTGGCCGAACATGTTCTTGATGAGGAACCGGATCCGTTCACCCCGCCGGTCAAGCCTGTCGAGCGGCTTCCCCTGCTTATAGGCCGCAAGCCGGCGATAGAAGCCGTACAGAAAAACCGCGGCAGCAACAGCGAAGAGGAAATACATGGGTCCCTGCACTCCGCGTCCAACGTTCCAGTAGATTTCCCGCGTGGCTTCCATCATATGCAGCTCCGGGTCGCATTCCTAACAGGGATTATAAAAGGGTTCAAGCAAGATCGGGCGAGGCCTCAAATCAGATGGTACAGTAATAGTATACCTGAATCGGCAGATAATGATTACCGGAATTTTCCCGCGAAACCTTCAGAACATTCCCACGACCTTGTCACGAGCGCCAATCAGATCCGTCAATCGGTCGTGGCTGATAAGGAGACCTTCATGGCGAAAACAATCACGCGCGCTCTCTCGTCATCCCGGATTGTTCAGCACCGCGTCGAGCAGCGCTTCGTAAGAAATGATGTCGTTCTTGGCAATGAATGTAGTGTTCACCATGACTGAAGGACACGGGGGCGGGTCTTTCTCCTTCGCGTACTCGGGCGAGGATTTCTTGATCACCCTGATTTCGGCGCCCGTTTCCTTGGCCGTCCGACCGGCGGCATCCGAGTTCATCATTCACCGTTTCCCCATGGGATCGTTTACATACAGCGTGATAACCGGCCTCTTCATCACCGCCTCCAAATCATCGGGACGCGTATATTTCATCGTAATGCGTTCCGATTTTCTGTATGAAATCCTGTTTGTCTATCATTGAGCCACGAGCCACTTTTTCGCATCGTCCCTCGTATCGAACGTCGCGATATGCCTTTTGGAGAACGCAATCACAGCATTGTAGATCACCTGCCGCAGCCCCGTTATGCCCACGACCGCTGCCGCCCGCACATAAGGCTTGTTGTGCGTCGTAAACTCGACCATTTTCTGGCTCAGTTCCTCGTTGAACCGGAGATCAGTCACATCGGTGAGCGTGAGGACAGAGTTCTGCGGCTTGCTGCTGATGACCGCCTTGGCAGGCTCGATCAGCGCGATGGCTTCATTCGCCCTGAGTGATGAAAAATCAAGCAGAAGAATCTCCCTGCCATCATGAGTGATGAATGCAATCCTGTCCATGGGGCCTCCCCGCGGCGAACCGCTCCCGGCAGTTCAAAATCTACTATAAAGTCCGCGGAATGTCCAGTCGGGGAACGAAGATAAATGATTAATCCGGGAATTCGTCGTGGGCCTGTTGCGGCTGCTGAGGAATCAATTGATGGAACAGGCTTGACTCTCTCTTGTAAAATCCCTCGGTATGAAAGGAGTCAGGCAGATTATAAAGATGGTAGTCAAGATGGTGGCAGAACTCGTGGAGGAATGTGCGCAGGAACGCGCGGAAGGCGACGACGCGGCGGTGTTTGGCGGTTCGCATCCAGAGGCTGATGACCGCGGACGCCCTTCCCCCGGAGAGTTCGTACAGGCCGTGGAGCTCGCCCCAACTCGCCGAGGGACGCACGGCGAGCACGTTCAGGCGGATCGGGGGGACCCTGAGACGCGTCGCCATGCCTGACGCCAGCGCCCGGCACAGTTCCTCGGCGCCCGCGCGGTCCTCCTCATTCAGGGCTTTTGCCAGGCGTTCGACGTACGGACGAAGCTTCTCCGCATCTGGCAAGGGTACGGAAGGGATCTCGTCGCTCCTGCGATAGATGCGCTTCGCCGGAGCAGACAGTTTCGTAAAGTAGGAAAAGACCATTTTCAATCCTGCGGCGCCGCAGTAAAATGACAGCCGCCGGCCTTCATTGTCACCATCCGGCGAAGCATGCAGGACGTCGGTCAGAGATCGGCGTCACGCCCTGTTGATGGGCCTGCGGGAAATGCGCTCCCATGTCTCCTCATCGATCTCGTTGATGTATTCTTTGATCGTGTATTCTTTGCCGCACGCCGTGCAGCGGAGTGAAAGCGTCTTTCAACTGACGTGCAGCTCCACCGGCTTACCACAGGCCCTGCATTTCATAATAACCTTGCTTTCTTGAACTCCTGGGGGATCGCTTCGATACAGCAGCGAGTCCTGTATCGAACGCCAATCAAACGCCAGCCCTCATCGGCCGGGGCAGTATCTCGTCTCCGTGTACCATGGCTAAAGTTGAACGAATTTCATTTCTTCCAGCACTGCACTGATGTGTTTTGCGAAACCGTATCCTGCCTCAAGCGTAATCCCGACGATTCTCCCGTTGTTCGCCCCCCGGTCATAAAAAAAATCAGCAGCCTCGGCGGTTGTGGTAATCTTCCTGTTTATTAAGACGCCCGTTTTTACTATCGGCACGACCGCCCGATACGACTCTGTGGTGCCATCCTCATGCGTTATGACGGCCCGGAGGGGTGTTGATTCTCGCCGTAGATGCGGAGCGGGAAAGATAAAAATATCAGCCAGTATGCACTGTGGACGATCGAATATCTGGTGCACAGGAAATCGAGGGGGCCGAAGGTGAAAATAACATCCCTGCCGAAGGTCAGATGGCTCCTCTCCGCCAGACTCATGGCGATCTGCCATGAAGCATCGAGGCCGTCAGTCGGCTGAATGACGAGGCCCAGGGGAGTGATGATGAGCAGACAAAAGACCAGAAACAGCCAGGAGGCGCCTTTGTCTCTATAGGACAAAGATATACTCATTGCGGTGCGGACGCTCTTTTTCACTGCCCGGCGCGGAGCCCTGCTACTCCACGATATCGAGCCTGATCGACAGCTCCCGGAGCTGGGCCGGCGCCACGCGCGAGGGTGCCTCCGTCATGACACATACGGCCTTTTGCGTTTTTGGAAACGCGATGACATCGCGGATGGAGGAGGCGCCCGTCAGGATCGCAGTGATGCGGTCGAGACCGAAAGCGAGCCCTCCGTGCGGCGGGGCCCCGTACTCCAGCGCCTCGAGCAGAAACCCGAATTTCCTGCGGGCGTCGTCCTCGTTGATGTTCAGAAGGCTGAACATGCGGGACTGGACATCGGAGCGATGGATGCGGATGCTGCCGCCGCCGATCTCCGAGCCGTTCAGAACGATGTCATAGGCCTTGGCCCGGACCCGCGCGGGTTCCGATTCCATGAACTCGATGTCCTCTTCCTTCGGCGCGGTAAAGGGATGGTGCATGGCATCCCACCGCTTCTCGTCGGCGTTCCATTCCACCAGCGGAAAATCCGTAACCCAGAGGAAATCGAGCTTCGTTTCATCGATCAGGTTCAGCCGCTTTCCCATGAGCAGCCGCAGGTACCCCAGCGTGTCTGCCACGATCTTCGAACTGTCGGCGATGAACATCATGAGATCACCGGGCTTTGCTTTCAGCCGTGCGGCAATCGACTTGACCTGTCCGTCCTTGAAGAACTTCGCAATGGGCGATTCGAAGCCCGCGCCGGTCACCTTGATCCAGGCGAGGCCTTTCGCGCCGAAGACCTTTGCCTCGTTCGTCAGGTCGTCCAGTTCCTTGCGCGAAAGCCCGGCCATGCCGGGTGCGGCGAATCCCTTTACCCGGCCGCCGAGTTCCACCGCCTGCAGGAATACCTTGAAGTCCGATGATCGGGCGATGTCGGAGATGTCCTCCAGCTCAAGTCCGAACCGCGTGTCGGGCTTGTCTGATCCGTAGCGGTCCATTGCTTCATGATAAGGCAACCGCGGGAACGGCGTCTTGATCTCGGTCCCCTTCACCTCGCGCACCACTTCGGCGAGGAGCCGCTCCATGAGCGCGATCACATCGTCTTCATCGATAAACGACATTTCGAGGTCGATCTGCGTGAACTCGGGCTGTCTGTCCGCGCGCAGGTCCTCGTCGCGGAAGCACTTGACGATCTGGTAGTAGCGTTCGAACCCCGCCACCATCAATATCTGCTTGAAGAGCTGGGGCGACTGCGGAAGCGCATAGAACATGCCGGGATTCACCCTGCTGGGAACGAGATAATCGCGCGCGCCTTCCGGCGTGCTCTTCGTGAGGAACGGCGTCTCGATATCGATGAACCCGCTGTTGTCAAGAAAGCGCCGCACCGTCTGCGCGATCAGGTGGCGCGTGATGAGTGTCTTTTGGAGGCTCGGACGCCGGAGGTCGAGATAGCGGTACTTGAGCCGCAGCATCTCGGCAACCTCGGTTTCATCCTCGATCATGAACGGCGGCGTTTTGGACGAATTCAGGATTCTGAGATCCTGGACCAGGATTTCGATCTCGCCCGTGGGAAGCTTCGGATTCACCGTATTCCCCGGCCTGAGGGAAACCGAACCCGTCACGGCGAGCACATACTCGCTCCGCACATCATGCGCCTGTTCATGCGCCTCTGCCGCTGTCTCAGGGTTGAAGACGACCTGCGTGATGCCGCCGCGGTCCCGGAGATCGATGAATATCAGGCCGCCGTGGTCGCGGCGCGTATGCACCCACCCCATCAGCGTCACGACGGCGCCGACGTCCTTTTTCGTCAGTTCACCGCAGGTGTGTGTTTTTTTGTGCGTCTTCACCGGCTCCGACCCCTTGTGAAAAAAAATGCGGCATGCATCTCAATATATCATTATGCCTTTTTGCCGCTCGCATGAATGTAAAAAACAGGCTGGATAATAGCATCTCACGCGACACAAAGTCAAGCATCCGTTGGAGAAAATCGATCGCTCCCGCCAAAAAAATCGCATGACTGGCGCTCCCAGCTTGTGCTATAGTAGCAGCCATGTCCAAACACCTCCACGCCGTGCTCGTCCTTTTCCTGCTCTGTACTCCAGCGACAAACGCGTATCCGGAGGATGCCCCTCTTGAGTACCGGATCAACTACACCGTGGTCCACGGCGGCCTCAAGGTCGCCTCGGACCGGTTCGACGAGAACATGCCGCGGCTCGGGATCGCGCTCGCCGGCGGCGGGGCCAAGGCTGCGGCTGCAGCAGGCGTGCTGAAGGTGCTGAGGCGTGAGGGCTTCCCCGTTTCCTTCATTGCAGGCACCAGCATGGGTGCGGGCGTAGGCGGCATGTACGCGGCCGGCTACAGCCCCGAGGAAATCGAAAAGATATTTCTCGCCAACGACTGGAACGAGATCTTCAAGGACACGCCGAACCGCGCTTTTCTGACGCAGGAGCAAAAGGAGTCGGGCAGCCGTTACCTGCTTGAAGTCACCTTCCGCGACGGGATGTTCAAGCTGCCCGCGGGTCTTACCGCTGGCCAGAAGCTGATGAACCTGCTCGCGTCGAAGACGCTCGCCGCCTCCTTTGAAGCGGACCTGGATTTCAACCGCCTCCCCGTGCCGTTCCGCGCCGTGGCCACGGACATCGAGACCGGCAATGCCGTGGTCCTGTCGCACGGGCTGCTGCATGAAGCGATCCGCGCCAGCATGGCCATACCGCTGGCATTCCAGCCCGTGGAGATCGACGGTAAGCTTCTCGTGGACGGGGGCCTTGCGGACAATCTGCCCGTCGACGTGGTGAAAGCCATGGGTGCCGATGTGGTCATCGCCGTGGACAGTTCAGCCAAGCCGGAGAAACAGCAGAACCTGACCTC
>Ga0187786_10000150_pt1 | contig 22810 bp, 23 predicted proteins | sample 0815_BV2_10_20_M_FD_132449 | JGI IMG/M metagenome (GOLD analysis project Ga0187786, IMG submission 132449) | Tropical peat soil microbial communities from peatlands in Department of Meta, Colombia - 0815_BV2_10_20_MG | ecosystem: Environmental > Terrestrial > Soil > Wetlands > Peat | place...
CATCGACAGGTTGACGCCGGTCACGACTTCAATGCCGTCGCCGAGGAATGCGAGCGCTATGTTGGACGGGGTGCCGCCGAACATGTCGGTGAACAGCATCACGCCTTTTTCCCGGTCCACGCTCCGGATGGCTTCCTGGATCTGCTCCCGGAGCTGCTCCGGGGCGCTTTCCTGCTTCACGCTGACGGAGGTGACACCCTCGATTTTGCCGACAATCATCTCCGCGGCCTTCACCAGCTCTGCGCCCATGTCCTCATGACACACCACCACAAGACCGATCATGCGACTCTCCTTGGTTTGCCGGCGAGCTGGGGTGTCTCTTGAAACAAACGAGAGCAGGCACCCATCTTTTGCATGCCAGCGGCAGCATCTTCAGACTCGTCCGACACATCAGACCCCTATGTCCCGGTGTTTGACGTTGACCTCGTAGCCGGCCGACCGCAGGCGTTCTGCGACCAAAAGCGCCAGCGTGACCGAGCGGTGTCTGCCGCCCGTGCATCCGAATCCAATGGTCAGATAACTTTTCCCCTCGCTCCGATATTGCGGCAAGAGATACTCGAGAAATCCCACGAGCCGGTCGAGAAATTCCCTTGATTCGGGCTTCCCCATCACATAGTCCTGGATACGGCTGTCTTCTCCGGTGAGCGGCCGCAATTCCCGGACAAAATGGGGGTTCGGCAGGAAACGCATGTCGAACAGCAGGTCCACATCATAGGGCGTGCCGAATTTGTAGCCGAACGTGACGATTGTGATCGTCATCGGCCGCTCGATACCCGCTCCCGAGTAGTGGCGCTCGATGGTCTGCCGCAGGTCATGTACCGTAAAATCCGTGGTATCAATGATGCGGTCCGCGAGCTTTCTCGCCTCTCCCAGCGCCTCCCGCTCCCTGCGGATGCCGTCCAGAAGCGGTGTCGTGCCGCGGGCAAGCGGATGGGGCCGTCGCGTTTCGCTGAACCGACGAACGAGGGTCTGGTCCGAGGCATCAAGGAACAACAGTTCGAGGACGATGTCCGGATGAGCAGCCTTCAATTCTGTGTACAGATTCGGGAACAGTTCGACAAAGCTTTTTTCGCGGACATCGATGCCGATGGCTGCACGACTCGTTTCACGGGATCGCTGCGCATAGTCGACAAAACCGCGCAGGAGGTCGAGCGGCAGATTGTCGACGCAGGTGAAGCCGATGTCCTCGAAGGCCTTGAGCACGGCGCTCCTGCCCGAGCCGGATAATCCCGTAACGACGATGATCCGCGGTTGACTCATGCGGAAAGCCTCTTCTGGAGACGCTGCTGCAGATCGCGCGCGATGAAAACGCCCCGGTTCTTGAGCATCTGGTTGCGCGCTGCCACCTCGATCAGCGTCGCCATGTTTCTTCCGGGCTTGACCGGGAGCTTGAGATACGGGACATTCAAACCCAGCAGCCGGTAACGCGTCTCGCGCAGGCCCACGAGGCTGTACTGGTGCCCCTTCTGCCACTCTTCCAGTTCCACGACCAGTCCCACATCGGAAGATTCGCTCGTGGCCGTCTCGCCGTAGAGCGAGCGGACATTGATGATCCCGAGCCCCCGTATTTGCAGCAGATCTGCGCCGAGTTCGGTCGGTCGTCCGACGATCCTGCCGTCCCTTTTTTCCAGGATTACGAGATCGTCAGCGCAGAGCCGATGGCCGCGCAGTACCAGGTCGAGGGCCGCCTCGCTCTTGCCGACGGCGCTTTCGCCGATAATGAGCGTGCCGACGTCGAAAATTTCAACGAGGACGCCGTGCAGGCTGACTTGCCGTGCAAGCCGCTCAACAAGGAGCCGGGTGATGCCGCTCAGGTTGCCGGTTTTCAATACCGGCAGGCCTGCCGTCCCGGCACGCTCCACGAGTTCACGGCATACCTTTCTTCCCGTCAATACAATGCATGCGGGTTTGAGTCTGACGATTTCGCGGATGCGCCGGATCCGCTCCACAGAAGACAGCTCGCACAAGACGGAAACCTCTTGCGGTCGGAGGTGCAGCACGCCGCCCGCCTTTCCCCGCACCGGGATGCCTTCTTCCAATTCGGGCGCACTCACCTGCGGTGTGACGATCCTGCGGTTGAGCCCGGAGCGCCCCGCAAGTACGTTCGCTACAGGGATGATATCCCGCACCGTCATCTTCATCTCCGCGCCGCAGGCTGCGGCTGGGGATACTTTGCGTCCTCTTCGAAAATCAGCCGCTGCATCTCCTGTTTGCCCTCCGCACGGAGCAGACCGGAACGCAGTACGGGATTCTTTACGATGCGAGAAATGCGCGCGAGCGTCTTTAAGTGGTCTCCCGGCATGCCGTCGGGTGTGACGAGCAGAAAAAAAAGGAATACCGGCCGACCGTCCAGCGCCTGATACTCGATCCCGCGCGACGATCTGCCGAATCCGACAATCATTGTGGGGAGGGCACGCATGCGGGCGTGGGGAATAGCCACCCCATCGCCGATGCCCGTGCTGCCCAGCGTTTCCCGCTCCTGGAGCACGCGCACAAGCTCCGCTTCATCGCTCACGCGACCGCGGGACTTGAGCAGTGAGGCAAACTCACGCAGCACGTCGACTTTGCTCGTTGCAGCAAACTCCTCGATGATGCAGTCTTCATGCAGCAGATCACTGATCTTTGCCATAACGCTGGTCCACTCTCTCCCCGGGTCTGATCACGGAGTGATGCAAGGCGCTCGCTCGACCCGTGTTCCACCCATCCAGGATTCCCCGAACGCGTCGGCTTCGTCTACCTCGCCGGCTCAATCAGACCGACGTTGCCGTCCTTTCTCCGGTAGATCACGCTCACCTGGCCGCTTGTCGCGTGGGTGAATATGTAAAAACTCTTATCGAGCAGGTCCATCTGCATGACTGCTTCTTCGGGCAGCATCGGTTTCAGGTCGAAACGCTTAATCTTGACAATCTGTCGCACACGGTCTTCGCCGTGCGGCAAAGCCGCCCCGCTTTCCGATCTTCCGGCCTGATGTTTGTGATCGACCAGCTTTTCCTTGTACCGCCTGACACGGCGTTCGATTTTTTCAACGAGGAGATCAATGGCCGAGTACATTTCCTCAGTCTCTTCCGACGCCTGGATCAGGACCCCTTTCGACTTGATGGCGGCCTCTGCGATATGATGGACTTTTTTTACCACGGAAAGTGTGATCACCGCATCCGCCGCTTTGGGGAGATATTTCTCGAGCCTGCCGAACTTCTCTGTTGCATACTGTTTGAGAGCCTCCGTAACTTCGATGTGTCTCCCTATGACACTGACCTGCATAACGACCTCCTTAACAAACGCAAATTCCAAATCCCAAAGGAACAAATCTCAAATAAAATCCATCGCGCCCTCCGGAAGCGCCAGCAGCGCCCGGAAGTCAGTATGCCTGGAGCCTATTTGGGATTTGTCTTTGGGATTCGGTTCTTGTTCCTGATTACCCGGTCCGCTTCCTGACGCTCGTCGGCGGTATCCTGAGCTCTTCCCGGTATTTTGCGACAGTCCTGCGGGCGATATCGATGCCCCGTGATTTCAAGACGTCCACGATCTGCTGGTCCTTGAGCGGCGTGCGGACGTCTTCTTCCTTGATCATTTTCTGGATGGCGTCCTTCACCGTAAGCGATGAGATTTCCGAACCGGTCCCCGCGGCAAACCCCGTCGTGAAAAAATATTTCATCGGGAAAATACCCTGCGGGGTGTGCATGTATTTATTCGTGGTAACGCGGCTGATCGTTGACTCATGCATGCTGATGTCTTCAGCCACATCCTTGAGAACCATGGGTTTGAGATGTGCGATGCCGTTGTCGAGGAAGTCGCGCTGGAACTTCACGATGCTCTCGGACACCTTGTAGATCGTCTTGTTTCTCTGCTCCATGCCCTTGATCAGCCACTGCGCCGAGCGAAGCCGCTCTTCCACATATTCCTTGGTCACTTTATCTATGTTCTCCTTGCGGCTCAGGAGCTTGCGGTAATACGGATTGATCCGAACCTTCGGCATCCCCTCATCGTTGAGCTGTATAATGTAGCGCTCTTCGATCTTGATGACGTAGACGTCCGGCACGACATAGTTCGTGTCGGATGATATGAACGGCCTGCCCGGCTTGGGCTCGAGTTCATGAACGATGATCTGCGACGCGTCCAGGACCTCCTGCTGCGTCACATTCAGTGCTTTGGCGATCTGAGCGTACTTGCGCTTTTCGAGGTCCGGGAGATGGGCATCGATGATTTTCTCCACAAGCGTCCCCTGCATGTCGAGCTGCCCGACCTGAAGCAAGAGGCATTCGCGCAGGTCGCGCGCGCCAACGCCCATGGGGTCGAATCCCTGAATGACGTGAAGCGAGCGCTCCAGTGACGCCGGAGACAACTGCGACTCCCTTGCCATTTCCTCAATCGTGGCGCGAAGATAGCCGTCATCGTCGAGATTGCCGATGATCCATTCACCGCCCTTGACCAGTTCCGGGTTGGATGCGGAAAGATGGAGCTGCCATTGCAGATGGTCGCTCAGCGATGGCCGCCGCGACAATGTCTGTTCATAGGACGGGAGTTCATTGTCATCAGCTTCGGCGTATCCGTAGTCACGGCCGTCTCCGAGTTCGTTGAGATAGTCGTCCCATTGCGGTCCGAGTTCCAGATCGCTTTTCAGCTCTTCCGTCCGGCCATCATCAGGGGGGGCTTCGGCGGCAGCCTCCTGCTGCTGCGGCGCATCGGAAAGGGACGCATCACCCTCGCCCTCACCAGTGTCATCGGCGGCGTCAGGCGAGAGCTCCTCGAGCACGGGATTTTCAACAAGTTCCTGTGACACCGACTGGACAAGCTCGAGCCTCGACAACTGGAGCAGCTTGATCGCCTGCTGCAGCTGCGGCGTCATGATCAGCTTCTGGGATAATTTTAATTCAAGACGAGCTTCCATATGTGCAACGCGTCCTCTGCAGGACGCTGCAGCCTCCTGCTTACTTTATTATAGCCTGAATGTATCCCCCAGGTAGAACTGGCGCACCCGGGGGCTTGCTGTTATTTCGGCCGATGTGCCGGCTTCGATAATTTTCCCTTCGCTGATGATATAGGCCCGGTCGGTGATGGCAAGCGTTTCCCGTACATTGTGGTCCGTGATCAGGATACCGATCCCCTTGCTTTTCAGGAACGATATGATGCCCTGAATATCCTGCACCGCCAGGGGATCGATTCCGGCGAATGGTTCGTCGAGCAGGATGAATTTCGGAGAGAGCGTCAGGGCGCGTGCAATTTCCACCCGCCGCCGTTCACCTCCCGACAGGGTATAAGCCATGCTGTCGGCGAGATGGGCAATGCCCAATTCCTCCAGAAGCGCGTCGCGGCGCTCCTTTCTTTCCGCCGACGACAGATCCATGGTTTCCAGGATCGCCATGAGATTTTCCGCAACCGTCAGTTTCCGGAATACGGACGGCTCCTGGGGCAAGTACCCGATGCCGTTTTTCGCACGTTTATACATGGGCATCGTGGTGATATCCTTCCCGTCCAGCAGCACCCTTCCCTGTTCGGGTCTGATCAGACCCACGACCATGTAGAAGGTCGTGGTTTTTCCTGCGCCGTTCGGGCCCAGCAGGCCCACCACTTCCCCATTTTTTACTTGAAGGCTGATCCCCCGGACGATCTTCCTGCCCCTATAGCTTTTCTCGAGTTTCTTTGCTTCAAGCGCCTGCATGCTGTTCCTTTGAATTATTCCTGACTCTTTTTCCTCGCTGTCGAGGACGGTCGTGATATCTGCTTGTCCTGGTAGAGAAGGACTTTCCCGCCCTCCACAATACTGCGGTCATCCTGCATGAAAAGCGTGATTCGTTCCCCTCCGATCTCCTTCTCGTTTTCGATGATGCGTGCATCCCCGCTTAAAACGATTTTTTCCTCCCTGCTGAAATAATGCGCTTTCTGGGAAAAGGCAGTCCTGCCTTCTTTGCGCACGACGACGTGATCGTTTGCGTCGATCTCGCTGATGTCCTTTGTCCCGGGATCGTAGTAGACGATCATATGGTCCGCGGTCAAGGTCATATCTTCTTTTTTCAGAACCACATTCCCGATGAACGTCACCGTCGACCCCAGTTTTTCCGCCTCCATCCGGTCGGCAGTAACCACGATGGGAGTATCCGTGTTCAGTTCCACTCCCGCTGCAAAGGTCCCCGCCGACAGGAGAACTGCCGCGGCGGCGCACAAAAGGCTATTCCTGTAGTACGGCTTTGACATTATTCTTCACCACGATGGTGCCCAGGTCAACGTTTGCTGTCAAGCCGACGCCTTCCAGATAGATCTCCGTTCCGATCAGCCTGAACGGGTCCGCTGTGCGGACAACTCGTTCGCCCGCCTTCCAGAACAGTGATGCCGTGGTAAGAAGGTAATCATCGCTCGTGACGATTTTCACATCATGGGTGATGCGCCGGATCAGGGTATTTCCTGTTGCCGTATCCATAGTGCCGGCGTCTCCAAAAAGCTTCGCTTCACGATGGTCGGCACTGGAAAAATTGATTTCAATGTCCTCCATGGTGGCTTCTTTATTCTCGGCGAGGTCGGCCTTTCGGGAATCCAGGCGCCAGGTTATTCTCCCCTTTTCAGAGCGCACAAATCTGAATGAATCCATCGTAATGAGCTGACGCTGGCCAGGGGAAGACTGAAGTAGGACGGGAACGTATATTTCCTTTGATTCTTTAAGGATAAGACGGACACCCGCCGCCAATGCACAAATAACAAGCATCGTTACGAGTATGACTCTTCGTGCCCTTTTATTGCCAATTATTATCATCGTAACGAATGACTGATCTTATTGGATATCTTATTCTCTCAAGAAGATATGGCGGCTTGTTTGGCCGCCATATGCATAATTTATACCATATGTTCATCTTTATGTAAAGGTAAAAAACGGACTTTGAGCTTACTGCCAATGACAGGGGAGATATTGCGAAAAGCAGCCGGTACGAACGGCTGAACTTGCGAAAAAAAGACGGATCCCGGCGTGTGCAGACAGGCGCCGGGACCGGCGGATTATCCCTGCAGCCGTTGCAGCTGTTCTTTGAGCATTTTGATGTCTCGTTCTTTGTCCTGCAGGACCTGTTCCAGCTCGGCATGGGAAGAACTGTCCCGCACAACCGCCTGAACAAACCATTTTCCCATGAGCGTCAGCCCGACTGCGTTCACTTCCACGGGCACCCGAGTACCGTCGGCCTGCCGAAGCGAGCCCTGCTTCCGGGCTGATTTTCCCTCTTTTACCTCGTCCATAATTTTTCTGGGTTCCGTGGGATCGATGAAAAGCTCGAAGAGGTTCTTGTGAATCAGCTCGTATTTTTCATACCCTGCCAGGCGTGTTGCCTGCTCATTGGCAAAAACGATGTCCCCCTCGCCGGCGAGCAGAAAAATCGATTCGCACGCATTTTCCACGAGGGTGCGGTATCGCTCTTCCGAGGCCCTGAGTTCCTCCGTTTTCTCAGCCACCCATTGTTCGAGTTCCATGTTCATTTTGCGCAATTCCGCCTGCATCTGCTCGTTCTGAATTGTCGTTGAAAGAATGCCGGAGAGCGTCGTAAAAAAGTTGATTTCCTCGTCAGAAAACACCCGTGCCTTCCGGTAGAGCACCTCCATCACGCCCACAAGCGCTCCGTTGGAGTAAACATACAGCGGAAGACAGTACACGGACTGAAAATCATCGAGCGTCAGCCCGGGGGTGCTGCGATAGCGCGCATCCGAACGAAACTCCTTGAGCATGAGCGGCTCCAGACGCCGCCCCACCCATCCTTCCATTCCTTCACCCAGGGGGATGCGAACCCTGCCGATTCCCTCCTCCGGGGTGCCTTTCGTTGCCGACAGTATGAGGTCGTCCTTCCTCCCGTCATGTAGAAAAATACAGCACGCATCGGCTTCCATGACCCGCGCTGTTATATCGGCCACGTCCATGAGCCGTTCTTTAAACAGCCGCGGCGAATTTGCTGCATAGTTCACATCATAGATACCGAGGAACTTGACGAACAAGTCGTCCTTCGTATCAAGCAGTTCTTCCTGCTTGAGATGGAGCTCGAGGTTCGCGTCTTCCAGTTTCCGGTAGGAGGGATAGAGTGCTTTTTGATAGAGAAGATACACCACTACAGGAATGCACAAGGCAAGCACGAGGGCAAGGAGCAGCCCGCTCCCCAGGGAGCGGGCTGCAAGAAAGCCCCCTGTAACACTGAGCACGACAATGGTAATCGTGCATGCGACAAGGATTATGACCGTATGTTTTCTGTATTCCAAGCCTTGCTGCATCGTGCCCCCTTAGTATCCGGCCCGGACGGACTGCGCCGCCGCCTGTTATTTACGGTTATCGTCCTTGTTGCTCACGCGTTTGATGAAAACAAAGGAACCGTCGCTGCTGATAAAGATGTTCATGCACCAGCTGATGAAGCTGATCAATAGCGCACCTAAAAAAGCGGCGCCGAATGATTCGATGGTGAAGCCGGGAACCATGTCGGACACGAGTTTCAGCATCGCGGCATTAATAACGAGTGTGAACAATCCCAGCGTCAGCAGATTGATGGGAAGAGTGAGAACGAGGACCACGGGCCTGATCACGGCATTGATGACGCCGAGCACCCCGGCGGCGAGGATTCCGATGCCCATACTCCGTATCTTAATGCCCGGAATGACTGCCCCGGCAATCACCATGGCGAGAAGATTGATGGACCAGCGCAGGAGAAACCCGATCATGCATCCTCCCCGTAAATAATGAAAAAAATAGTAGCATACTTCACCGCACATTGCAACCAACGGGAACCTCTTTTCGCTGTGACGCCGCCTGCACAACCGAACACGGCATCATCAGGTGTGCACACGTCGATGTGCGTTAAACTTCCAAGAAACTCATTGACTTTGCACTTCTACTATGCTAATAAATCCAACCGGACAGCAAAAAATATTGTGTTGGGAAAAAGAGAGGTCAATACATAATGGGAATCGCGCAACGCGCACGTGCCATCAAGCCCTCGCCGACACTGGCAGCGGCCGCAAAGGCGAAAGCCATGAAGGCGCAGGGAATCGATGTCGTTGATTTCGGCGTGGGCGAACCGGATTTTGATACGCCGGAGAATATCAAGCAGGCAGCCATCAAGGCCATCCAGAACGGTTTCACCAAGTATACGCCTGCCGGCGGCACGGATGAACTCAAGGAAGCCGTGATCGAGAAATTCCGCACGGACAATGGGCTCGGATATGAAAAGTCCCAGGTCCTTATTTCGTGCGGTGCGAAACACAGTCTGTATAACATTGCTGAAGCGCTTTTCGATCCCGGCGACGAGATCATCATTCCATCGCCCTACTGGGTTTCCTATCCTGATCAGGTGCTGCTGAATGATGCTGCACCCGTTATTGTGGAAACAACGGAGGAGGAAGGTTTTCGCCTCTCGGCAAAAAAACTCGAACGGGCAGTGACAAAGAAAACCAAGGCTTTGATCCTCAACAGTCCGTCCAATCCTACCGGCCTGGCATACGACAAAAAGACGCTCGAGACCATCGCTGCGCTGGCCGTGCAGCACAAGTTCTACATTATTTCTGACGAGATATACGAGAAGCTGATCTACGACAATTTCACGCACATCAGCATTGCTTCCCTGGGGGAAGATATCAGAAACCTGACCATTGTCGTAAACGGCGTGTCTAAATCTCATGCTATGACGGGGTGGCGGATAGGGTATGCAGCAGGCCCCAAGGATGTTATCGGCGCCATGTCGAGCATCCAGAGCCAGAGCACGTCAAACCCTACGTCCATATCGCAGAAGGCTGCGCTGGAAGCACTCCGAGGTCCTCAGGACTTCATCCGTATCATGAACGTCGAATTCGACAAGCGCAGAAAGTATATGGTTGAGCGACTCAACGCCATACCGGGAATCTCATGTCTCATGCCGGTCGGGGCGTTTTATGCATTTCCGCGCATATCCTCACTGTTCGGCAAAAAAGCGAAGGGTACCGTCATCAAAAATTCGGCCGACATGGCTTCGTATCTGCTCGACGAGGCGAAGGTATCGCTTGTTTCCGGCGACGCGTTCGGAGCCGATGCCTATATCAGGCTTTCCTATGCAACGTCGATGGAGAATATCAAAAAGGGGCTCGATCGCATGGAGCGGGCTATCAATGAGCTCACATAGCGGCGTGGGAACCCTCGAGAAGGAGGACTGTACATGAAAATCGTTGCTTATATTTTTATCGCCCTTTTCGTCGTCGCACTCGGTGCAGCCGGCTTTTTTTATTTGAAAATCTACCAGCCCCTGGAAGCGGAAAACCGGACGATGAAGGCCGGCATGCCCGAGCTTGACCGGGCCAAAGCTGAATTGCGCCGGATCAAGGACAAAGAGAGCAAGGAGAGCGCCTGGGTCAAACCGGCGGTCGACGCCCTCAGCGCAGGTCTGAGCGAAGAAATCAGCGCCGGCAAAGCTGAAGTTATGAACGCAGGACATGCGGTGATCGTGAATATCACCGAGGACGCACTGTACCTGCCGGCATCGTACACTTTCGCCAAGGACAGCACTCCGCTCCGTGCGAAGCTTGTCGGTCTTCTCTTGAGAAGCGAACTGCTTGGCAAGGAAATCGTCATCGGCAACACGACGGAAGGAATTCAGGCACAGATTCGGGGCAGGAACAAGGTTCCTGCGAAGGACGCGCGTACCCTCGCGGCGGAACGATCAGGCGTACTCATCAAAGACTTCGAGAAAAACGGCGTTCCCTCCGATATGCTCGTTGCCGCAGCCTATTCGGCAAAGCAGCCGGAAATCGGAGCAAAGCTGAAGTCACACAAGACTGTCTTCATCATCTCGACTCCGCTCGCAGCACCCCAGCCCGCAGCGCCGGCCAGACCGGCGACGGCCGCAACGGCAACCACGGCAGCCGCTCCGGCGCAATCGGCGGCAACGACGTCAGCGCCGCAGCCGCGTGCAATCCCGGTTCGGCCGGCTCAACCGCAGCCGAAATAGCAGAACACAGCCGCGCGGGACACCTCACACTGAACCAGCCTGGGGGATTGATGGCGGGGGAATACCTACAAGGCAGGATAGCAGAACTTGAAAATGAACTCGCCCAGGCGCGTGCCCGCGAGAAGGAACTCGGAGATCTTCTCGAAAAAAAGCTGAACGAAATCTATATTCACTACCACGTGTCGAGGACCGTGGGCTCGCTGCTTAGCCTGCAGGATATGCTGCTGCAGGTCATCACCACCATCGGTAAAACACTACCCTGCGAACGCGTATCCGTCTACCTTCTCGACGAAAAACAGGAACGACTGAACCTTGTTTTCTACAATGGCATCGATCTCGTGCGCGGCGTTTCTCTGCTGCCGGGCGAAGGGACGCCGGGGCGCATCGTGGAAAACGGCGAGCACGTGCATATCCACGACCTCGCCGTCTTTTACCAGACCTTCAACGATTTCATCCATCATCCCGGAGAGGCCAAGCGGGACGGCTCCTTTATCGGGATCGCGCTCAAAGTCCACCAGACCACAATCGGTGTCATCGGCATGGACAACCCTCAGAAGTACGGACTCACCGTGGACGACATGGATTTCATGGCCATTCTTTCCCATCAGCTCGCTGCAGGCATCGAAATGTCGCTTCTCTTCGACAGGATCAACCTGCTCTCGCAGCGCGACGGCCTGACGGGCCTGTACAACCACCGCATCTTCAAGGAGAAACTGCATCAGGAAATGACACGCCGCCGCAGGAACGGCAGGCCGCTCGCCCTCTTGATGATCGATATCGATCATTTCAAGCAACTCAACGACACGTACGGCCACCAGGCTGGCGACACGGTGCTCAGGGATCTGGCAGCGGTCATCACCAAACAGACGCGCGGGAACGACATCGACATCTGCTGCCGCTACGGCGGCGAGGAATTCATGGTGATCATGCCTGAGCTTGACCTGTCACAGGCGCTCATCGTAGCGGAACGGCTCAGGAAAGCCGTGGAAGCCGCTCCGTTCCGGATTAGAACAGTCGGCAGCGAGATTCAACTGACGGTCAGCCTCGGGGTGGCATGCATCAAGAGCGGGGTCGAGACGACTATTGATCAATTCATTAAAGAAGCGGACGACGCATTATACGTATCCAAACGAAATGGAAGGAATCGTTCGAGCGCTCTTCCCAGATGAGCGGAAATGACGGTGAGCACGATGGAGCAGGACCATCGTGAGGAAAGCAGGCCGGCCTGCGGTCATTGTTTCATCGCATTGTTCAGGTAGGCAATAAATTCTGATGCACGCTGGCGGCTGCGGGGATCCGTTTCCATGGCCAAATACCGGTTCGCAAACTGCAAAGCCCTGTCGAACTTCCTCGCCTGGGCAAGGGCCAGTGCCATATTCCAGTAGCGCGCCGGCACATCTGGCTCGCTTTCCAGGGCTTTCTGAAAAAATTCAACCGCCTTGTCGTAGTTATTCTTCGCCATATACACCTGCCCCATCGTATTCAGCGCCTGAGGCATGCGCGGATCAATGGTCAGGGCAGTCATGGCCAGCGCGGCAGCGTCATCGTATCTTCCCCGCTGCATATACGCGATCGACAGGTTATTGGAGAGGCTGGGGTCGTTGGGAGCGAATTGCAGACCCGTCTGCCACGCGGTGATGGCATCGTCGAACTTCCCCATGCGAAAATGGACAACCCCGATCTCGCGGTACAGGTCGCGCGGCGGAACGCTCCCGTCATCCTTCAGCGCGATGACCGTCTGAAACTGACGAAGCGCCTCCTCATAGTACTTCAGCGCCTCCTGCGGATTCTGAGAAAGCGAGCCCGCCGTGGAAAGCGCCTGCCCGTAGTTTTCATGCGCCCTTCTCTTCTCGGGAGACCGTTTGACAATGTCCGCCCAGAGCGTAACGTGGGTCCGATAGATGCTGTTGCGTATGTGGGCCGCGATCGACAGGAGCACAACGATCATAACCGACAGCGTGAGAACGATCATGACCGACCCGTCGCTCCTGCGAACCGCCTCGGCTGGCGGCGCCTGCTTCAGTTTTTTCTTTACCCGTGCCATCGATTCTCCAGTTTCCCGTATGCCGTTCTGTATCGATCGGCCTTCATCGCGACAAAGGACTTCGTACCTCTGATGAATATTCTATACTATAGGGGAGGCAGCCTGGAGTCAAGGGAAATGGCTCCCGCGACATGCTATTCCCAGGGTGCAACGGCCGTCCCCGGGTAGTAATGTGCCAGGATGGCTTTAAAATCGTATCCGCGCTCTGCCATTTCCTCTGCACCCCACTGGCACAACCCCACGCCGTGCCCCGCTCCCCGGCCTGAGAACACCGCTTCATTTCCGTCCAGTTCCAATTCAAAAAAAACGCTCGGGATCACGGCGGTGCCGAGCGCTGCACGCATTGTTTCCGCAGGGATAAGCCGCTCCCCCTGGGAGGAGCGGAGCGAAACTCCCTTCACCCTTCCTGCTGCTGTAACGCCCTTGATCCCCATGCCGACGACATCGCTGATCCGTATGCCCTGCTTACGAAGCGTCGCAAGAACCCGGCGTTTGCCGATTCTCCGCTCCCAGAGTCCGTAGCGTGAAATCTCCTGGCATTCGCAGTCGACTCCCTTGAGATACGGTTCATCGATGCCCCAAAGTTCCCCGGCGTTCTCGGTATGGCCGCCGCAGCTCGAATGGTAAAAAGCATTGATGAGCTCCCCGCGATACAGGATGACCAATCCTCTCGTGTCCCTGACGGCTCGTGCGCCCCGGGGCCGCTCGCTGTCTCCGCCTCTGTAGACCTGGCTGTTTACCGTTGCGAGCACGTGATACAGCCTGTGATCGGCCGCTTTTTTCTGGTAAAGAGCATAGGTTCTGGCAGCAACTGCCTGCGCCTTCAGGGCTTCAAAGGACCAGTCGTGCGGAATTTCCGATGTAACGACGCTTTGCAGATAGTCCTCGATATCGAGCTCATTTACAACGAGCAGGAGACCATTCTTTTTCTTCCGCACTTCGAGCCAGCCGCGGTAATTCTTTCCGTTCACTCGGGAGAAACCGCTGTGTGCGCGGATGCGGACAGGCCGGCTGCCGATTGACGCGGATGTAAAAAACATCTTTCTCACGCCCGATTCGGCCCGATGCTCGACAAGAAGCCCCGACTCCGCTGAAACGGCGATCGTACTCCGGTTGTCAAGCAGAGCCACGCGAATCCGTTCTCCGCTTGATGCCGCAGGGGCGTACACAAACAGCAGCGCGCACGCACACAGGACTGTCGCCCGGATGACGCGTGCCAGCGGTCGCAGCGTGTCAGACACGCGCATGGTCCTTGCGATACCGCTCGTGCTCGCTGTAGATGCACCCGCAGTACTGCTGGCGATACAGCCCCATGGCCTTGGACTCCATGATGCCTTCGCGCCAACCGCGCCGAAAATCCTCATAATAGAAATCCACGCCATGTTCCCTGCCCATTTCCCTGGCGACGCCTGCAATGAGGTCATGTTTCTGGTATTTGCTGTACAACAGCGACGTGGTGAATGCCCGGCAGCCCTGCGCGCGCGCTGCAGCGGCTGCAGCATCCAGTCGCATGCGGTAACAGTGTTCGCAGCGATGCGGCCCTTTGCCGGCCGCACGAATGAGAAAGGCATCGATGTCATAGTCATCCCGGTACTTGACTTCGAGGCCGACACGCAGCGCGAAATCCCTGACCGTATCCAGCCTCTTCCGGTATTCCTGGTAGGGATGGATGTTGGGATTATAGAAATACCCCAAAGCATCCAGCCCTTCCTCGCGGAGGCGGAAAAAAGGATAGATTGCGCAGGGAGCGCAGCATATATGAAGGAGTATATTCATGCAGACACCGTCTCCTACAGAGGCTTGAAACGTTTTCACGCTTCGCGCCACATGCAGATAAAAGATTCAGACATCTGTATTAGAGCAGTTTTTCCTGGGCCGAGGAAGGACGTAGTTTGCCGAAATATTCGTAGGCCAGACGCGTGGCCTGTCTCCCGCGCGGCGTTCGGTCAAGAAACCCCTCCTGGATCAGATAGGGTTCATACACATCCTCAATCGTGTCTTTTTCCTCATTCAGCGTTGCAGCCAGCGTTTCCAGGCCGACAGGCCCGCCTTCGAATTTATCGATGATCGCGAGCAGCAGTCCCCGGTCCATGTGATCAAAACCCTTCTCATCCACTTCAAGACGCTGCATTGCATGGACGACTACGGGCAGGGTCACGGCACCGGTGCCCTCCACCTGGGCAAAATCGCGTACCCGCCGCAGCAGCCGATTGGCGATGCGCGGCGTGCCACGGGAGCGTCGGGCAATCTCGGCTGCAGCGTCCGGTGCAATGGAAATGCGGAGCAGTCCAGCTGAACGCACAACAATCTTCTGAAGTTCTCCTGGTTCGTAAAAGCCGAGGCGGTCGATGACGCCGAACCGGTCCCGCAGCGGCGAGGTGAGAAGCCCTGTCCGTGTTGTGGCGCCCACCAGGGTGAACGGGGGCAGATCGAGTTTGATCGACCGAGCGCCCGGCCCCTGGCCGATGATGATATCGAGCTGGAAATCCTCCATTGCCGGGTAGAGCACTTCCTCCACAACGCGGTTCAAACGGTGGATTTCATCGATGAACAGTACATCGCGCTCCTGGAGATTCGTGAGGATGGCCGCAAGATCACCGGCTCGCTCCAGCACCGGGCCGGAGGTTGTCTTGATGCTCACTCCCAGTTCGTGCGCTATGATGTTCGCCAGGGTCGTTTTGCCCAGGCCCGGCGGGCCGCAGAACAGGACATGATCGAGCGCTTCCCCACGCCCCTTTGCAGCCTCGATAAACACGCGCAGGTTATATTTGATGCGGTCCTGTCCTACGAAATCGACGAACCGCAACGGCCGGAGACTCCTGTCGAGCTGTACGTCGTCGTCGTTCTGTTCTGGTTCAACTATCCGCTTCGGCACGGTCGCCCTTTCTGGCAGTCATAGCGCACCCGGCGCCCATTCACACCGGTCAGTTCACATCCGCATCCCCTCACCGGCTCGTCAGCACGGACAACCCCTCCCGGATCAATTCCTCGACGGTCAATCCGGACTTGCGGTGCACAACTTTTTTTACGGCTTCCTCGGCAAGCGGCTTTTTATACCCCAGATTCACCAGCGCGGAGACAGCGTCATCAGCGTTGCCGCTCTGCCGCACTCCGGCATCGCCATCCGCACAGGAATATGCAGCCAGACAGGCCACTTTATCGCGCAGTTCAAGAATCATCCGAGCTGCGGTCTTTTTTCCGATACCGGGAATGGAGCACAGTTTCGAATCATCAGACGATTGAATGGCGCGGACAATATCCGGGACGGACAGGCTGGACAGGACGCCGAGTGCGAGCCGTGGTCCAATGCCGGAAACACCGAGGAGGAGCAGGAAGGCGTCTTTTTCAGCCTCATCGATAAATCCAAAGAGCGCCAGCGTATCCTCTCGCACATGCGTATGAATATGAAGCGAAACCTCTTCCCCGATGCCGGGCAGCGCGGAGGAAGTGGAGAGCGGAATATGCACCTCGTATCCCACGCCATTTACATCGATGACCAGGTAATCACGTGATTTACGCCTGAGCCTTCCGGTAAGCAGCGCGATCATGCCGTCCCTTGGGTCCTTCTTGCCGCCGTGCCCCGGGCCGGGCCGGTTCTTGAAGGCTGGCGCAGGCTGGCCGACGATTTCAGCACCTCCCTGAGCCGCGACGAATGAATGTGGCAGATGGCGGCGGCCAATGCGTCCGCTGCATCAGCGGGGTGCGGCGCCTTCTGGAGCTCCAGCAGGGCTTTCACCATCAGCTGTACCTGTTTTTTTTCCGCCTTGCCGTTCCCCACGACCGCCTGCTTGACCTCGAGAGGAGAATATTCGAACACGGGAAGGCCTGCGTTCATCGCAGCGAGCACGGCCACGCCCCGGGCATGACCCAGTTTCAGCGCTGATTTGATGTTCTTCGAGACAAACAGGTCTTCCACCACCACCACATGGGGGCGGTGCTTCTCGATGATTTTTTCTAGTTCTTCATAGATTTTCTTCAACCGCTTCGGAAACGGCTGCTTCGCGGACGGGCTTATGCCCCCCGACACAACATGGAAAAGTTTATGGTCTTCTTCCGCCACAATGCCGTATCCGCTGGTCAACGTTCCCGGATCGATTCCGAGCACCCTCATGCCGTCCTCCGTATCACGCAATGACCGGCGCGATTCCCGCCGCACCGGCTCCGGTCCGTCTCACTCCGCATTCATGATATCCTCGGGGATATCGAAGTTTGCGTAGACGTTCTGGACATCGTCATTGTCTTCCAGCGTCTCCACGAGGCGTAGCATCTGCTGGGCATCCTTGCCTTCAAGTTTGACGTAAGTCTGCGGGATCATCGTGATCTCTGCAGCTTCGGCCGCGATCCCCGCATCCTCGATGGCCTTTTTCACTTTTTCGAAATCATTCGGCGCCGTCGTGACCGCGAAATTGTCGTCCTCCGTCTGCATATCCTCTGCCCCCGCGTCCAGCGCAAGCGTCATAAGTTTGTCTTCATCCGCCTTTGCGCGGTTCACCACAAGATATCCCTTCTTGTGAAACATCCACGATACGCAGCCCGACTCGCCCAGGTTGCCCCCGGCCTTGCTGAATATATTGCGAATTTCCGATACGGTCCGGTTCCGGTTGTCCGTCATGACTTCGACAATGACGGCGACTCCGCCCGGGCCGTATCCCTCGTACATGACCTCTTCATATGAGACGCCGGGCAGTTCGCCCGTTCCCTTCTGAATAGCACGCTTGATGTTCTCTGCAGGCAGACTGACCGCCTTTGCTTTCGCGATGGCGGTTCTAAGCCGGGGATTTCCCCCGGGATCGCCCCCCCCGAGCTTTGCCGCAACCGTTATCTCCTTGGCGAGCTTCGTGAAAATCTTTCCGCGCTTGGCGTCGGTAGCGGCCTTCTTATGCTTCGTGGTGGCCCACTTTGAATGCCCTGACATGAAACCTCCCTCGGTTGAAAATCCATGACCCTCTTCCGGACCAGCGCCTGAAGCGGGGATAATTGCCTGAAGCCGTTCTTACGTGTTTCCCTTGCGGCCTACCGTTCTACGGTCAGCAGGTCGTGCTCGATATCCTCTTTGAGCTTCGTGAAGATCATCCTGCCCGCTGCGGTCTGGAGCACGCTCGTTACAGCTACATCGACGTTCTTATTGATGTGCTTGCGTCCGTTTTCGACAACGATCATGGTACCGTCGTCGAGATACGCCACTCCCTGTCCCGGTTCCTTGCCTTCCTTCAGAACGAACACGCGCATGCTTTCCCCGGGCAGGGCGACTGGCTTGACCGCATTCGAGAGATCGTTGATATTCAGCACTTTGACGCCCTGCAGTTCGGCCACCTTGTTCAGGTTGAAATCGTTCGTAATGACCTTGGCGCCCAGCTTTTTGGCCAGTGCGATCAGTTTGCTGTCAACTTCCCTGATCTTGGGGAAATCGTCCTCGGTGATCCTCACTTCCATATGATTCATCTTCTGAATGCGATGCAGGATGTCCAGCCCGCGCCTGCCCCGCGCGCGTTTCAGTGAATCCGATGAATCGGCGATGTGCTGCAGCTCGTGGAGAATAAACTGTGGAATGATGATCGTACCGTCGAGAAACTCCGTCTCGCAGACGTCCGCGATCCGTCCATCAATGATCACGCTCGTGTCCATGATTTTGATGTTCTCTTCCGCTCCGCTCTTGAACAGTTTCCTGATGTTCGCAGGATTGAACCGTTCGCCTTCGCGGATCCCGATGGTGATGCCGACATAACCGAAAAATCCGTTCATGAGCAGCAGTATGAAATTCACGATGCTGCGCTCAAGAGGAACCAGTTTGAGGGGGGCGGCAATGATATTGGCAGACGTCAAGCCGAGAATGAAGCCGAGGATTCCGCCGAGAATGACCTTTAATGAAACCCGCCTGAATAAAAATTCCGTGAGAATGATGAGCACCGCAACGATGCAGCCCACGGTCATGCCCTCAACCTTGCTGACCTGGTCGTAGAGCTGTGTGGACGCATAATATCCCAGAAGCGTGCCCAGAAAAACAAATAATATGCGTATCACGATGAGACCCATTTATCCTTTCACCTCCTTTCGTCACGCAGAATGAGATTGCAACCATGTTGCAACGTCCGCACCGGGAGAAACGGGAACATCCGCGGCGCGCTACTCCGGTTTGATCGTTACATACAGGTCCTGCCCCTTCCGGCGCACGAGCAGCAGAACCCTGTCCTTTGCTTTGAGCCGAGAAACGGCTTTCTTGTATTCATCCAGGGTTTCGGTGTTCCGCTGATTCACCTGAAGGATGATATCGCCGGGACGTATCCCCGCTTCGTAAATTTTGCTGGCAGCGTCGACCTTGATGACGATAACGCCTTTTTCGCCTGCAGGGTAGCCGAAACGCTTTGCCAGATCAGGGGTCATTTCACGGACCAGAAGTCCGGTGAGCATGTTGCTTTCTTCCTCCTGCTCCTCACCGGAATCCTCACTGCCGGAATTGGCCTCCGCCATCTTCTTAGTCAACTCCATAACGTTGACTTCGACCTCAACTTCCTTTTTACGCCGCAACAACTTGATTTTAACCTTGGTCCCGACAGGCGTCTGGGAAACCATATTTCTCAAATGCCCCGTGTCTTCAACGTCTCTGCCGTTGTATTGTAAAATTATATCACCCTGCTTGATGCCGGCCGAATCCGCAGGACTGCCCTTCATGACGCCGCTGACCAGAGCGCCCTTCAACTCTTTGATCCCGAACTCTTCGGCGAGATCCGATGTCATGTCCTGAATGCTCACCCCAAGCCAGCCTCGAACCACTTTTTTGTATTTAATAAGGCTGTCCATCACTTGGCGCGCCATGCTGCTCGGAACGGCGAACCCGATCCCCTGATATCCGCCGGTCCGCGACAAAATGGCGGTATTGATACCGATCAACTCCCCGCGTGCGTTTATCAGTGCTCCGCCCGAATTGCCGGGATTAATGGCTGCATCGGTCTGGATGAAATCCTCATAGTCGGCGATCCCGACATTCGCCCGCCCCACTGCGCTGATCACTCCCATGGTAACGGTCTGGTTCAGGCCGAAAGGATTCCCGATCGCAAAAACGATCTCACCCACTCGCAGTTTATTGGAGTCCCCCCAGGGGAGGGCAGGAAGCCCGGTGGCCTCGATCTTGATGACTGCAATGTCGGTCTTCGGATCCGCTCCGATGACCTTTGCCTTGTAGTCCTTTTTGTTCAGCAGAAGTACTTTTATTTCCTCGGCCTTTTCGATAACATGGTTGTTCGTGATGATATAGCCGTCATCTGATACAATGACCCCGGACCCAAGGCTCTGTTCCCTGTGTTCCTTCGGGACTTCGGGATGGGGAACCTGATCGCCGAAAAATCTCCTGAAAAAAGGATCATTGAACAAATCAAAAGCCCCGTCCTCGCGTGTCTTGATGACCCTCGTGGTCGAAATGTTCACGACGGAAGGGGTAGCAACAGCCGCGACTTCGGATTGTGCATCGCTCAACTGCGTTAAAATATCCACGGACTTCGCGGAAATCTGGCTCTTTGCCGGCAGAGACGGCATGATGTCAAGACGAGAGGCAAGAAGCAGACCGATAAAGACGCCGAGTACGAGAAGAAATGCCGATGCGACAAAAAGCTTTTTTTTCCTGATCATGACGTTGATATTCCTCCGGTAGGGCAGGCAAGACAGGCCGCACGATCATACTCAAGACATTCATTTTACCAGAAAGGCGCGAGGCGTTTCAAGTCCTTTTATTATTGACAAAAACATCGCGTCTATTATAATCATACTCGAATGCAATTGTTGCTGTCCCAGCGCGGTTTGCCGCGTACTCCGAAACAAGGAGAACGATCATTGCGGACGTCAGCTCGCCGGAAAAAGAGCTCAATAGATCATCTCGAGCAAACAGACAAAACATTCCTCTGGCATCCGTTTACACAGATGCTGGACTGGGAAAAAGAGCCTCAACTCATCATCGAGAGCGGATCCGGATGCACGCTCAAGGATATCCGCGGCAAATCGTACATCGACGGGGTCTCGTCGCTCTGGGTCACCGTGCACGGACACCGAAAAAAGGAAATCGACGCCGCCGTTTCAGCACAACTCCGGAGAATCGGACATTCAACGCTTCTCGGGCTTTCCAATGTCCCGGCGGTCCTGCTTGCCGAAAAGCTCGTCAAGATCGCGCCGAGAGGCCTCAGTCGTATTTTTTTCTCGGACAGCGGATCAACTTCCGTTGAAATCGCCTTGAAAATTGCATTCCAGTACTGGCAACAGAAAGATGAAGCCTATCGGCAGAAAACCGGATTTATTTCCCTGACCGAGGCGTACCATGGAGACACTATCGGCTCGGTCAGTGTTGGTGGCATAGACCTTTTCCATCGGATCTATAAACCCCTGCTTTTTCAGACCCGGAAAATAGAGTCGCCGTATTGTTTCCGCTGCAAATACGGTTTGACGTATCCCGGCTGCTTAAAGACCTGCCTGACCTATGCGGAGAGAACCATACAGAAATACGCTTCTGTAACCGCCGCCCTCATTATCGAGCCAATTGTGCAGGGAGCCGCGGGCATGCTTGTCCAGCCTCCGGGGTACCTGAAAAAAATCCGCGAGTTGTGCACACAGAACAACATTCTCATGATCGCCGATGAAGTCGCCACGGGGTTCGGCAGAACCGGTAAGATGTTCGCATGCGAACATGAATCAGTAAAACCAGACATTCTCTGTCTTGCCAAAGGAATTTCAGGCGGATATCTTCCCCTGGCAGCAACGCTCACAACGAATGACATTTATCAGGGTTTTCTCGGTAACTATAATGAGTTTAAAACGTTCTTCCATGGCCATACCTATACCGGCAATCCTCTTGCCTGCGCAGCGGCCCTGGCAAATATCGATCTTTTCCAAAAAGAAAAAACCCTGCTCAAGCTGAAACCGAAAATTACCTTGCTGACAAAGGAATTGAAACAGATCCAAAAAATGAAGCAGGTGGGCGAGGTGCGGCAGCGGGGATTCATGGTAGGGATAGAACTTGTAAGAGACAGAGCGCTGAGAACTCCCTATCCTTGGGAAGATAAAATCGGCATCCGGGTGACGCTTGAATGCCGCAAACGCGGACTCATCATCCGGCCCTTGGGCAATGTGATCGTCCTGATGCCGCCGCTTTCGATATCCAAGCCTGAACTGCAGCGTATGGTACAGATTGTTTCGGACTCAATACGAACAGTTACCGGCGAAAAGTAAAAGGATAGTCTCATGATGAATTGGCATTCAGCGAGCCGGATTTTATGATCGGAAATGAGAGTATCCACTCCCGGCTGCATAATACCTGCTGTTTATCCTGTACCTGACGCATTTGAGTCCGACTGCCGGACCTGCCTGCTCCGCTAACTGACTGAACGCTTTTGAAACTCGTCCACCCCGCGATTGCCTTCCTTGCCATCGCGCATGACCCTCTATTAATGAAGAGCGTACTATCAGGTTTTGAAGGTATGCATAAATTTGCATGTACATGTGGTATGAACGTCTATTTCCGTCAGCACATATGTTCAGTCCAGTATAAATATCAATGTCAGGTTCTTTAAATTAAATGGTGAAGACATGATAAAGCACACCACCTGTTACAACAGAAAGAGGAAATCAGGTGTTTTTTCTTGACAATTTATTATCTTCTCTATATAATTCGTTGCTTGCAGCCCCGGAGCCGCAAAAATGGCTATCAAAATCAAAGATATACCTCCAGAGGGGCTTGACCTGCGACTTGATCAGCAGGTTGATCTTTTTGATGGCGGCAGTGCCACAACAGCATTCAAAGCTGTTCTGCATATCGTGCCGGAGCAGCAAGGCGCAGTCCATATTTCAGGGCATG